>ENA-ORTV01004360-ORTV01004360.1-human-gut-metagenome-genome-assembly--contig:-NODE-4360-length-10732-cov-3.113609_pt1 | contig 10732 bp, 24 predicted proteins | sample MGYA00241915_ERZ509194 | MGnify/ENA primary metagenome ERZ509194 (study PRJEB26280, sample SAMEA2338810) | human gut metagenome | biome: human gut; feature: human-associated habitat; material: faeces... | reverse complement strand
GTTTTCATACTCAATTAATTAGACAATCAACAGATTTCTATGTGGACGTTTTTACCCCCTCGTTTACCCATCACTTACTACTCTCTTACTACTCGCTTACCCCTCGCTTACCCCTCGCAAAAATACATGAACTCATTTTTTTCAAAACGTAAAATTTCGTTTTCCAAAAATTTTTATCTAAAAAAGGGGGGGTTAGATATTATTAGTAATTCTTTTGTTAGCACTCTCTTGTGTATAGTGCTAGGTGTAAAAAATGTGGTTTGGTCGAGAGGGAAGGCATGGGGCGTGTAGGGTCGTCAATTCCTGTTGCGTTTTTCAAACTCATACCACGACACGATTATATTTATGTATGCATTCCATAAACAATTTATTTCTAGATCATGTAAATAGTTTTAGCAGCAAGAAGAAAAAAGACAATAAAAAAGCTAGTTAACCTAAACTATAGTTAACTAGCATAATAGAATTATAATAATAAATAATGCAATAAATAATACTATAATCCAAACATAATACTTAAATATAAAAGCAGCAATCAGAACAAAAACTAATATTGTAGAAAGTTGTTCTATCATCTATCAACAATACTTTCTAATAGGCGTTATAACAGCTTGATTATCTGCTTTTTCATCTATGATAAGCGCCGGCTTTAGTTCACCATATAATCTAATAGTTAGATCAGTTGTTCCTAATATATCACATATATTTTTTAAATTGTCAGCATTAAAGAAACATTTATAGCTTTCACTTTTTAGCTCTATAAGTTTCGTTCCGTCTTTTTCTTCTATTTGTTTAGCTTTCAGTTTTGCAATAATATCTTTAAAATCAAGATCAACAATTTCACCATAATTTCTATCAGGTAAAACCCTTTCAATTTGTGGATACGCTCCATCTTTTTCATTCCATAAAGGCAATTTGTAGAAAGTCTTAAGAATAAAAGCGATATAACTATCAGTAAATACTTGTACGTTGTTACCATTAATATTCGTTTGGTATGCATAGCCTAGGCAGTTTCTACTGCCTGAAAAGCGTTTTTTATTATCATTTAAAAATTTAAGGGCCTTTTTTTGTGGATCTTGTTTCCTATGTTTTAGGCCCATACTTTCGTTATATATATCTATTTTTAGTTCGTTGATAGTGTTTTCTAATACATCCATATATTTAAAAGGATTATCCTTTACTTTTAATAAATTATTTAAGATCGTTTCAGTTTTCATTTTTTATTCCATCCTTTCAATTAATTATAAATAAGTGGTAGCACTATGTTTGATAGGCCTAGAAATAAGCCTATCAACAATAAGTCAAAGCATATATAAAAGTAGAATTTTAATAATGCAAGTATGAGCACATGGACGGCGCTCATCTTGTCAAGATCTTTGCGTGTTAACATTGGAATATTACACCTACCAATCAATTTTAATGTTTGTTAGAACATAATCCCAAGAAGTACCGTAGTGCGTAACGCCCCATAAATACATATCAAGTTTTTCATTGTAGTAAACAATTTCACCAATATCTTGTAATAATCTAGCGCCCCAATCATCCACAATAAACCATTGAAAGACTTCAGGCTGATCATCTTGTTCTATTTCAAGCTCTTCTATTTGTTCATTTATTTCATTTATTTCATTTTCTAGAATTTGTGATGGGCTATTTTCGTTTTCTTCTTCTAACTCGTCTCTTTTTTCTTCTAGTTCTTCTATCTCGTCTGTATTGTCAATAGCCCCGCTCACTTGCTCCCATGAACCTATGTCATAAGTAAAGTTCATGATATCATTGTTTAGCACGGCATCGAAAGCCTTTGCTAGAGTTCCATAGTCAACACGTCCATTTTCTAAACCGTATTCACTAATAGCATTTCCATAATAGTATTTTTGTTCTTTTTCCATTTTCTTTTTAGCCCCAAACTGATATAATTAGGACGTATATATATTTATTGGGGCTTTTTACCTCATTTCTATTCTATAATTATATATATACGTTTTTTTGAATAGATGATCGTTTATGTTGTCAGCTGATACGATCATCTTTTTTTTTATGTCTTTTTGGATGTCACCCCTTTTCTTTACACTGTTATTATATCACGGTATCGTTATAATATCAAGCTTTTTTTCACTTTTTGTTCACGAATCGTGAATATAATAGCGGATATTTTCGTACCACACCGTGTTTTTGTCTAAGAATCGTGAACAATTTACAAAATACAAAATATACAAAATACAAATTTTTTCGCCGATTACAAAATACAAAATACAAAATTTATTTTTTATATTGACAAAATTTTCTTTTCGGAACACTTAAAATCTGCCTAAAATAAAGGATATTGTTAATTTTTCGTGAACAAATGAGTATTAAAGCAAATAAGACAATAAAAAAACCCATCAAACTACATTAGAACTTGATAGGTAAATGAAACTAGTAATAATAGTGTATATATCTTATTCTTATAGGGTTTGGAAGAGTCCGTGGAGGACGTAGCTCCTCTTTTCTTCTTTCCCCCGAGGTCAAAACCCCTCTTTATCTCCCCCGAACATCTTTCATATTATATATATGCCGAGGGACTAAGATATAATGTTTTTTCAAAGATCAATCTTTTAAAATATGCAGAACTGTTTATAATATAGGCTCTGTGTGCTCAAAACAGAACCTTAAACCATACAATCTTCAAGATATAGAATTAATAAAGAATTTCTAAAGGTGTATGAAATGAATTATCTGCCTATTCATTTCAAAGTAGTAGTATATGACTACGTGATGACAATTTATGAACCAACCTAAACCAATTTTGTGTAAACATTAGTGCAAACATTATGGAACTTATCGTGTTTATTACGCATATTTGACTGTATGGACGTTTCTATATCTCTGAATCTTTGTTTCTTGTTTCTTTTCCCCCGACCTCTGTTGCGTTCCTAGGCTATATATTGCATTATTTTCTGTTGCGATTGGGTGGCTACTGCGAATGGGGTGGCACTAAGAATTGTTGCAAATACCGTTGCATTTGTAGTGCGTTATTTATTGCGATTTACCCGTATATTTCTTTTATTTTTTCATCTCTGCATTTCTTAGCATCATCTATATTTTTAAATGATTTGCAGAAATATTTTTTCCCGAACATTCTTACAACGTAATATCCACTATAATACGATATATACTTTTCACATGTATTACTAATGTTTTTACCATCAATTTTGTTAGATTTTTTTCTGTTTCCTAATGAGTGCTTGGTATTTTCTTTGCCAGTTACCCATTCTAAGTTATTTACACAATTATTTTCCTTATTGAAGTCAATGTGATTTACCTCAGGTTTATCCTCAGGATTAGGAATAAAAGCTTGTGCAACTAATCTATGGACTCTCATACATTTTGGCTTTCCATTGGTTGTCAATCCTACACGCAAATATCCTTTTTCAGTCTTTCTTTGCTTCATTAATCTGCCTGTCCTGTTGTTTTTGACATCCCCATAATTACTTACAGAGTATATTCCATCAAAGCCTTCAATTAATTTCCACTCAACTTTTAGATCAGAGGCATTTTCTTTTGATTTTGATATTTTATAATTTGCCATGCGTTCACTGTAAGCTTTTTTTGAAGCACGCATGATTTGCTTAAACTTACTGTAATTGCCATGGGCCTTTAAATTATTAATCATATCCTCTCTAGTTCGTACCTCTGTAATCTCCATTTGTTTCCCTTTCTCCAATATTGCACTTACACCCTTATAATATCCTCAGATTTCTCTGAGGCACTCAATTCTGAGTAAGTAGAAGTAAAAAATGTCTCGTTAGAAAGTGGCAATATTTGGTCTTTTTTAGGTACTTCCTAACTACATATATTATACCATTTTTTAATGCAGACGTGTGAAAAAAAGCCGATAAAAAAAAGGCTATTTGTTAGCCTCTTTCTTTTCTCTTTCTAAATCTTTTAGGATTAATTGTCTTACATAATTGTTCTTACTAGGTACAGAATTAAGCTTTTCTATGATCTCTGCATCATGTGTTTTATGGAATTTAAGAAGAATTTGTCTGATATTTGCTTTTTCGTACTTTTTAGTTGCTCTTAGTTTTGCTTCACTTGCCATACATCATACCCCCTACGATCTTAAATCTTCTTGTAATTTCTTTTCTAAAGCATCTGCAATAGCTACGGTTTCTTTTGAAGGCTTAGGCATTACATATTCACCATCACATAGCATCCTGCATACCCTTCTTTCCCCATAGAATCCACCATCTGTACACTGTACGTATGAAAGCTTCATTCTTCCTCCACTACAAATGAAATAAGATGATTCGTCATGAGGATATACGTATCCAACATATCCTTCAAATGCTCCAATAGTTTCTTCTAAGCTTTTATTCGATTCATATTGCATGAATCTTTCATTCCATTTCAACATTTTCTATTCCTCCTACTTTCTATCGCTTAATAACAGTTCTTTTCTTCCCATTCTGCGATTTCGTCTGCATCATCAATAATTTCGCCATCTTCGCAAACTAGCATTGTTTCTCTTGACCCATAATCGACAATCTGATAATTGTCAGGCAATTCATCTGCCCATAAGTCAACACCAAATAATTCAACATTGAAATCGTCTTTATATAATACGTTTGCTACTGCTTCTACGATTCCTGAATTTGTAAAACTGTGATACCCAATATGTACTTGCTTCATGTTATGTCCTCCTAAGCACCTAAGCACTTTTCTTTACACCCATATATTAGCATATAACGATATCTTTGTAAATAATTAATTTAATGAATTTCTAATTCTTTTGCATAATAAAAAAGGCTATAAACATATTTATCGTTTTAAACGTGTTTTTAGCCTTTTCTTTATTTACCCTAAAAATACTCATCTCAATCTGTTTTGCTTGTTAGAATCACTTCTAGATGTGTTTAAATTGATTTTAAGAAGTTTTTCTTCTTTTTCTTCGCAAATTGTAGTCTTTATCAATCAAAATCTGAAATATCATTGTTCTGTCAACTAGATATTCAATTCCATCACTATTGAAACCAACGATCTTACACCACCACCTATTAAAAGTGTAAGGTTTGGTCAATACAATTTGCACTAATTCATTTTCATCAAATAAAGCAGCCATTGCTACATCACCTGCTCTTAGACCAATATTGCCATGGTAATTAAACCATCCTCCGCAGGTTTCTTTGAAATGCTCGTATTCCGTATCTCTTTTAGGCATTATACAATCCTTAAATAATTCCTATTTGAGTTAATAATGCACATTTTACTTCTTTTGCTTCTTGCCAATCTAATTGCTTGATATGCCACTTAACATTTTCTCTATTGATCGTTAAGATTTGTTCCGCTTTTGCCATTCCGTACTCATGTCCTGTATCAATCATTACATGGCATGGCAAATCTGTTCTTTTTAAATTGCTAGTAATTGGAATTACATTTACTGTTTTACTCCCTTTATTCTGAATATCGTTTGAAATAACGATACAAGGTCTCCTTTTATAAAGAATCGTATTACTATATTTTGGCAAGTCACACCAATAAATGTTATTGTTTAGGATTTCCATAATGATAACCTCCTATCCTTCCTAATTTATCCTCTAAATTTCTGTTATGCTGCTTCAACCCGTATATTTTTCTATCTCTCTCGATTAAAGCCTGTTTAATTAATACCATATCGTCATATGCTTCATATAATCCGTTGTCTTTCAGGGCTTTTTCTACATTTTTAAAACTTGTCTCTACCTGATTCATTGCTATCTTCTTCATTCCAATCCATTCCATATACATCATCTACTGTATCATCTACTGCATCATCCTTTGTATCTTCCTCAATTGGAACACGCACAATTTTAGTTCCAATTCTATGAGTTAATAAAATACACACTGCCCAAATTGGATGAACGTGAATTACCATGTATGCAGTAAATATCATTACCGCTATGTTATGAATTGCCATACTTAAATACATCATTTTGCTATTTTCTCCTTTATGTATGTAGCTTTCAAAACTTCTACTTCGATTCCTTCTTTACTCCATGCAGCATCCCAAATTTCATTTAATAATGAATCAACAATATTACATGAATTACTATTTTCTGTATCAGAAACAGTAATATTCAATTTAATTTGTACATTCGTACTTTCTTTAGGTTTATTTCGTTTCTTCAAACCCATCATATCCATATCTCCTATGTTGATACTTGTATTTTCTTGCTTCATACTCGGCTTTATTGAGATCATCAATCAATCTGCCATTTTCAAGTTCCAATTCGTTGATTCGTTCTGAAACAACTAAGGAATAAAGGAGCATTGAAGCTATGCCCCCTATGAAAAATCCTGCAAAGAAATAAATCATCAAACCACCTCACATTTTGCTAGGATATCTCCAATTATTTCATTATCATCAATGCCTTTAAAATATCCTTTTTTCTTCATCCCGTTTAAAGAATTAAATACTTTAAAACTGTATATATCCGGATAGCATTGTAATAATTCTTTTTCAAATTTAGTTAATTTAAATACTGGCTTTTCGTGTGGATGCTTTAGCCAATCTTTTGCCATTTTATGACATTCTTTTTGATTGATTTTAAAGTCACAGTCATTGCAGCTAGTTTTATAGCATAGCTTAGGCCTTCCCTTGACTACCGCTAAACTCTCCAAGCAATTCTCTAGAATTTCATCTTTGTAATATTCAAGATTAGTTACTTCTGGATTTCTTGCTTCTTTTATTTCTGCCTTTTCGTCTAACCAATGAAGCTCTTTAACTTGTTGGATAATTGCCTGTAATAAATCACTCTCGATTACATTTTCCATATTAGTATCTATGGCGATTTCTTCTTTTGATAAATCAAATGTGATTCTAAAATATCCACTTCCAAATCTTTGCAAATAAGTTATTTTCTCATTTTCTTCATTTCTCTTATATCTTTGCTCTTCAAACATTTCTTCTGCGTTCATCATAGCCACCCCAATTCCTTACACTGTTGATTAATTGCTCTTAATTCAGCAATCGTAATTTCTTTTTGCTCCATAAACCATGAAGCGCATACTGTTTTTGTATCTAAATCAAATTCAATTAATGCCTCATCTACATTTTCTGTATGCCTTTCAAATTTGATACATCCATCTTCGATACGCTTTTTATAATCCAAATCCTTGAACATCTGCTTAGCAGCTTTTTCTTTGTGTTCCTCATCAATTCTTTGGAATGGTGCCCAAGCAACAATAGATTCGCAAGAAACGAACGCTTCATCATCTTCATCTCTTTCTGAATCATAGAAAGATATAAATTCACCAAATGATTTATGTTCCTGACTATAATAGCAAACTCCATATTCACCTAAAAAGCATCCATCTTTAAACTTTACTAAATACAAATCACTAAACAGCGGTTTTGATTCGCTATACATTTTCCATGTGGTCATCTTCTTATCTCCCAATCCAATGCTTGCCCACAATTTGGGCAAAATTTCATATTTGGATGTGCGTTGTTAATATCACTCATCTGTCTATTACATGCTGGGCATCTTCGTGTATGCTTTGTAGCTACCAACTTCTTTGGAGTTGCTCTTTCAACCAATTCTTGTAAATTCAAAAAGCTAATTGCTTCTGTATCACACATTTCTCTTCCATCTAATTCTTTCAACATAGATACGAAACATGGTTGTACAATTTCCAAAGCCATTTTGTATTTGTTTTCTGTATTATTCATCTTCTTCTTCTTTTAACAACTGTCCACAAAAAGGACAACGTGGATAATACCTGTTTCCATTATAAGTTGGAATAGGCACAACTCCATGCTTGCAAGTTGGACAACATAGTATCAAATCACCACATGGTCCAATTTCAACATCTATCGGTTTCTTTGGCGTTTCTTTATCCGCAAGATTACCTAACAATTGAAAATATGCCTTGGCACGATCAGTCTCTTCTATGTCTGCTGCTTCACACGTAATTTGATGTTCTTTTTCAAGAACTTGCAACACTTCTTCATATTTATTCATTTCATCACCTTCAATCTTCTTCTATGTCGCATTTATCAAAAGAATCCAAATTCATTTCATCATCCACTAATTCGACATCATCATAATCGTGATTTTTAATTTTTCTCAGTGCTTCTTCTTTAGAACTTGCTTCTACATTTCCAACATAAGTACATTTTCCATTTGCATAAAATTTATAATTCATACGCTTTTATCTCCTTTTTTAATTCGTCAATAGCTTCTTTAACGAACTTTAAATCCATATCATAATCACTAACTAAATCCGCCATTCTACAGTTTGAATAACCTTGTAAAGCTCCTTCTAAAGTTGAGTGAAAAGAAACAGATTTCTTGACTTCCGTTATATCCCCATCTTTGCTTTCTTGAAGTACATATTGAGACAAGGTGTAGCTTTTTCCATCAGATGTAATTACGTATCCGTTTTTTAATTCAATCATTTTATTACTCATTCCTCTCGCTTTTATAACTGCCTGTTAACAACAATAACAATAAGAACCAATAACTATAATTTGCACACATATAACAGGTGATTCCAATTATTGCTAAGTTGTATAACATACAAACTATTTCTCCCATTAATAATCACCTACATCATCATTTTCAGGCATTGGAATACATCTATTCTCAAACTTCTTATACGCATCCAAATACCATTCCTTTTTATCGCCGTTGTAAGTTAATTCATAATACATTCCGTCGTGTAAATCTGTACTGATTAAATATTTCCAATTTTGCAAAGTCTTGCACTTCCATACAATATAAGGTTGCTTGTCTGATTCCTTAATATCTTTATCCGATTTATCTAAATGCTCCTCTACGTATTTTTTAACAATTCTTTTTGCGATAATATCCATGTTCATATATCTTAAATCTCCTTTCCTAGTACCCTTTTGCTAATCTTTCTTTATTGATCTCATTCTTACGAATATACTCCTGATAGATTTCTTCAATTGAATATCCTAAATGCAATCCCAACGCTAGAACATAAGCTAATACGTTATCATCTCGTGTTAAACTGATAACACAACTAAATGCATATGCCTGTCCAAATCCTAAATCAGTTTTTAGCTTATTGTAATTCCACTTAACGTCCTCATATTGATAACATCCTGTACCAAATTTGATTTCGTACATCAATGCAAAATGAAGGACATCTACATATTCTTCAAATACGTGTGCTTCGTCTTTAGGTTCTTGCGTAAATTTCCACCAACACCAATCAGCTTTTTGAGCGTGCATCAATTCTCCTAATTCATCAAACAATGCACTTTCTAATTGAACTCTAGAAACATAACTTACATTGTGCTTTTTAAGTACTGCTGCATCATACTTCTTTTGTCTGTCTAGCATGTCTTTAATCATTTCTGTGTTTGTCATTTGGTTCTCCTTTTATAACACAATGTTTTCAATCAATGCTCTTTTTTCAAGAACTGATAAATACAATCCCATGTATTTTTTTTGCTCTCTTAACAACTCAAGTGGGCAATCATGCTTAGTTACTTCTTTTCCTAGCATTGTTTCTACTTCAATTTTGCTGCAGAAATTCTTCAATTTCTCATATCTGATTTTTACTTGGCGATATTCTGCTACAAATCTTTCTTTATAATCTTTAGAGTTCATTAACTCTACTGTTTCTTTTAATTCCATATTGTTTTTCTCCCTTTTTTCTTTGATTTTTGTAATCTCAATTGATGCTGGATAAACTCCCAAAGCTTCTTGCTTAATTTCAAAAGATTTTTGATTTTTAATCTTGTCTATAACTTCTTTTTCTGAATCAGCTTCTACGATTTCCGATAATCGAGCGAATACATTCGATTTAAACCAATATTTTGCCATGTTTTTACTCCTATTTAGAAAACAATAGTTTTCCTTTCTGCTCCGCCTTAAATTCTTCATATCTTTCAATCATTTTAGGCGTTGCCCATTCAGGTATGCCTTCAAAAACTTCTAAAATTTTAGTGTCTTTGTAATGAGCTAATTTATATTTATCATCAAATAAATAAACTCTATTCCTGATTTGCAATCCTTTTTCTTTGACTTTGCCTACATATTCCCATTTGCCTTCGATATTTCTTTCAATAACCGAATAGCAAATTTCAACAAACCTACATAGATTGATTTCGTCTTTTCTTATGTAATTTGCTTTTCTCATCCTTGTTTCTCTATTCATTTGTTCACACCCTTTTTAAAACAACGTAATCTGTTCAAATTTTTCTCCATTCTGTTCACATGTGTTTTCTTCATAGTTTTTGACTAAACTCTCTATATTTGCTAGTAAATGTTCCTTTATATCCTTTTTCATTTATGACTGTACGATCTTCTAAATCAACTTCTTCATTTTCTAAAGGTTCAAATACTAACACTCCTAATTCATAGTCAACGTAGTATTCTGCATTTTGGAAAACACGTTTGATGTACTTGTCTGCTTCCTTTAATTCATAGTTTTTTAAGAACGAAGCAAATCTTCCGTAAACATTATCCATATATCATTTCATGCACTCCTTAAAATAATGTGCTTGTTTCTATTGCAATTCTTTTCTTTGCAATTTGACAATATTCATTAGATATTTCATATCCAACATATTTGGTACTACGTCAAGAAAAAGGACTCATAAAATAGATAAATTTTAAATTCTAATGTTTTGAATAATAATTATTCTCATATTGATTTGGTGATTCATAACCGCAATGGCTATGGATTCGTATTGTGTTGTAGAATGTTTCAATATATTCGAAACACAAATCATATGCAT
>ENA-ORTV01004356-ORTV01004356.1-human-gut-metagenome-genome-assembly--contig:-NODE-4356-length-10736-cov-3.546016_pt1 | contig 10736 bp, 5 predicted proteins | sample MGYA00241915_ERZ509194 | MGnify/ENA primary metagenome ERZ509194 (study PRJEB26280, sample SAMEA2338810) | human gut metagenome | biome: human gut; feature: human-associated habitat; material: faeces... | reverse complement strand
TGGGCAGTGCGTCGGCCGATTTGTAGAGCACCTTGTCGTCGAGCGTCGAGGTGTTGACCTCCACGTGGCCGCGGATCAGGTCGTCCATTTCGACGACTTCGTTTTCAGGCATCCTGAAACGGATCACCCACTGGTCGCCGCGGTCGATACGCGTCCTGACCTCTTCGGCGGGCAGCGCCAGCGAGGTGGCCAGCTTTTCGCGCACGGTGTAATTGTAGGCGAATGCCTCGCCGCGTCCTTCGGCCTCCCTGCGCAGGGCGTCCAGCTCTTCGGCCGTGTCGAACGCATAGTACGCCCACCCGGCTTCGATCAGCTGCAGGGCGTATTCGAGGTATATCTCACGCCGTTCGCTCTGGCGGTAGGGGGCGTGGGGGCCGCCCGCGCCGACGCCTTCGTCGATCCGGATGCCGCACCACTCGAGCGATTCGAGGATATACTCTTCGGCGCCCGGTACGAAACGCTGCGAGTCGGTGTCCTCGATGCGGAGGATCATTGTGCCGCCCATCTTGCGGGCGAATAGGTAGTTGTAAAGGGCCGTGCGGACGCCGCCGATATGCAGCGGCCCCGTGGGGCTCGGTGCAAAGCGCACTCTTACGGGTCTTGCCATGTTATGATTCTATTTTGTTTTTGTCGTTTCGTTTCAGTTCGTCTTCCCTGCGCCGGGCGTAAGCGTCGTATTCGGGCGTATCCGGGAAATCGCGCCACGCCCTGCCGCACCTGCGCAGCCCGGCGGCCGCGACGATTGCCATGCCCGCGCAGGCTGTTCCCACGATTGCCGCCGTGATAATCCACATCGTGCGGTTACGCAGGATCGCAGCGGCGAGGATCAGGCCGAAAAGCACTCCCTGCGTCCGGCGGGAGAACAGTATGCTGCACAACGTGTCCATGTCCGGGGTGTCCTTATTGCGGGTGTCCGCTGCGTTTCGGTGTGCCGGATGGGGACGTCAGACGTTGAACAGGAAGTGCATGATGTCGCCGTCCTGCACGACGTATTCCTTGCCCTCGATGCCTATTTTACCGGCGTCGCGGCACGCTTTCTCCGAGCCCAGCGCCACGTAGTCGTCGTACTTGATGACCTCGGCGCGGATGAATCCCTTTTCGAAGTCGGTGTGGATGATACCTGCCGTCTGCGGGGCTTTCATGCCGCGCACGTATGTCCAGGCCCGCGACTCGTCGGCGCCCGTTGTGAAGAACGTTTCGAGGTTCAGCAATTTGTAGGCCGATTTTATCAGGCGTGCCACGCCCGATTCCTCGAGGCCGAGGTCTTCGAGGAACATCTGCCTCTCCTCGTAGCTTTCCAGTTCGGCGATGTCGGCCTCCGTCGCTGCTGCGACGACGAGCATTTCGGCTTTCTCGCCCGCGATGGCCGCCTTCACCGCTTCGGTATAGGCATTGCCCGTCACGGCGCTTTTCTCGTCTACGTTGCAGACGTAGAGCACCGGTTTGTCGGTCAGCAGGTTGAGGTCGGCGACCAGCTTGCGGTCTTCCTTCTCCAGTTCCACCGTGCGGGCGCTGTTCCCCTGTTCGAGTGCGGCTTTGTATTGCAGGAGCAGCTCCACGGCACGCCTGGCGTTCTTGTCGCCGCCCGAGGTGGCCTGCTTCTGCGTCTTGGCGAGGCGGTTTTCGATGGTTTCGAGGTCTTTGAGCTGCAACTCCGTGTCGATGATGCCCTTGTCGCGCACGGGGTCGATCGACCCGTCCACATGGGTGATGTTGCCGTTGTCGAAGCAGCGCAATACATGGATGATGGCATGCGTGTTGCGGATGTTGGCCAGGAATTTGTTGCCGAGCCCTTCGCCTTTCGACGCCCCTTTCACCAGCCCGGCGATGTCCACGATCTCGATCGTGGTCGGGATCACCCGTTTGGGATTGTCGATCTCCGCCAGTTTGACAAGCCGCTGGTCGGGAACCGTGATGACGCCCACATTGGGCTCGATGGTACAGAAAGGAAAGTTCGCCGCCTGCGCCTTCGCATTGGACAGGCAGTTGAAAAGGGTCGATTTACCCACGTTGGGCAAACCTACGATGCCGCATTGTAAAGCCATTCTATTTATTTGTCGTTAGATTTCAATAACGCCTGCAAAGATACGAAATTCTTTTCATATTGTCATCGCAGGCAGGGGGTTTCGCACGGTTCCGCCTGCGATTTCCCGCTTTGCAGGGCATCGCCGGACGGATCGCCCGCAATGAAAAGGCAGCGGCCTGCGCAGGCCGCTGCCTTTTGGGGACAGGCTGGTTTATCGTGCGTAGATGCGGGCTGCATAGCCCCCGCCCGGGGCCATCCGGATCTTCAGCCTGCGATCCTGCGGCAGCTCCGATACGGTCTTCCTGAAGTCGCGGGCTGCCCGGTCGGCGTTGATGCCGTCGGCGAAACTCTCGACGTCGTAGTTGCCGTTGCCGATGAACGACAGATCCAGCTCCAGTTCGCGGGGTGTCCAGTCGGTCATGGCGCCGATGTACCACGTGTCGCCCGAGCGGCGGGCGATGGCGATATATTCGCCCACCGAACCCGTGAGGGCCACCGTTTCATCCCATACGGTCGGGACTGAGGCCATGAAAGCGAAGCACTCGGGTTCCTTCATGTAGTTCGACGGCGAATCGCAGAGCATCGTGATCGGCGACTCGAAGACCACGTACTCGGCCAGCTGGCGGCAGCGGGTGCCCTGGCTCATGGGTTCGCTGTGCACCGGGCGGTAGTTGCCGCGCGAGGCATTGCGCATGGCTCCCTGCGTATAGTCCATCGGCCCGGCGACCATGCGGATGAACGGCATCGTGACGTCGTATTTCACCATGTCGGTCGATTCGGCCGACCATTTCAGCTGTTCGAGGCCGAACACGCCCTCGTAATTGAGTACGTTGGGCCATGTGCGGTTGAGCCCCGTGGGCTTGAATACGCCGTGGAAATCGAGCAGCATCTTATGTTCGGCGCAGACTTCGGCGGCGCGGTGCAGGAAATCGACCATCCGTTGGTCGTCACGATCCATGAAATCGACCTTGAAACCCTTGACGCCCATGTCGGCATAATGTTTCACGACGCGTTCCATGTCGCGCTCGAAGGCGTAGTAGCCCGCCCAGAGGATGATGCCCACATTGCGCTCGCGGCCATATTCGACCAGTTCTTCCAGGTCGATCTCCGGCACTACCTGCATCAGGTCTGCCTGTTTGTTCACGGCCCATCCCTCGTCGAGGATCACGTATTCGATCCCGTGCTGCGAGGCGAACCAGATATAATACTTATAGGTTTCGTTGTTGATGCCCGCCTTGAAATCGACGTCGTAGAGGTTCCATGCATTCCACCACTCCCAGGCCACTTTTCCGGGTTTGATCCACGAGGTGTCGGCGATCTTCGAGGCCGGGGCGAGGCGGTAGACCAGATCGTTGTCGAGCAACTGGCTGTCGTCCTTCGATACGGCCATTACGCGCCACGGGAACGACCGGGTGCCTTCGGTCGCGGCGATGTAAGGTTCGCGCTCCGTGACCAGCATCTGCAACTGGTTGTGGCCGCCCTGTTCCTCCTTTTTAGGATAGGGGGCGAACACGCCCTTCAGCACGGGGGCCTCCGTCGAGTTGTTGAGGAAGAGGCCCGGATAACCCTGCAGGTCGGCCTCGGTGATGACCATCTTGCGGCCGCCGGGAAGTTCCACCAGCACGGGCAGGAAGATCAGTTTGCGGGGGTCGAGCTGCGTCAGCGGGAGACGGGTGTAGGTGTTCTCGAACGAATTGCGGAACTGCCCTTCGAAATCGAGCAGCCGCTTGTGCCCGACATAGGGGGCGTACGCCGTATAATCGGCCGGGAAGGTATAGGCGACCTGCTCGTTCTCGACCAGGATGCCGTCCTTTTTCCGGGTCGTGAAACGGTAGGCCAGCCCGTCGTCGTAAAGGCGGACTACCAGCCCGTAATCGCCGCGCATCGTAAGCTCAAGTTCGTTGTAGTGGTCGCGGACGCTGCTCTTCTTGTAGAACGGCGAGGCGATCCGTGCGTCGGCCGTATTTTTCCTGGCCCTGGTGACTTTGGGGTTGCTGCCCAGCACTTCGCCGCCGCCGAGCGTCATCGAGACGGGCGACGGGGCGAGCAGCGTTTCGCCGTCGGCCGAGAGCGAGATCCTCAGGTCGGAGCCGGTGGCGACGGTGGCCTGCAGCGTGCCGTCGGGCGAGGTGAGCGTGTAGTTTTTCTGTGCCATGAGCGGCAGCGCGCACACGGTGCATGCGAATAGGAATAACGGTTTTAAGGACATAGATTCGGTTTGAAGGTTAATTTGCCCCGAAGATAGTAAATCCTCCGCAAAAAACGGCCGATATGCCTGAATTTTGATCTCTGCGCGGAACGGAAGGGGCGGGACACCTGTTTGCGGGACGGTGCTAACGCCTTTTCGGGGCGACCTGTTCGCGGTATTCCGACGGGGTGATGCCCTTCAGCTGCCTGAAGGTGCGCGAGACGTTCTTGATGTCGGAGAAGCCCAGCTCGGCGGCCGCCTCGGATACGCTCAGCCCTTCGCACAGCAACTGCATCATCTTTTCGATGCGAGTCTGGATGATGTAATCGTAGATCGAGGTGCCCATGCTCTTTTTGAAACGGGTTTCGAGCAGGCGGCGCGACAGGGGTACCAGCTTCACCAGATCGTCCACCGTGATCTTCTGACTGATGTTCTCATGGATGTAGCGCAATACCTCGGCGATGTGCGGGTCGTTGTTGGCATAGATCTCCGTCGACTGCCGGGTGATGATGTTGAGCGGCATCACCATGACGTCTTCCCATTCCGCTTCGGGGTTGCGGATCAGCCGGTCGATCAGCCGTGCCACGTCGTAGCCGCCCTGCTCGACGCCCTGGCTGAGCGACGAAAGGTTCGGGGCGGAGAGCTTGCAGATCGTCTCGTCGTTGTCTACCCCCAGGATGGCTATGTCGTTCGGAATACGCGAATTCCCCCCCCCCTCGATCTGGAGGCACGCCTCGGTGATATGGTACGCCTGGTTGTCGTCGCAGGCCATGATGGCCACCGGTTTGGGCAGCGATTGCAGCCATGTGATGAGCTGCGCCGTGTCGTAGTACCACAGGTCGTTCTGGGCGCCGCTGCGCAGTGACGAGAAGGTGAAATCGGGGTTTGCCTGTTCGACGGTCTCGCGGAAACCCTGGCAGCGTTCGTCCGAGAAGTCGATGCCCCGCGTCCCGTAGAAGGCGAAGTTGCGGAACCCCTTTTTCAGGAAATACTCCGCGGCCATGCGGCCGGCAAGGTGGTGCGGCCCGGTGATGTTGGGGATCGTCGTGAAACGCTTCTTGAAATCCTGAGCGATGGCGATGATGCCGTTTTCGCGGAACAGACCGACGTTGTCCGTGTTGTAGAACTGCCCGATCACGGCGTCGGCCTTCATTCGCACGGCCCATTCGACCACCGCCTCTATGCCGAACTTGTCGCGTATCGACAACGGCAGCCGGCAAAGGCTCCACGCCTGCGCCGTGTCGTGCGCATAGCGGGCCATGCCGAGCAGCAGTTCGCGGGCATAGGCTTCGGAAAAATCGGTCAGGAAAATTACGCGTGCCATGGTCTGGTTGGGTCTCTTCGAGGGTAAAGATAGCTTTTTTTCGGGAATTTTCTGCCCCAGGACGGAATTTCGGGCGAAAAGGCACTCCTGCCGGGGTTTCGGCGCCGGATAGGAAGGTTCTGCGCGATGTGAGGATGTAAAAGCGCAAATAGCCACGGACGGGACGCTTCTCTTCTCTTATATTTGTATAACCTAAACTGCGACCGGTTCCGATGCTGCGCAGATACGGCTGCCGGGGTTTGCAATACCGCCCCGGAATCCTTATCTTTGATGGAACGCTTTACGGACGGGGCGCATACACCGAAACTGCCATGACCAAAAAACTTACCTTCGCCTTGCTGGCCCTCGGGCTCCTTGCGTGCGCGCCGCGGCCGGCCGGCCCGGTCGATTATGTAGACCCGTTCATCGGCACGGGCTACCACGGGCATACCTACCCTGGCGCAACGACGCCGTTCGGCATGGTGCAGCTCAGCCCCGACACGCGTGCCGGGGACTGGGACGCCTGCGCCGGATACCATTACGACGATACGACCATCGACGGTTTTTCGCATACGCACCTCAGCGGTACGGGGTGTGCCGACCTGGCCGACATCCTGTTCCATCCCACCACGCGCGAAATCGTGTTGCACGACGGCGCCTGCGTCCTGCAGCCCTATTTCTTTTCGCACGGGGACGAGAAGGCCTCCTGCGGCTATTATGCCGTGGAGTTACCCGGTGAAAATATCCGGGTGGAGCTTACGGCGGCGCCCCGTACGGGCGTGCACCGCTATACCTTTACGGGCAAGGGGCCGCGGCAGGTGGTCGTCGACCTGATGCACACGATCGCCGAGGAGCAGGTCGACATGCGTGAATTGCGGACGACGGCGCCCGATGAGATCGCCGGGATGCGCCGCACGCAGGGGTGGGTGCCCGACCAGTATGTCTTTTTCTCCGCCCGTTTTTCGGAGCCTTTCGCCGACGTGCGGCTGCTGGGCGACAAACAGGCCGTGCTGACCTTTGCGCCGGACACCGAAACGCTTACGATAGCCGTCGGGTTGTCGTCGGTCAGCGCAGCGAATGCCCGTCTCAACAGCGTCGCCGAGGTGCCGGAGCTGGATTTCGATGCCGTGCATGCGCGTGCCGCCGCGCTGTGGCGCGAAGCGCTGGGCGACATCGTCGTCGAGGGCGGTTCGCGCGACGAAATGGTCAATTTCTATACGGCGCAGTACCATACCAAGCTGACGCCCAATCTGATGAGCGATGTCAACGGCGAGTACCGCCGTCACGACCAGCGCATCGCGCGTATGCCGCAGGGCGGTGCCTACTATTCGACATTCTCGCTGTGGGACACTTTCCGCGCGTGGAATCCGTTGCAGACGCTGGTGGATACGACGTTAGTCAACGACATGATCCGCAGTATGCTCGACATGTACGACATAACGGGCGAGCTTCCGATCTGGCCGCTCGCGTCGGGCGAGACGGGGACGATGATCGGCTACCATGCCGCGTCGGTCATTGCCGACGCCTACCTGAAAGGTATCCGCGGATACGATGCCGAAAAGGCGCTCGATGCGATGATCCGCTCGTCGAACATCAATAAGAAAGGTTCCGATTACTATGTGGTACAGGGGTTTATACCCTCCAATATCAAGCGCGAGTCGGTCTCCTGCACGCTGGAATATGCTTACGACGACTGGGCGATCTCCCGCATGGCCGGGGCCATGGGCCGGGACGACGTCGCCCGGGAGTATGCGCAGCGGGCGCTCAACTACGCCAATGTCTTCGACGGATCGACCTGTTTCTTCCGCGGCCGTGGGACGGACGGCAACTGGTCTGAGCCGTTCGAGGAGTTCGCCACGGGGCGCGACTATACCGAGGCCACGCCGTGGCACTACCGTTTCTTCGTGCCGCACGACGTGAACGGGCTCGCCGGGCTTTTCGGCAGCCGCGAGGCGTTCGTCCGTGAACTGGATCGGCTCTTTACGCTCGAATCGGACGAGATGCAGCTCGACGTAAGCGACGTGACGGGGCTCATGGGGCAGTATGCCCACGGCAACGAACCCAGCCATCACATGGCCTACCTCTACAATTATGTCGGGCAGCCGTGGCGGACACAGGAGCTCACGCGCAGCCTGCTGCACGGGATGTACGCCCCGACGCCCGCGGGGATCATCGGCAACGAGGACTGCGGCCAGATGTCGGCGTGGTACATCTTCTCCAGCCTGGGCTTCTATCCCGTCTGCCCCGGCTCGAACCAGTTTGCGCTGACCGCACCCCAATTCCCGAAGGCCGTCGTGCGCCTGGCCAACGGCCGCACGCTGACCGTTACGGCAAACAACCCCCGCCGCAATACCTATATCGCTTCGGTGACGCTCGACGGAGTGCCCGTGACCGAAAATTTCATCACCTACGAACAACTGATGCAGGGTGGGGAACTGCATTTCGAACTCCGTACGGAACCCGATTACGCCCGTGGAACGGATGCCGCAGCAGAGCCCTATTCGCTTACGCGCGGCCAGGTCGTTTCGATTCCCTATACCACGCAGAACGTGAGCCTCTTCACCGAGCCTGTGGCCGTCGCCCTGGCCACGACGACGGCCGGCGGGAGCCGAAATCCGCTATACGCTCGACGGCTCGGAGCCGGACGAAACCTCGGTGCTCTATGCCGGGCCCGTCGTTGTCGACCGCTCGCTGACGCTCAAAGCGCGGGGATTCAAACCCGGAGCCGCACCGAGCCGTACGCTGACGCTCCAAGCCGAGAAGGCCGTATTCCGCAAGGGACTGCCCGGAGCGGGCGCGGCCATGCGTCCGGGTGTCGCCTATGCCTGTTACGAAGGCGTGTTCTCGCATGTGGACGAGATTCGCCGGGGGAAGCTCGTAGCGTCCGGGACAATGCCCGAGCCGTCGATTGCCGATGCCCCGCAGGAAGACCATTTCGGATATATTTTCAACGGCTGGATCCGCATTCCCGAACGGGGCGTGTGGGAGTTCATGACCAAGAGCGATGACGGCAGCGTGCTCGTGATCGGCGACCGGAAGGTGGTCGACAACGATGGGTCGCACGCTTCGGTCATGGCGACCGGGCGCGTGGCGCTCGAAGCGGGTCTGCATCCCTATACGCTCATGTATTTCGAGGATTACGAGGGGCAGGATCTCTCCTGGGGCTGGAGGGCGCCCGGAGCGGCTCTCTTCGAGCAGATCCCCGCGGAGCGTTTGTACGTTGAATTTCCCGATTGTCCCGCTGATTAAACTATAAAGTTATGAAACGATTGTTCTATCTTCTGGCGGCAGCGGCGTTCACTGCCTGCGGTTCGGCCACGACGCTCAGCGTCATGACCTTCAACATGCGTTACGACAACCCCGAAGACGGGGCGGACAACTGGCGTTTCCGCCGCGGGCGGGTCGCCGAGGTGATCGCTTCGCACGGCGTCGACGTTTTCGGCACGCAGGAGCTGCTTGCCAACCAGCTCGGCGACCTGAAGCGTTTGCTGCCCGGCTATGCTGCGGTGGGCGTCGGCCGTGAGGACGGTGCCGAGGCGGGCGAGTTCAGTGCCGTATTTTACCGGCGGGATCGTTTTACGCCCCTCGAATCCGGGACTTTCTGGCTGAGCGAAACCCCCGACGTCGCAGGCTCGAAAGGGTGGGACGGCGCCTGCGAGCGCGTGGCAACCTGGGTCGTACTGCATGACAGGGAAGGGGGCCGGGAGTTCCTCTTCGTCAACACCCACCTCGACCATGTAGGGCAGGTCGCCCGCGACGAAGGCGTGAACCTGCTCAGGGAGCGCATCGAAGCGCTGCGCGGGGATCGGCCTGTGATCCTGACGGGCGATTTCAATTCCGAGCCCGGCTCGTCGGTCGTGGCGCACGTGCAGAAAGACGGCGTACTGCATGACGTGAAGCAGGTCGCCGCCCGTAAATCCGGCACGGAGTGGAGCTTTTCCGACTTCGGGCAGATACTCGAGGCCGAACGCCCGTTGCTCGACTACATCTTCGTGAGCGACGGCATCGCCGCCGACCTTTACGAGGTGCTGCCCGATACGCTCGGTGGCGGTTATGTCTCCGACCATGCCCCCGTGATGGCCATTGTCAAATTCGAAAAATAACATCCCGCAATGAAAAAGATACTCAAAAGCTGGCTGCTGTTCGCAGCTCTGTGCACCTGCGCCACGGCTGTGGCCGAGCGCCCCATCCTGATCCATTCGCACAACGATTATTGCCGCCGTGCCCCCTTCTGGCAGGCGTACGCCCAGCAGGTCTATTCCATCGAGGCCGACGTGTTCCTGCACGGCGGCAAGCTGCTCGTGGGGCACGAGGTCGAAGACCTTTCGCCCGGCATGACCTTCGAGGCGCTCTACGTCGAACCGCTGGTGACGCTCTTCGGGCGTAACGGCGGGCGGGCATGGAAGGATTCCGGCGAACATCTTCAACTGATGGTCGAGCTCAAGTCTGCTACCGAACCGACTTTACAGGCCGTTGCGGCATTGCTGGGCCGCTATCCCGAGGTGTTCGACCCGGCGGTGAACCCCGAGGCCGTGCGGATCGTTGTCACGGGGCGTGTCCCGGCACCGGCCGATTTCGGCAAATATCCCTCCTATATCCGTTTCGACGGGGTGTGGGATGCCGACTATACGCCCGCGCAACTGGAGCGCATCGCCCTGATAAGCGCCGATTTCAGCGACTATTCGCAGTGGAACGGCAAGGGCTCGATCATCCCGGCCGAGCGTGCGGAACTGGAGACGGTCATCGACCGCGCACATGCCTGGGGAAAACCCGTGCGTTTCTGGGGCGCCCCCGAAGGGACGACGGTTTACTATACCTTTTATGATATGGGTATCGACTACCTCAATACCGACCACCCCGAGGTGTGCGCCGCGTTCTTCGATGATTTCGGCAACAAGAATTTCCAGATCGGCGAACGCCGCACGGCCGCCGAAGGCGTGACGGGCACCAAGCGCCTGGACAAGACCACGCGCGATTTCCGGGGCTTCCAGAACGACAAACTGCAACTCTCCAAGGGCATCGACGTCTACACCCCGACTTACCGCAACGACGGGGGCCGGGGACGGGTTCGCAACGTGATCTACCTGATCTGCGACGGCATGGGGCTGTCGCAGATCGTGGCGGCTTTCTATGCCAACAAGGGGCTGTCGACCCTGCAGATGAAATATATCGGCCTGCAACAGAACAATGCGCTGGATGCCTTCACGACCGACTCGGCC
>ENA-ORTV01004341-ORTV01004341.1-human-gut-metagenome-genome-assembly--contig:-NODE-4341-length-10770-cov-4.176482_pt1 | contig 10770 bp, 8 predicted proteins | sample MGYA00241915_ERZ509194 | MGnify/ENA primary metagenome ERZ509194 (study PRJEB26280, sample SAMEA2338810) | human gut metagenome | biome: human gut; feature: human-associated habitat; material: faeces... | reverse complement strand
CGTCTGAAAGCTTCGATTGCACGTCTGTTGATACCTGCGTGGATAGTCATAAAGTCAACGCCCTCTTCTGCATGGGCTTTTACTACCTTAAGAAAGTCCTGAGCGGATATCTCAAGGAGGTCTTTATCGAGGTAGCCGATAGCGTCATACATAGGAACAGTGCCTATCATGGCAGGCGACTTTGCTACTAGCTCTTTTCTGAAAGTATTGGTCTTGCCGTAGTTTGACAGATCCATGATAGCTTCAGCGCCGAACTTGATAGCCATATCCACTTTCTGCATCTCAATGTCATAATTCTTAGCGTCCCCTGAGATACCGAGGTTTACATTTATCTTAGTTTTAAGACCTTTACCGATGCCCTCGGCAGAGAGAGCAGTATGGTTTACGTTGGCAGGGATCGCCACCTGACCTGCTGCAACAAGAGCCATAAGCTCGTTTACGTCCATATTTTCTTTCTTAGCCACTGTTTCCATTTCAGGGGTAACGATACCCTTTTTAGCGGCTTCCATTTGAGTTTTATAATTTCTCATAGAACAGTTCCTTTCAAATCGTAATAGTCATAAAAGTGATTAACGGGGCTATGTCCTTTGCCCACTGTGAATGATTTTTCTATTGCCTCGGTGATATAGTTTTTCGCCTTTGTTACAGCGGAGAGCATATCCATACCGTGGGCAAGGTTTGCAGTTATGGCAGATGACAAAGTACAGCCAGTGCCGTGCGTATTCGGATTATCTATGCGCTTGCCGTTTATCCAGTGATTTTCACCGCCGACATAAAGCAGATCGTCGGCTGTATCGTCAAGATGACCACCCTTTATTACTATTCCGACGGTTGAAGGGAGCTTATCGGAAAGCACCTTTGCCGCCTTTTCCATTTCTTCTCTTGTGGTTATCTTCATACCGGTCAGCACCTCAGCCTCTGCAAGGTTAGGCGTGATAATATCCGCAAGAGGAAGAAGCCTTGTCATAAGTGCGTCTGTAGCGTCCTCGCTGATAAGACGACTGCCGCTGGTCGCTACCATTACAGGATCGGCTACTATATTCACAGCCTTGTATTCTTTCAGCTTTTGCGCTATCGCCTCTATTATTTCAACGTCGCTTACCATACCTATCTTAACAGCGTCGGGGCGAATATCGTTAAATATGCAGTCTATCTGATTTTTCAGAAAATCAGCCGAGCTGTTCATAATACCGTATACGCCCGTTGTATTCTGCGCCGTAAGCGCCGTGATTGCGCTCATTGCGTACATTCCGTGCATCGTTATTGTCTTTATGTCAGCCTGTATTCCCGCACCGCCGCTGCAGTCCGAGCCGGCTATTGTAAGTATCTTTTTCATAATATCAGGTCCTTTCTTATTTTACCGAACTTTCCGCTACTTTTTCGGCTTTAGCCTTTAAATCTATGACAGCAGACGAAATATCGTCAGCCGCAAAAATTGCCGATACTACTGCCACTCCGTCAAGACCAAGCCCCTCAAGCTGTGATATGTTATCCTTATTTATGCCGCCTATCGCAACCACAGGTATTTTTACCGAATGCGCAACATCGGACAGCACCTTGTGATCTATCGCACCTGCGTCCGTCTTTGTCGAGGTCACAAATGCCGCACCGCTTCCGAGATAATCCGCACCGCCGTTTTCCGCCTCCAGTGCCTCTTTTACATTATGAGCGGATACGCCTATTATCTTATCCGCTCCGAGATATTCTCTTGCGGCTTTTATGTCAAGGTCGTCCTGTCCAAGATGAACACCGTCTGCGTCGATTTCCTTTGCCAGTTTTACATTATCGTTGATAATAAGCGGAACATTGTACTGCTTGCATATCGGCTTCAGCTTAAGGGCGATTTCTCTGAAATGTTCATATTCCGTGTGCTTTTCACGAAGCTGGAATATTGTAACTCCGCTCTTTATCGCCTGCTTTGCCTGTGACAGAAATTCCTCGTCACTGTTGCTCCATGCTCTGTCGCTTACCGCATATAAAAGCATCTGCTTTGGTGTTATGTTCATATATAAACTCCTTTCGGGCAATAAAAAACGCATACGGAACACCACCGTATGCGCAGTTTTACTTACGTTGGCATTACCCAAATCAAGTTATCGGTCGGAAATTTGATTTCCCTCTCAGCCTGTCAAACAAGCTCCCGTTCGCTTTTTTCAGTTATCTGATACATTGTACAACAAAATATGTTCGTTGTCAATGTCAAAATCTGACTTTTTGATGATATCAACCGACTTTTTATCGTCCGTCTTGACGCAGACGCTTATAAAGTAATCTTCATTATTAAAACGGGCACCGTAATGATAAAAAACCGCACCGCTTTCAAAAAGCGTCCTGCCGTTTTCCTCGTCAAAGCACTTCATCTTCAAATCAGAGCCTACTCCTTCACCTGTCATTTTGGCATAGCTCTCTTTGAGCGTCCACAGCCGTGAAAATGTCTTGTCACTGTCCGCCGAAGTCAGAATATGATTCGCTTCGCTGTCGCCGTAGCACCTTTTCATAACACCACCGCTTGCACGGCGCACGCTTTCGCAGTCAACCCCTACAGGAGCCTTTGATAAAACAGTCACAGCAAGTCCGTCACAGTGAGAAATGCTGAAATAAACAGGATTGCCCTTGATATACGGCTTTCCGTTTTCGGCTTTTACTATATTGCTTTCCGAAAAATCAAATCCGATATGAGAAAACGCTTTTTCAAGCAGTAATATTCCGCATTTATGAGAATACCCGTGATAGCCAGATTTGATTACGGATTTTTTCTTTATCGGCGATACGAATATAAGAGGTTTTTCACAGTTCATCAGCAAAGCCCCAATTCAAGAAAATCATTTATGTTCTTCCACAGCACCTTTTCCTTGACATCTTCACCGAGCGGTATCCTATCGAGAAACTCAAGGTCCTTGTCTGCTCTCCACATAGGATAATCGGTACCGAAGAACACCCTGTCGCAACCGAACTTAGTAATAAGCTCTGCGGCTTTTTCGGGCGTCATCGCATAAAAAGAACTGCTGGTATCTACCCATATATTGTCAAGTCCAACAAGCTCATGCTCCGCCTTTTCCCACTCCGACCATCCGCCGAAATGAGCGGCAATAAAGCGTGTATGCGGATATTTTCTCGCTATTTCCGCCATCAGCGCCGGGTTGGAATAATTGTAACGCTTGTCACCGGTATGAATAAGAAACGGCAGCTTATCACCTACCGCATCATACAGCCTGCAAGCCTTTTCATCGTTTATAGCGAATTTCTGAAAGTCCGGATGGAGCTTTATTCCGTGAAGGCCGAGAGAAATAAGCCTGTCGATTTCTTCTTCCTTATCTTTCATATCCGGGTGGAGCGAACCGAATCCTATCAGCTTATCCGGGTACTTTTCTACCGACTTTACGATAAAATCATTGATTCTCTTTACCTGGTGCGGCACAGTGGCAACAGACTGTACAACATATTTCGAAACGCCGCACTCATCGCCCTGCTTTATAAGCATATCCGCCGTACCGTCAAAGTTCATATACAGATCGTAAAAACTGCCGATATTGTCAGTTGCTTTCTGTGCAATCTTTTCGGGAAAAATATGAGCGTGTGCATCTATTATATATTTACTGTAACTTAACATATCATTCTCCTTAATAATATGCCGGAATGTGATAAACGGCGGTGTACCTCTTAACGTACACCGCCGTTTACAACGAAAAATCAATTATTCTTCGTCTTCAGGAACATAACTCATAATGGCATCAATACCTGCGCTGGTAAGCTCATATTCCTTCTCCAGCTTGTCCAGATACTCAAGACCCTTAGGCTCAATGTGATAATAAACACGAGTACGTCTTCTGCCTACAAGTTCAAGACGATCAGCGATAAGCTCCTTGTCCAGAAGTCTGTAAAGCGTAGGATACATAGAACCTTCAGTGATTCTGAATGTACCGTTGCTTCTCTTGCCGATTTCCTGAGTCAGCTGATAGCCGTACATTTCCTCACCCTTTAAGAGATGAAGAATGAGCATCTCGAGTGTGCCTCTTTTAAAGTTTTCCTTAATTCCCATCATAAGATAACTACCTCCTTATCTTTAGCTAATATTATTGCACATCTCAACAAAAAAGTCAATATTAATCGTTGCATTTTCATAGAAATAACACATTATTTTATTTAAAAATAAAGAAAAGCAGAACAATTGATGTGCTTTCCTATCATCAGCACGATTTATTATTAATTTCTCTTACGATTTATCAAAATACCCGACTAATTATAATTGGACACTTGATAAAAACGCATCGGAAGCCGATGATAAATTACGCTGAATTGTTTTACTATTCAAAAATATATCAAACAGTGAATTAGATTTATTTTATTTAGCAACACTTTAATATGATTTCGCACGATATAATTATATCAAAATACAGTCTATAACCATTTCGGAAAGGTTCCACTAATGCTTTTTTCCACACTTTTAAAACCGATGTACCGCTTTTGAAGGTAGGTGATTATAAATGAAAACGCCTTCACTTAAGTTCAAAAGGCTCAAGCGAAGGCATTTAATATCGGATTTATCCTACTGCGATTTCAATTCTTAAAATGATCCGCCTGCAGCGATGATTTCGCTGAACGCATAGCAAACTATATCGGGAGTCTTTACATTCTGAATCTTTGTAATTAACTGAGGAATGTTTGCTGAGATTTCAGTGCTGAACTGTTCAAGAGCAGCGCTGTCATTGATATCAACCGTATTTGAATCATTTACTTCGGGAAGTGCCTCGTCAACATAAGCTATTTCCTTGCTTTCAGCCTTGATAGAAATCACCTCTGCGCCGTTTGAAGCAACCGCAATGTCAAAAGTACCGTTGTTGCCGTCCATAGCAACGTTTAACCTTACCTCAAAGCTCTCATTGTCATCAGTCGTGACCTTTAAATTATATGTACCGTTGCCGTTTGTTGCGTCAAATGAGTAGTCAGCCGTGATAGCTGTTTCGCCGTTAAATGTAACAGAACCAGTACCGGTGTAGTTATTGCCGTTTACAGTACCCTTTGCACCTGCGTACAGCGTATCGCCTGAGATTGACGCTGTCAGCGAATAATCAAACTGCGTATTGTCCGAGTATGTTACGAGAAGGATTTCTATCTCGCCGGAAATTGTTATCTTTCTGCCGATGATATTGTTATCCTTGACATAAACGATCATTGTAGCCATTACAGACTTGAGCTCATCCTCTGTCGCATCCTTTGTAGCATCGTCTACAAGCGTCTTGAGATACTGGAATGAAGCGTTGTTGATTCCGAGCTGTGAAAGGATATCCATTATCTTGCTTTCCTTTTCAACCGCATCGAGCACGTCCTTGCAGAAAGCGACTACCTTTTCGGCTGTAAAATCAATTGTGTACGATGTGCAGTTTACAGTGCTGTCAGATACCTTTAAAGAATCAGACTTGTTTTCTGTTGCAGTGAAATTCTTGAAGTAAGCGTCTGATATGATATCAATAACCTTGTTGATGGTTTCTTCGTCGATATTCTTTAAAATATCCTCATATTCCGATGATGACGAGGGGATTTCATCTGTAGCATCCGAAAGAGTTAGTATATTGCCGATATCGGATTTGCCCGAAGAAATATCCTTCATTGAAGAAGCAAGCTCCTTGACATCCATTACTATGTACTTTTCGGTAAGATCGGGAACAGTGAAATACAGCTTATCTCCCGACATCCAGTATTTTACCGTAAGATACTCATCACTGCCGGCACTGAGCGAAGCTGTACCCGAGCCTTTTTCTGCGGAAGCATCCGCATAGCTTGTCGCCTTGATTACGGTAGGAGCAACATCGGCATTAATGCCCAGCACATCCTTTGATGCGGATATTGTAAAGGTCTGCTCGATACCTGTCTTTATGTTCTTAGCTCCGCCGAAAATTTCATCGGCTTTCTTTTCTGCCGCAGCGAAATAGTTCTTTTCAATAGTTTCATATCCGCCGCCGGACTTTCCGAAAACTCCTGCAAAATACAAAGCGAGAGGTATTCCGCCGACTACGATAACAGCCGCAAGAACAATAAGGATTATCTTAAGCGCACTGTTTTTCTTAGGCGGAACAACCGCAAAACTGCCTGCATCATAAGCCGGCATACCGGGCTGTACCTGCTGTGTAAACTGTCCGTCAGCCTGTGCAAACTGTGCCTGCTGTGCATACTGGTTGAACTGGGGCTGACCCTGCTGTGCAAACTGCTGGGGCTGTGCCTGCTGTGCATACTGATTGAACTGAGGCTGACCCTGCTGTGCAAACTGCTGGGGCTGTGCCTGCTGTGCATACTGCTGAGGCTGACCCTGCTGTGCAAACTGCTGAGGCTGACCCTGCTGCGCATACTGCTGGGGCTGACCCTGCTGCGCATACTGCTGGGGCTGACCCTGCTGTGCAAACTGCTGAGGCTGTACCTGCTGTGTATACTGCTGGGGCTGTGCCTGCGAAACAGGCTGCTGAGGCTGATCGCTGAATTCATTCAGTGCCTGCTGCCAGTTTGTCTGCTGTTCATTCATGTTGTTATTTTCCATGATGTGTCCTTTCGAGATGTGAATTGATATATTTCCTATAATAATCAAATACGGCTACCCGCATTTTTCGATTACATTTTACCACAAATATGGCTTAAAAGCAAGTCAGCAATATAAAAATTATATGGCAATGACAGTATTTTCAGCCGATAACAGAATATTTTCCTCTGCAAACCCGAAGATTTAGTAAATATAGACAAAACAAAACTGCTGTAACCGTCAGTTACAGCAGTCAATATACCATTACACTTTACTCTTTACTTCTGCGCCATACACAGCTTATAATAGTCGCCCTTCTTCGCCATAAGTTCATCGTGCGTGCCGGCTTCGGTAATGCCCTTATTGCTGATGAACATTATCTTGTCGCAGTTCTTGATTGTTGAAAGTCTGTGGGCGATAATAAAGCTCGTTCTGCCTTTCAACAGCTCCTGAAGTCCCTTCTGCAATTCCTTTTCGGTCTTTGCGTCAATAGATGAGGTTGCCTCGTCAAGAATCAGTATCTTCGGATCGGATATAAGCGTTCTTGCAAATGATACAAGCTGACGCTGCCCGCCGGAAAGCTGAGAGCCGCCCTCGTACATCTCGGTCTTATATCCGTTTTCAAGCCCCATGATAAATTCATCTGCACATACCGTTTTTGCCGCCGCCCTTATTTCTTCCTCGGTGGCGTCCAGCTTGCCGTATCGGATATTATCCTCTATAGTGCCTGAGAATATGAAGCTGTCCTGCATCATAATACCCATCTTTTCACGCAGTGAGTGAAGCGTGACCTTGCTTATATCGTTTCCGTCTATGTACACCGCACCGCCCGTAAGGTCGTAGAAACGTGACAGCAGATTTACAATAGTAGTCTTGCCGGCACCCGTAGGTCCTACAAGCGCAATGCTTTCTCCGGGCTTTACCGTAAAGCTGACATTTTCGAGGATGTTCTTTCCTTCTTCATATGCAAACGTAACGTCACGGTATTCCACCTCGCCCTTAATATCAGGCATTTCATAAGCGTCCTCAGCGTCCTTTACATCTACAGGCTCGTCCATTGTTTCGAATATACGCTCAAGATAAGCCACAGCATTTACAAAGTTGTTGTAAAGGCTTGCGATATTGATTATCGGCTGCCAGAAGCGTGAGGAATAGTTGCTCATCGCAAGTATCGAGCCGAGCGATACCGCCGGATAACCTATAACGAGCAGTCCGACAAAGTACAGTGCCGAATCGACCACCGCTCTTATATTGTCGACCGAGAAGCTGACAAAGTTGTTTACCGTGACCGCCTTCATCCACGCTTTTCTGTAGGCAGTAGACAGTCTGCGGAATATGCCGAGGTTTTCGTTCTCCCTCGCAAAGCTCTGCGTTACACGCATACAGTTAATGCTCTCCGCAAGATATGCCGTCTGGTTGGAGTTCTTGTTTGAAACTCCCTGCCACGCCCTTCTCTGCTTGTTTTTCAGTATTATCATCACAACGATGAACACGGGAACGCCCGCAAATATAACAAGCGCCAGCCTTGCGTCAACCGAGAACATAAATATCGTTATGAATATAAGGTTGAATATTTCAAGAATGAAGTTGATTATGCCGTTTGTCAGCATATCCGATACATTATTCACATAGTTTACAACACGAACAAGTATCTTACCCTGCGGTCTGTCGTCATAATACTGGAACGGAAGCTCCTGCAAATGCGCAAACAGATCTTTTCTTATATCGTATATCATAAGCTGACCGGCTTTTGTCATAATACGCTGACGGATATTTCCGAGTACAACGCTGACAATTATAGACAGCAAAAAGCCTATCGACAAAAATACTATATAAGGGATATTTCCGTCGGGTATCGCCACATCGACCGCCTCTTTTGTAAGCAAAGGGCCGATAAGCGCAACTATTGCCGATATTGCAGACAGTGAAAGCGCCAGTATCATCTTCCACTTATAACGCTTTACATAAACCATTGCACGTTTGAAATGCTTGAAATCAAATGGGGTCTCAAGTCTTTCGTCAACGTCGAATTTATTTCTTGCCATTTAAACCGCCTCCTCTTCATTACCGTTCTGGAGGGTATATATTTCATAGTAATATCCACGCTGCCGCATCAGCTCATCGTGCGTACCGCATTCCTTTATGCGACCGTCCTCAAGGATAACGATCCTGTCTGCATATCTTGCGGAGGATGTACGCTGAGCTATGATAAGCTTTGTACACTCAAAGTCAAGATTATTGAGGTTTTCCTGTATCTCTGCCTCTGTTTCCATATCAAGCGCAGAGGTGGTATCGTCAAGTATCAGTATCGGCGGACGGATAGCCATAGCTCTTGCAAGAGCTATTCTCTGCTTCTGACCGCCGGACAGACCGACGCCCCTCTCGCCTATTATGGTATCATACTGTTCGGGCATCTTCTCGATAAAATATGCCGAAGCAAGATGAGCAAAGTTCTTTACATCTTCAAAAGGCAGGTCGGATTTGCCGTATGCTATATTGCCGTCAACCGTATCCGAGAACAGCAATACCTCCTGAGTAGTCATACCGATATTTGCACGAAGTACATCAGGCTCATAATCCTTGACGTTCTTTCCGTCAACATATACTCCGCCCTCCGACGCATCGTAAAATCTCGCTATAAGGTTCATCAGCGTTGTTTTTCCAGAACCCGTAGAACCCATTATTACAATGGTTTCTCCGTGCCTTATATGAAGATTTATATCGTGAAGCACGGTAACATCTCCGAATTTTGCAGTTACGTTTCTGAACTCTATATCGCCGTTAAGACGGGGACGTTCCTTGCTGTTATGATTATTCTCTATATGCGGACGTGCGTAGTAAATATCTATTATCTTTGATATACTTGCAAAGAAACGCTGTAAATCGTTTATCAGCATACCGATATTTCTCATAGCGTTTGCTATTGTCCATAACAGTCCGGAGAATACGGTGTACTGAGCTATGGTTATCCTGCCGTTTATGACAAAGATACCGCCGACAAGCATCTGTACAGCCCAGAGTGCCTGTGCAAGCGTTTCTATGTAAGGCTGGAATGTGAGCCACACCATAGCCGCCTGCTGATTATACTCGCAGTAATCCCTGTTGTACTTATCGAAATCTTCTTTTTCATATTCCTCACGGGCAAAAGCCTTTACGACACGGTTTGCCGCTATGTTCTCCTGCGCCTTAGTGTTAAGCCTTGACAGCTTTTCACGCAGTACCACATACTTAGGACCTACTTTTTTCGAGAACATACGGGTCACAATAAACAGTATCGGGGTAAGCGCAAGTATAAAAAGCGTCATCAGCCAGTCAAGCGTAAAGAAGTAAATTACCGTGAATAAGAACAACGCACTGCTTTCAACCACCATCATTATTATCCAGGCGATAGAATGACGTATCATATCAAGGTCGCCCGTAAGCCTTGTTACGAGGTCGCCCTTTGTATGAGTGTCAAAGAAGTGCATATCCTGATTCTGAATACGCTCAAAAAGCTCGTTTCGCACCTTCTGCAGCACTCCCTGCGATACTATCTCATACAGAGTTTTCGCAAGGAACTGAAGGCAGGTACGCACGAATACGAATAAAATCATCGCAACGCAAAGCAATATCAGCAAATCACGCTGATTTTCAATGTTCTTTAAAGCGTCGGGCGAGGATATAAATATACTGATTATCTGTTCTACGATCATCGGTCCTGTAAGGAAGAATGACTGTATCACTACAGACAGACACAGCGCAACGGCATACACCGCACGGTAGCCCTTCATCTTTCCGAGCATCCATTTGAACTGGAACATTTTGCCACACCTTTCCTGTTATCCGCCGAAATAAAGACAAAAATTTACCTAACGGCAGACCAAATTCAGTAATCGTTTTCATATTTTGTGCAAAGCCTTGCAATAAACGCTCCGCACAAGCTCTCTTTCTTTTTACAAAGCCGATATTACACGGAAAAATCGGTTTTGCTTTGGGTATTTTAGCACAATGCCAACAGGCTGTCAAGGGGGTTTTGAAAAATATTTATTTATTTTTTGCAGGCTAATAAATTAAGTGAAATAAATTGCTTTTTTCAGGAATTTATAAGCTGATATGTAAACATATTTTCAAAATGAATAATTCCGTTAGCTTGTAGAAAAAGTCTGTTTTTTATAAGATAGTGCGAATTCTCTATCCCTATAAGAACGCTTAGTGGGCTTTGCGTCTCTGCAATCGTGGTCGTTTGTTGTCGGTGCGTCCTGCACCGACTTTGTTCGACCACT
>ENA-ORTV01004328-ORTV01004328.1-human-gut-metagenome-genome-assembly--contig:-NODE-4328-length-10804-cov-2.111173_pt1 | contig 10804 bp, 7 predicted proteins | sample MGYA00241915_ERZ509194 | MGnify/ENA primary metagenome ERZ509194 (study PRJEB26280, sample SAMEA2338810) | human gut metagenome | biome: human gut; feature: human-associated habitat; material: faeces... | reverse complement strand
GCAGCTCCTGAGCGGCGACCATTACGCGCAAATCATCGGTGGCGCGTCGATAGAAATCAACCGCAAACGGGAGATGCTCAGCAGGCTGGTTGCTGCCGAGCGCAGTTCGCCAGGCGAAACCTTCTCTTGGTACGGACCAGAAATTTGTATCGACTACATCGATGATTGCCTGAACGCGCTAAAGGCCGTCGACGGGAACAGGAAGGTGCTGCTTATTAGCGAAATTAGCTTTGTCGACAACGAAGTGGGATCTGCGATCACGCATGGCCCCTTCCCCGTGGCATCGTGGGCGGACGCTCTGGTGGCAATGAAGGCATACGCGGAAAAGTGGAGCGGCATGACAGACCTGTCGGCCTCGTATTGGATGATCGAGCTGTTCAACCTTGCCAACGACCCGAACTGTTCATATCCATACGACGGCTTTCTGCAGCCGGACTACACTTACTACGCAAACGCCTCCGGCGAAATCCAGTACATCTGCAGGGAAGAAGAGGGCGAATGTAGCGAGGTACTCGACTGCATTGTGGGTGGAATCTTTGGTCCGTGGTTCAAGGGAGCATATGTCGACCTGCCCACGCCGTACAGAAAGGGCGACATTCTTGAGATCGACTGCCGGCCATGGGCACCAGGTCCTTGTTATTGTCTGGTAGCAAACTCGAAATTGGACTGTCTGTATCCCGATGGCGATAAGCAGATCAGATGCGGTTCTATCCCCTACGGCAGTTGCTTTGCCGGATGGGCGCATACGAATCTGATGCTGTCGCCTGTGTTCAGGGCGAGAAAAGCAATGCAACCTTTGCCAGAAGAATACGCGGCCTTGCAAGCGATCGGGTTGGACCGGATAGATAACTTGCTAGAAGCGTGCACCGACAACAAAGAGGAAGAGCCCGGCTGGCTGGATATATATCGACATCGCGCCCGGTGAGGGAGGGGTCACGGAGAAACCATAGCGATCCCCTTGGCAGGTCTCGTCCACAATCTCCACTCAGCATCCTAATCCTCATAGACATGAAAGAGGCCGCGCCCATGCCAGACACGGCCCCTGAAAAAGGACAAGGATAGCTTTGAGCGAAATGAAGGCATCTTACACCGCCCAAGCCCTGTGCTAAATGTCGAACTTGGGCGACGGCCTTTCGATTAATCAATCGAACGCTAAGCTTGACGACAATTCATCCATCGCCTCCTTTGCCTTGTCAAGGCGACTGCCCTTGAAGAAATACCAAATCATCAGGTCGACTTCACGAAAACCAATGTCGGATACTGCTGCATTATTCGAGCCTTCATCCCCGATTCTTTCTCGACGCCATTTGTTAATTCCTTCGAGGACAAGACTGTATAGCTCGAAATAGCCCAAATAGCCCCGCGCGACATCCGCATCCGCATCTTCGCCAATGCCTTCAGGCGTAAAAATCAGCTTATTATTTATCGTGCCACTTATCCATGCATATCGACTGGCGTAAGCGCCACATCTGCTTTTGCCATCTTTAGTTCTATTGTATTTATCGCACCAATTGTTGAGAACCTCTTCGTCGACATAAGCATCCGCGTAATAAGGAAGCATCGCTCCTACAACCGTATCATAGATGCAGAAATTATCTGACTTGCAGATATTGGAGGCGTCATCAACCTCTTGCTTGTTTAAATTTCGACAGCCATGGTGGCAGAATTTCGTTGCAAACGAAAAGTTGCTTCGGTTGTAATTCCAAACATGTTCCCGTTTTATTGTTTCAGGTAACAGCCTGTCTGTCATATTCGTTGTAGCGCGAGCGATATCGGCCACGAGCCTCGCACGCTCGATAACATCCTTGGATTGCAGGGCCATTTGTAATTTATTATTACCCGCATACCGCTCCTCAAGAAAAGCGACGGTTAGTTTAGTCCCACCCTTTAGCTCAACCTCGTCCTTACCGCGGGGCAGTTTAAACTTCTCTTCTAAGCACTTTAGAGACCCGTTAAACTGGCTCCATTCTAAACATTCCATTAGGCCAGTTTGCTTTTCTTTTACCGTCACTGCAGCCAAATGAGTCGAGTTCATTTTGTCCGTAAAATAAACCGCATCTCGTATGTTTCTTTCATCACCCGCCGCAGCTTTGCTATATATTTCGGAAATCGCACCTGGATCAATCCAAGTGTAGTTCGAATCGTTATTCACCAGGCCATTCACAAAGGCAATATTCTTATCGCTAAAAACTGGGAAACCGTTCTGGTCTAAGTCAAACTCGTAATATTTATCCGGATGAAGCGAAGCCTCAACGGAAGAAAAGAGTCGCCTAACATTCCGATCTTTACGCGTTGTCATTGGATGCTCCTTTCTGGGCCCAGCAGATGCTCGCTCGGCTTTGTTTTTAATTCGATGGTAATTCGTGGCTCACTTAAAATCACCTTCCTGGCTGTTGAACGGTCACTTTCTGCTGGTAGACGCATTGCCAGGCTCTTTACGAACTGCCATCTGCAGGCATTAAACCCGGCCCGTGGTATATAAGCACCACGTGCCGGGCAGCCGTTATTGGTTGTCCGACTTCAGCCAAAGACTCGCGCACAGGAAGGTTCCATGCCATCGGTACTCATGCGGACCAGGGCATCTGCATTGCAGTGAGTCTCGGCAAATGCTGCATCGTTGCCCCGATCTCCAGCCGCGAAGCAACCCGCTAGGATGGCGGATGTTGGGCTGAGCATGTTGCGCAGATCGCGCAGGACAGCGTTTACCGGTCGGTTGTCATCGAGCATCTCGAGTCCGTCGATTACGACCACGATGTTCTCTAGTACTGCCCTGTTCCACGTTTGATCGCCGAGCAACCAGCTCGTTAAAAGGTCCATGGTCATGTTGTCCTCGACAAAAATGCCTAGGTTGCGCTGCTTGAGTCGCATCGTTGCGCGAATCGCCCCGACCTGTCGTTCCTCAGGATCTTCCGGTCCTTTGTCGCCCATCTCAGCACGAATAAGCCGAGCAATCGCACCCTCTTCACGCTCCCGAATCGGCATGTAGAGTACGGCGCATTGCTCACTCAGGCGCAAGGCCGCATACACCAGCACGTTCGAGACATCTTCATGCGCGCCGCTGATCACGCTGAGCTTGCCCAGCCCAACGCCGCCGCCTAGCGCATCATCAACCGACATACCGGTTTTCAACACTCGCGGGGCTTCAAGCACCGACGTCTCCATACCGCGATCGAGCCCGGAAACCAGCCGATTGTGAAACCCGCTGAGGTCAAAGCCCTCGTCATCACGCTCTCCACGATTCCCGCCGCACCGATTCGCGGATGGCGGCATCACACCCGAAAAGCCCATCATCTCGCCTATACTCACAGTACGGCCAATTCGGTCCTCCCTGGAGTCCATCTTTAGCGCCATCGCAACCCTCCTAACGCCTACCGCGCTTACCAGTAGCCTTAAAATTCCAAATCGGCTTGAGTCGGTGAATAACATCGACCGTCGGGTCCATGAGCCTCAGTACATCATCCGCAGGCTTATACGCTTCGGGCGACTCATCGAGCGTCGTCTCGCATGCGCTCGGACAGTAGATGCCGGCATCGCGCATCTCGTTAACGAACGACCTGGTATCGAGCGTTTGGAACGCTTTGGTGCGGCTCATCGCACGACCCGTCCCATGCGGCGCCGAGCAGTTCCAGTCCTCGTTTCCCTTGCCGCGCGCAATAACGGCACCGTCGCGCATGTTGAACGGAATCAGCACCATCTCGCCCGCATGAGCGCTAATGGCGCCCTTGCGAATCATGCCGCCTTCCGAGATGTAGTTGTGCATGGTGGTAAAGCCGTCTCCGTCGAGTCGAATCCCCGTACGCTCAACAATCTGTGCGACAATCGCCTTGCGGTTCTGATTCGAGAAGCGCTGGCAGTTATGCATATCGACGAGATACTCGGCAGAAAGATCTCCCACGAGATACTTAAGCTCGTCGGGGATATCTGCCGTGCACGTCTTCTGCGCCAGCGCCTGATGGTGCTCCGCCGTCTGCTTGCCCATGTTGCGCGAGCCGGTATGCACGACCAGATATTGGCACCCATCCTCGTCCTCGTCGAGTTCAATGAAGTGGTTGCCGCCGCCCAGCGTGCCCATGGAGCGCTCAACCTTGCGTTTATCCTGCAGCCAATCACGCGACCCCATGTCAAAGTCCGCGAGTACGCAGGCAGGATCGCGATGAAGGCTAAAGCCCGTAGGCACCGCGCGCTTCACATCGCGATGGAACTGAATGAGGTCGTCGCGCGCAATGGTCTCCGCAAGCGGCACGCAATACATCCCGCATCCGATGTCGACCCCCACCAGGTTGGGAATCACCTTGTCGCCCAAGTTTGCCGTAAAGCCAATCACGCAGCCCTTGCCCTTATGGGCATCGGGCATGATGCGGATCTTGGCGCCTTCAAACGCCGGGCAGCTGGAAATCTCCTCGATCTGCTCCTTGGTTGAATCCTCAAGATTCTCGGCAAAGACTTTGATGTCTGCCATTGCATTTCTCCTGTTCTGATCCTTGTAAACCGGAACCGGCCTCAAGCCAATAGAGCGCATGTCACACCAGCCGGCCAAACCGCCGATTTCCGTTTAACCACCTTTCGCCCTATTCGAGCTCTTATTGCTGCGAATACTACGGTCGCGCGAGCTACAATGAGTCCCAATAACGGGTCTTGTTTTGTATCTTCGGCTGTTACCCTGCCGGCGAAAGGAGACAACGTGGCGAACAGACCAAATCAAAAGCTCAGGCTTCTGTTCCTGCTTAAAACCTTGATGGAAAAGACCGACAGTACGCACGGGCTCACGACACAGCAGATCATCGAGGAACTCGCCTATCGCGACCTCGAGGCCGAACGAAAGGCCATCTATCGCGACCTGCAAACGCTTCGCGACTTTGGACTCGATATTGACCAGCGCGGTGGCAGGGAATGGGCCCTGGCTTCGCGCCCGCTCGACCTGCAAGAGCTCATCATGCTTGTTGACGCCGTGCAGAGTTCGCCGTTTTTGACCGATGAGTTGACTGACCACCTCATCGGCAAGCTACAGAGCCTCGCCAGCCTGGGCGAACGCGAGTTGATGCACAAGCGCGTCGACGTGCCTTCGCGCGTGAAGATGCAAAACTCCGATGCTCTGCACAATATCGACCTTATCCAGCAAGCCATGCGCGAAAAGCGCAAGATCCGCTTCCGCTACTTCCACTACAACGCCGCCAAGCAAAAGGCCTTCAACCATGACGGAAAGACCTACGAGCTCACACCCGTGCGTCTTATCTACTCCGACGAACTCTATTACATGATTGGGTTTAGAGATAAATGGGCTAATGCCGGCTCGGGTCATCAGCCGTTCACACCTTATCGCGTCGATCGTATGCTCGACGTTGCGGTGTCCGAAGAGTCCGCGACCAAAGATCAGCGTATCGCTGGCTATGTGCTCGAAGATCACGTCTCGCCATCATTTGGCGTGTATGCGGCGGACAAGACCACTGTGGTGCTGGAACTCGATGACCGTGCGATGAACCCGCTCATCGACAAGTTCGGGCTCGACGCTGTTGTGTTTGAGAACCAGGATGGGCGCTTGCTGGCGACCGTCAAAGCTCCGTTATCGCCGCAATTTTTTGGCTGGCTTTTGCAGCTCAGCACCTTCATTAAGATCGTTCAACCTCAAAGTGCCATCGATACGTATCTCGACTATCTCGATAGCACGCGTGCGCTCTACCAGGAAGACAGGTAATACTGCCATGAACATGACCCCCGAACTCATCGCATCGCTCGACCGGCTAAACCCCGAACAGCGCGAGGCCGTCGAATGCCTAGATGGTCCTTTGCTCGTCATTGCCGGCCCCGGCACCGGCAAGACGCAGCTGCTGAGCCTGCGCGCGGCGAACATCCTGGCCAAGCGCGATGCCGCCCCGCGCAACATCCTCTGCCTCACCTATACCGAGGCGGGCGCGGAAGCCATGCGCAAGCGCCTGATTGAGCTCATCGGCCGCGACGCCTACGGCATCGAGGTCAGCACGTTTCACGGATTTGCAAGCAGCATCAGGTCGCGATATCCCGAGTACTTCATGCGCCCTTCGACCGACACGCTTGTTACCAGCTTGCGCCAGCAAGAGATTTTTGATCGGCTGCTCAAATCGCTACCCTTTGGTTCTCCGTTAGGCGGAGGGTCGCCCGATATGCCCGCACAAAACATCGGCAAGATGATCGGCTTTGTCTCCAAAATCAAGCGCAGTGGCCTGGACTACGACACGCTGAGCGCCATCGCGCAGCAGAATATCGACGCTGCTGCTTGGCTCGCCGAACATTCCGAGCTGCTTACACTTGTCTGTGAAAGGGCAAGCGCTGCGTTGGCAGAACGCTTTGAGGAAGAGGTCGAGCGTGCCTGCGCCATGGCGCCCGCATCGCTCACCTGCCCGGTCGACTGTCCTGTTGGCACGTACGCGCCCTATATCCTTGAGCTGCGCGATACCATTCGCCGCACCGAGCTCATCGATGAGAAGGGCAAATCCTCGGGGTACACCAAGGTGCGCGATGCCTTCTTTGGAGGCAGCAACTCTCAGGGGCGCACGTTTAAGATTGCGGAGCAGAGCGAGCGACTTAAGACCGCTTGCGACGTCGCGCGTCGCTACCAGAGCAAGCTCGACCAACACCATCTCTACGATTACGACGACATGATTGGCGATTTTGTCGACGCCGTCGAGCACAACGACGCGCTACGTCAAGTGCTCCAAGACACCTATACCTATATCCAAGTTGATGAGTTCCAGGATACCAATGGTGCCCAGATGCGCATCATCGAGCTGCTCTGCGACGGCGTTGATGTGCCCAATATCATGGCCGTCGGCGATGACGATCAGGCCATCATGCGTTTTCAGGGCGCCACGATCGAATGTGCCAACCAATTTGCGGCCGAGTTTTCGCCCCGGAACATCGTGCTCAAGACCAATTACCGCTCCACGCCCGCCATCGTTGAGCTTGGTCAAGCTATCGCACGGCAAATTGAATATCGCCTCGACGCCAGCTCGAATAAGTCAATCGAAGCCTTTAAGCCTCAGGGTGATCAGGTCAGCTTTAGCGAGAACGTCTACGCCGGCAAAGCCGAGGAATACGCCGCTGTCGCTGCGAGTATTAGGCAGCGGCTTGATGATCACTATCTCGATGAATGCGAAGATCCCAATGAAGGAATTGCAGTCATCTCTGCCAAACACGCCGCATTGCGCTCGCTGATTCCCTTCCTCGTTAAGGAAAACGTGCCGTTTTCGTATCGCGAGCGGCAGAATCTCTTTGCCTCCGAGCGTATGCAGACGACGTTGGCACTGTTGCGTTGCGTTACTGCGCTTGCCCGCGGACAAAAAGGACTGGCAAGCAGCTATCTCCCCCAGATCATTTGCGCCACCGAGCTGGGCGGAGATCATCCGTCATCCGCGGCGTTTGCGCTCAACGCCAAGCGCGAGCATCGCGGCGACTGGATGGCCGCCATGCACGAGAGCGATAACGTCCGCGTCAAAGAGCTGTACGACGGCCTTATGCAGTGGGCGGCCGAAGCCAGCGCCTCCCCTGTCAGGCCACTGCTCTTTAGAATTGTCGAACGCAGCCTTGGCTATTATCAGGATTGCAAGGAACAAGATCCGCTGGGCGCAGCCGAATTCAATGCCGGCATCCGCGCCCTGCTCACCTTTGCCGAAGGTGAAATGGGAGACGCGCGCCGTATGGGACGTGCGCTTCGCCTGCCCGATATTGTCGACAAGCTCGATGCCGCTCAAAAGTTTGGCGTGAGTATCGACGCATCGATCGACCTCGGCACGCCGGGAGCTGTTCGTCTCACCAGCGCCCATAGCTCTAAGGGCCTGGAATTCGACTGCGTCTACCTGCTCGATGCCGACGATTCCACTTGGCACAAAGGCGCCGGCGGCATGAGCTTGTACCCGTCCAACCTGCTTATTCGCGATGAAAAGGATGATGACGACGCGCGCCGCCTGCTGTTTGTCGCCATCACGCGCGCTAAACGACACCTCGAGCTGTACCGTGCCGGCGGGTCGGCACTGCAGGAGCTCACGGGGCTTATCGACTCTAGCGAGGTTTCTGCTGAAGCAGACCAGCTCAGCGTTGCAATCGAAACCGAGTGGCGCGACAACTACGTGCTCGATACGCCCGAGCTCCGCGCGCTTCTGGAGCCTCATACCGACGTGAAGTTTCTTTCTGCCACAGCACTCAACAACTTTGTGACGTACGAGCCTGGATGCGCAAATAGTCTGCACTTCCCTGAGAAGCAGATTGTGCGCCTGCCCACGGCGCCCACGATCCAAACCGAATTCGGCACCATCGTTCACGCGATGTTCGAGGAGATTGTTAATAGAATGGCAGCCGATGGCGAGGCGGCGATTGAGACAATTGAGGCCGAGTATCGCCAGCAGATTTCGTGGCTCGATTTTGCCCCCGAGGACGTCCATCGCTATTCGGAGCGCTTCGAGCGGATTTGTCGTGCGTTTGTCCCTTGGCTTGTTGAGCATGTGCGCGGCTACCGTTGCATCACGGAAGCGAACATGCAGTGTCTGACTGCCGGTGGAACCCCGCTCTTCGGTTTTCTCGACCTGCTCCTCGTTGACGATGCAGCTAAAACGGTGCAGATCGTTGACTACAAGACTGGCTTTGGCAAAGAAGTCCCTGCAGGCTACCATCGTCAGCTCAAGTTCTACAAACTGCTGGTCGAAGCGTCGCCCGAGTTTTATGGCTACACCGTCACTTCCATGGGCGACTACTATGTCGAGCCCGACAAGGCAACGAATGAGTTGCGTCCGCCGTTCTCGACGACCGCCAGCACCGATGACATTGCCGAGCTCGAACACCTCATCGATGCCGTATGGTCTCGCATTGAACACGGTGCTTGGGATACCAGCGCTTTTGAGCAGAGCGGCGCTTATGAACTGGCCGTTGAGGAGCAGAAGGGCTGCCGCAAAAAAGCCGACAAGGCCGAGCTCATGCAACGCGCTTACGAGCATTGGCTAGTCGAGAACCCCGGAATGTGACAAAGGGACTGTCCTTTGTCACAACCCACCTGGCTTTTGGAGTGGCATTACCGTTTGTCCAAAATGGCATTCATGGGTAGAATAATGTCGACGGCAGCCCAAGTTGTAGCTAGCTGGGCAGCGCCGTTGTTTGCATTAGGGGGTCAACGCCTTAGCGGCGGCGACCCCTTCTGTTGCGTTTCGAACGCTGCTTGAGTGCCTCGGAAAGCCCGACGAGCGCCGTGAAGAACGAGACCAAAGCGGTCAGAAGTCTCATGAAATCAATCAAATCGGTCATGGGCATCACCTCCCATCAGATGGAGGGCGCTGCCCGGCACATGGAACTGCCGTCAACAATACCGATTCTACCAGAGCCTAGTTATATATACGAATATATGTTCGTATTCCAAGAACACAGGCCCCCGCGACAAAGGGACTGTCCCTTTATCACATTATTCGATGACGGTGCGGGAGTTTTGCTTGCGCATGGTGGCGAGCATGTGTTTGGGGACGGCGTGGACCATGCAGCTGCCGATAGTCGCGCTCGCGGCGGCCTTAGCTGCATCACTACCGTTTTTGGTCGCGTAGCTGTGGCGGAAGCGTTTGAGCATGGCAATGTCGTTGCCGCCGTCGCCGTAGACCGCGACCTCGTCCTCGGCAATGCCGTAGTAGCCCGCCAGCCAGGCCACGCTCTCGCCCTTGTTGCATGCCACATCCGTGATCTCAAACATCACCGGGTCAAACGGCGCGTTGACCACGCGGTCCGAGCGCTCGGCCAAATACGCCTTAAGGTCGCGCTCCAGCTCGGGCGAGATCACACGGCAGTTGATCTTGCACACATCGTGGCGCAGAATGTCACCGATCGACTGGTCGAAATACTGTTCCTCGTGATACCCGCCACGTGCACGCATGCCGCGCATCACGATACGCTTGATAGGACTGTCCTTTTTAAAGCCCGCCTGATGCATCTCGAACGAGCCGCTCGAGAACATGCCATCGGGCGTGGAGCAATCAAAGCAAATGTCCGGGAACTCCTTGAGCAGCTCCTCGGTGATCTGCGGATCGATGGTCCAGGTCTTGAGCACCTCGCCATGACTGTCGCGCACGATGGAGCCGTTAGAGCAGCAGGCGTCAAGCGCCAGGCCCGTAAAGCCATGCTCGCCGACCGGCAGCGTCGAGCGCCCGGTCGCGGGAACCACATGCAGGCCAGCCTCGGTCAGCTCGCGAATGGCACGGCGGATGGTCCCATCTGCCTCGTGCAGGGCGTTCAGCAGCGTTCCGTCTAAGTCACTCGCAAACATCTTGATCATGGGCATGCCTCTCCTTCGTCTGCACGATATTGTAGACGAAGGAGAGGCGCGTCCATGCAAGGGTGTTCCAACGCGCCGGGACATTCGCTTCCGCAAAGAAAGTTGCATTTCAACTATCTGAAATCAAAAATAAATTTTTTGAAAAATCAGCGAAGGCTCTGTTCAGGTTTACGGTTGGCAAAGAGAATTGTGCCCCTTTAACCGCCGGAGGCGCGAGCTTTGAGCGACGCCCCCCGCCGCGCGGCGGCCTTCACGGCAACGAATGTCGCCGCTGAAACCGGGGCAGATGAACTCCCCCTGATTGCTGTATCAGCCGGAAACTTTAACACAGCCTCAGCGAAAGGATACGTGTCTCCCGTGGCATCACTGGTGCTGCATGACACAAAATGCCTCGTATTTTGTGTCATACTCATTCGCCGAAAAACACGTTTTTCGGCTCATTCACGGCGGTCTGCACAGCGAAACTTCAGATATTTCGGCACTCTGGAGCATTTCGCCCATGAAATGCCCTGCGGAGTCGAACGGGGC
>ENA-ORTV01004320-ORTV01004320.1-human-gut-metagenome-genome-assembly--contig:-NODE-4320-length-10815-cov-3.336524_pt1 | contig 10815 bp, 10 predicted proteins | sample MGYA00241915_ERZ509194 | MGnify/ENA primary metagenome ERZ509194 (study PRJEB26280, sample SAMEA2338810) | human gut metagenome | biome: human gut; feature: human-associated habitat; material: faeces... | reverse complement strand
CGCGCTGGTCAGGGTGCGGGTGCCATCGGTGCCCTCAAAGGTGATGCGCCCCTCCCCGGGCACAGCTGTGATGAGGGCGGGCACTTCCACAAGGCCGTCCACCACCAGTGTGGAGGGGGCAGCGTTCCCATCCGGCAGGTGCCAGAAGGCCCGCAGGGTCATGCCCTGCCACTCGCCGTCGGCTTCCACCCGCAGGGCGTAGATGCCCCGGTTTCTGGTGTAGCCGAAGCGGAGCAGGCCATCGTACCCCTGCAAAGCAGCCCCGCCGCCCGAGGATAAATGGATCTGACGTTCGATCATACAGTTTCACTCCTTTTGTCGTGGTTTTTGCGTTCAAAAAGCTTGACTTTGGTTAGAGTTTCCGGTAAGATTGTGAAAAGACCGCAGAAGGTTTGGTGGATAAAATCTAACCAAAATCAGCTTGTGAGGCTATAATATCTGATTAAATTCAGAAAGTCAAGGGAAAATCTGAATCCGGTTAGAAAACCGGCGTTCTGCACAAGAAGGAGTGCAAAATTTGTGTTTTATGACTGCTACACGGCCCTGTGTCAGGCCAGAGGCATCAGCCGCAGCCGGGCAGCGCAGGAGATGGGCCTGAGCAACTCCACAGTGACCAAATGGAAAAACACCGGGGCGACCCCCTCGGGCGAGACGCTGGCCAGGGTATCCGCCTATTTTGGCGTGCCGGTGGGGGAACTGCTGGGCGAAGCCGTTCCATCGGTGCAGGAGGAGCGGAAGCTGCCCGAAGGGGCTGTCCCGTTCGATCCCGCCCTCACGGCTCCGCTGCTGGGCACGGTGCGTGCAGGCCTGCCCATGTATGCGGAAGAAAACATTGAGGGCTACATCCCCATCACCCGGAAGGACGGGGCACGGTACTTCTGGCTCCGTGTCCGGGGCGACAGCATGAACGCCGTAGGCATTTCGGAAAACGATGAGATCCTGGTGCGGGAGCAGCCGGAGGTGGAAAACGGCCAGCTTGCCGTGGTGATGGTCAACGGCGATGAAGCCACCGTGAAATATTTCCGTCAGGAGGGGAGCCTTGTGGTCCTGACCCCCAAAAGCTTCAACCCCGTGCACCAGCCCCAGATCTATGATCTGAAACGGGTGCAGGTGCGGGTGGTCGGCCTTGTGGTGGAGTGCCGCAAGGTGTTCTGAAAAAAAGAAGATGGCCCCTGCGGGGCAGAATAGGAGACTCGCTATGAAATGGAGGTCCGTTCTGTGCACAGCGCTGTTTTTGTGCGGCACCGTGCTGCTTTCTGCCTGCGGCGGGGGAGAGATGCCCGCGCCCGCGGAACCGCCCGCTTCCAGTGAGGTATCGGCTCCCTCTCAGCCGGAGGAAGTGCCCGCCCCCTCGGAATCGGCTTCTTCCAGTGAACCGGAGCCGCCAGCATCCAGCGTGCCGGAAAAAGAGAATCCATTGATCGTGAATGGCGTGCTGAAAAGCTACGATACCGGCAAGCAAAAGGATGTTGTTCTGCCCAGCGGGAAGTTTACCAAAATTGATTCAGGATGCTTCAAAAATAATACCACCATGGAATCGGTGAGTATCCCGGAAGGCGTTACGGAGATTGGCTTTGCCGCATTTTCAGGGTGTTATAATCTGAAATCTGTGCAGCTGCCAAAATCTCTGGTGAAGATTGAACAGTCTGCATTTTTAGATTGTGTATCACTAGAAGAGATTACTTTCCCTGAAAACAGTAGACTGGAACTTTACCAGTCAGCATTTGAAAATTCAGGGCTGTTGAAGGTTTTTATCCCGTCAAATATTCGGATAATGAATGGTGGAGTATTTGCAGATTGCAAGAAACTTATCAGTGTATATCTTGAGGGACAGGAGACCATAGAAAAGCAAACATTTGCAAGTTGTTATTCTTTGCGAACAGTCATACTTGGTAAGGCAACGAAGGAAATTCGAGCGGGGGCATTTGATGGATGTTCGAATTTATCGGATGTCTGGTATGCTGGAAGTTGGGACGAATTGCTTTCGGGGTGCAATAAGGAGTGGAATGGAGCATTCTTTAGTGCGGAACACCATGAAGGTGCTCCAAGCGATTGACTAGAATACCAAAACAATAAGAAACCCGGGGACAGCATCACAGCTGTCCTCGGGTTTTTGTGCGTTCGGAAATCTTATACTTCCTCGGTCTCCTCGTCCTCGTCGTCCTCATCCTCTTCGGCGAGAGCTTCTGCATGGATGCGCTGACGCAGGCGGGTACGGAACTCCTCGGCGGGGATGCCGCTCTGGTTGGGGGTCAGGTCCGGGGCGGGCTTGCCGTCAGGCAGGTGGGCACCAAAGGCCGGCACAAAGAAGAACTTGCGCACGACAAAGATCAACGCAATGGCACCCACGCTGATGAGGTTGTCCAAAGCCGATTCGTGGCCGACCACCATGTGGCGGGCAATGGCGTAGAGCAGCACTTCCAGGCTGCTGCCGGGGCTGTGTTTGGCCAGCATCTTGATGAACTCCACGCCGATGACAATGTCCAGCGCCCGCTCAAGGAAGCCGCGGATCTCTACATCGTTGCCATCAAACAGCAGGCCCGGCATCCATTTGAGCAGGGGAATGAAGCTGAGCAGCAGGCCAATGAGCACCAGCCCGGACAGCACGATCTCCAGCAGGGTGGCGGCCTGAATGATGTAGCTGCGCAGTGCCTTGCGGCTGCGGCTCTCAACATGGGCGGAGTGCGGGGTGTCGGAAGGATGGGACATGATGCGGCATCTCCTTTGCTCAAGATCGTGAAACGAAAAAAGCTGACAAACTTTTCTTAAGTCTAGCAAAGGATTTGAGCAAAGTCAATGAAATGTGCCGAATTTTCTGGGAATTACTGGACGGCTACATAGCCGGAGTGCTCAATGCAGGAACGGCCTGCATCGGTGGAGAGCCATTCGTAGATTCTGCGTTCCGGGCTGTCGGCAGCGGAATCCTGCAGGATGGCGGCATAGAATTCGTTGCACAGCGGGTAGCTCTGGTCGGCGATCGTCTCGTTGGAAGGGGTCACGCCATCCACGGCCAGCAGCCGCAGACCGGGCTTGGAGTACATCTGATCGATGTAGTAGTAGACCGAGAAACCGATGGCGTTGGCGGAGTTGTTATACTCTGCAATGCTGTCCACCAGCTCACCCATGGCGGTGGGGGCCAGCTCGGTGGGGGCCTCCATCAGCGGGCCGCCCTGGATCAATAGCTTCTGGAACAGGGTCTGGCTGCCGGAGTCCGCCCGCCGCTGGAAGGCAATGATCTCCTGATCCTTGCCGCCCACATCCTTCCAATTGGTGATCGTTCCGGCGTAGATGTCCTTGAGCTGCTGCCGGGTCAGGCTCTGCACAGGGTTGTCCTCGTTGACGATGAACACCAGTGCGTCCCGGCCAATGGCCTTCTGCTCCAGCGGGTCACCGTCTGCCTTCAGCTCCTCCTTGACGGATTCCGGGGCTTCGTAGGCGATGATGAGCTTGACCGAATCGCCGTAATTGTTGCCGTACAGGCCCAGGTTGCGCCAGGCCTGGGCCGTGGTGTTGGTGGTCACGGCGCTCCGGGCGGTCTCCAGATCCAGCCCGGTGGTGTCGGCCATGATCTGCGCGATCAGCGGGATGCAGGCCGTGCTGCCATCCGTGATGGGGAATTCATCCACGCTCAGGATGGGCTGTGCGGGCACTTCACTGGCGGCAGAAGAGGCAGGGGCCTCAGAATCAGGCTGAGACGGTGCCGCCCCCGAATTAGAGGAGGCAGGCACGGTGTTGCAGGCGGAGAGCAGGGCGGCGGTGGATGCCAGACCCAGACCGGTCAGGAACGCGCGGCGGGAAATTTTGACAGTACGCATGGAAAAACCTCCTTAGAAGAAACCGTTGTCCATTTCGTCGTTGCTGGAAGCGAAGATGCTCTCGGCGTAGAGCCACTGGCCGGTCAGGTCCATCCAGCCGCTCTCAAAGCCCTTGACGGCGGCGAACACGCCCTCGGGCAGGCCGTTGACGCTGTTGGCGTAGTACCCGGCACAGCTGCGCAGGCCGCTCACCACCACATCGCCGTCGCTGTCCAGAACATCGTAGAGCCAGCTGCTGCCGGGGCCGTTGTAGCAGCCGTAGAAGTAGATGCCGTCCTCAGTGGAGAGCAGGGGCGAGTAGTAGTTGTAGGTCTCATTCAGCTTGGCCGGGTCGAGGGTCTTGTGGATGCCGTCCGGCCCGCAGATGTGGATAGCCGCTGCGTCATAGTTGTCATTGTCATCCTGCTGGACCCAGGCCCAGCCGTTCCCCTCGGGGTAAATATGGGTACGCACCTGATTTTCCACCGGATCGATGGTGGTATCGGTCAGCAGAACACCGGTCTGCAGGTCGAACACCCGCACGGTGCCGTCTACGGCATAGATGGCCAACGTGGCATCATCCGTATTGGCATCGTAGAGGTTTTTCTCCTCGCCGGTGAGCAGGTCGTGGAACAGATACCGCCCCGCCATTTCGGGGGTGAAGGCATCCGGTTCCGTGATCGCCACGCCGGGCGCATAGTACCGGATGGGCTGGTCATACTCGCAGAGCACGGCGCTTTGCTCCGTGCTGACCAGATCCACCAGCTGATATCTGCCATCGTTATACAGGCTGACCGTGCCTGCACCGGTGTACTGCTGGTAACCGGTCAGCTCCTCGCCGGTGGTGGGGTTGTACAGGCTGTCGGCACCCGTCGTGCCATCCTCGTTGTAGTGGCTCACCACCAGCCAGTCGGTGGGGGCAGAGCTGTCGCTGCTGCTGGCGTAGAAGTTGGAAAGGGCAGACAGCTCTGCCTGATAGACCACCTCGCCCTGCCGATCCTGCACCTGCACGGCGCAGTAGGCGGTCAGATCATCGCCCCATTCGTTTTCTGGCACATAGTCTGCCGGGACATTGCAGACTTCAAAGGCCAGATAGCTGCCTGCTACGCTGCATCCGTAGGCGTTTTCGGGCACAGCCAGCTCCTCGCCCGTGGCAAGGTCGATCACCCGGCAATCGCCTGCGGCGTGGTTGTTGCAGGGGGCATAGGCCATCTGTTCCGGTGCGGTCAGAACCAGCAGGCTGCCGGTCAGGACGGCATCGTAGGCACGGTCAAAGGTCAGGATCTCCTTGCCGCTGCGGTCGCACAGGGCGGTTGCCCGCCCGGTGGGGGTGCCGGGGGCTGACCACTGCCGCAGATAGTACCGCACGGTGCCGGTCAGGGTATCCGGCACCAGATACACGGTCTCGCTGCTGGCGGCCTGATACAACACGGTATTGCCGCAGAGCACGGTATTGCCGCCGTTGGAGCCGTTGCTGTACAGGATGCGCAGCTTGCCGTCGTCCAATGAAGCTGCAGCGGGGCCGGGCGCTTCCTCAGCCTGGGCGGGCTTGGAATCGGGCAGGGGCGAGGCCGGAGGCAGCAGGGAGCAGGAGGCCAGCAGCCCTGCCGCGGCAGACAGGCTGAGCACTGCACAGCCGATGCGGAGAACAGAACGTTTCATAAGCGTACCTCACAGGTTTGGCAGAATTTAACTTTCCTATCCTGATTATAATACGAATAAACCGGACGTTCAATTGCAATCGAACGTCCGGTCATGGTTACAGTTTTGTTACAGGGGCGCTTCAGGCCTTGGCAGCCTCGGCTTCGTCCATCCGCACCAGCTGACGCAGGAAGGGGAAGAGGAAGGGCACGGTGACAAAGAAGGTCAGCACATCGGCGATGGGCTGGCAGATCTCAACACCCAGCAGCCCAAAGGCCCGGGGCAGGGTGAGGATGAGCGGGATGAAGAACACGCCCTGACGGCAGCAGGCCAGAAAGGTGGCCCGGCCCGATTTGCCGATGGACTGGAACAGCATGTTGCCCGCCACAATCACGGGCTGCAGCAGCATGGCAAAGCACTGGAAGCGGAAGGCGGGCAGGGCCACGGCGGTGACTTCGGGATCATCGCGGAAAAGGCGGATGAGGGTCTCGGCATTGAACCAGCAGACGGTAAGAATGACAGAGAGGAAGCAGAAGCTGGCTGCCATGGTGAACAGGCAGGCCTGCTGCACCCGGTGGTACTTTTTGGCACCATAGTTGAAGCCTGCCACCGGCTGAAAGCCCTGACCGGTGCCGATGGCCACCGAGATGATGAACATGAAGATGCGGGAAACGATGCTCATGCCGGCCACGGCAGCGTCGCCATAGCCCCGGGCGGCGATGTTCAGCAGCATTCCGCCAATGCTGTTCAGGCCCTGACGGCCAAAGCTGGGCATACCGGTCATCAGGATGGTGCCGAACTCCGCCGGGCTGCGGGTGACAGCCGTGATCCGGAACTGGCTGACCGTTTTGCCCCGCAGGAACATGGACAGCAGGATGCAGAAGCTGATGGTCTGGCTCAGGGCCGTGGCAAGGCCCGCACCGGCGGTGCCCATGCCCAGCCCAAAGATGAACAGCGGGTCCAGCGCAATGTTCAGCAGGCCGCCGGTGACCAGACCGATCATGGCAAAGCTGGCCTTGCCCTCATAGCGCAGGATATTGTTCATCACCAGACTGGACATCATAATGGGAGCGGCCAGCAGGATGTACCGCGCGTAGGCGCAGGCATGGGGCAGGATGGTCTCGGTGCTGCCCAGCAGCATCATAAAATCGGGCAGGGTGAGCAGGCCCGCCGCTGTGATGATGCCGCCGAACACCAGCGCCGTGAAGAAGCTGGTGGAAGCAAACCGGGTGGCAGCATCGGTGTTCTGGCTGCCCAGGCTGCGGCTGATAATGCTGCCGGAGCCGTGGCCCAGCATGAAGCCCAGCGCCTGGAGAATGGCCATCAGGCTGGAAACGATGCCCACCGCGCCGGATGCGCTGGTAGAGATCTGGCCCACAAAAAAGGTATCGGCCAGATTGTAGATGCTGGTGATGAGCATGCTCAATATCGTGGGAGCCGCCAGGCTCAGGATCAATTTCGGGATGGGGGTCTCCGTCATTTTGCGGAACTGCTCTGCGCTGCGGTCGGCATTTGCCATGAAAAAACCTCGCTTTCTCTTTGACACGATCTTTCAATAAAAACAATCCATTCCAGTATACCGCAGGATCTGTTTTATATCAACCAATTTCTTGCCGGGGTTATTGCAGCAAAAGACCGCCCTGCCCGGCGGCAGAGCGGTCTTGGGTCATGGAAAGGAAAATGACAGTTACAGGGTCTTGCAGAACTCCTTCAGGTAGGCGCGGAAGGCCTCGCCGATCTCGGGATGCTGCAATGCCAGCTCCACCTGAGCCTCCACCACGCGGAGCTTATTGCCCATGTCGTAGTGGGTGCCGGTGAACTCCACGGCGGTCATGCCGCCGCAGTTGCGGGCATACTCAGCCATGGCATCGGTCAGCTGGATCTCGCCGCCTGCACCGGGTTTGGTGTGGGCGAGGATATCGTAGATCTCAGGGGTCAGCAGCACCCGGCCCAGAATGGAGTAGTTGCTGAACTCCTGGCCCTTTTTGGGCTTCTCGATCATGTCATCCACAAAGAAATAGTTGTCGTGGATGGGGGTGGTCTTCAGGCTGCAGTAGCGGCTCACATCGGCCCAGGGCACAGCGGAGACACCCGCAGCCGGGCGGCCAAACTCCTCATAAGCGCGGATGAGCTGGGCGCAGACCGGGTCCTCGCCCCAGATCACGTCGTCGCCGTAGATGACCACGAACGGATCGTCACCGGTAAAGGCCTTTGCCATGCTCACGGCGTGGCCCAGGCCCAGCGTCTGCTTCTGGCGCACAAAGAAGATGTTAGCAAGGTTCGAGATGCCCAGGCACTCCTCCAGCATTTTTTCCTTGCCGGGGGCGGCCAGCTTTTCTTCCAGCTCGGGGCTGCGGTCAAAGTGATCCTCGATGATGCTCTGGCTGCGGCCCAGAATGATCAGAATGTCTGTGATGCCGGACTTGACGGCTTCCTCCACCAGATACTGGATGGCGGGCTTATCCACGATGGGGAGCATCCCCTTGGGCATGGCCTTGGTGGCGGGCAGCACACGGGTGCCCAGACCAGCGGCAGGGATGACAGCCTTCGTAACTTTTTTCATGGTTCGGAACTCCTTCATCATATCATTTCAGGCTGAACGCTCAGCCGTAGACCAGATGGATCAGGGCATCCACATTGGGACCAAGCAGCAGGGTGAACGCGCTGCCAATGACCATGAGCAGAACCAGACAGCCGAGCACGGCGGCCCAGCTGGTGCCGCCCTGCGCGCAGAGCACGGCTTTGCGCTGTGCCGCGTCCGGGAACTCCGCGCGGATGCGGCGGATCTTCTCGGCGGCACTCTGGCGGTAGAGCCACTTGCCGTACAGGCCGCGCACGATCATCAGCAGAAAGCTGAGCACCGAGCAGACCCGGGAAAGGGTGAGCAGGGTGGAGGTGGAAAGCCCCGGGGCCAGGCTGCTGTCCGTGACCTGCAAAAGGTCAATGAAGGTGGGCAGGGCCAGCACCAGCTCGGCGGCCAGAAAGGCGAACGCGGGCTTCCACGCCTTGCGGTAGAAGAAATAGAACGGGCCGAACAGCATGGCCGAAAAGCTCATGGAGGTCTTGGTGTGGGACAGCTGCATCCGGCAGTAGGCGCTCAGGTAGGCAGGGGAAGCCGGGCCGATGAAATCCGCCCAGTCCTTGCAGGGAATGCCATCCATGACCTCTTCCTTGCCAAAAGCCGCCTGATAGGTCTGGCGCAGCGGGTCTACCTGCGGGGCCCCGGTCTCCTGGAACTGGCGGTAAAAGGTGGAGTAATCAAACTCCTCGCTGTGCTCATCCGAATCGGCACGGTCGGCGGGCTCCTGTGCCCCCTCCGGGGGCAGGGCCGCACCGCAGCAGCGGCAGACAGACTCACTGCGCAGGGTGCGCTCGCCGCAGGCAGGGCAGGTGCACAGCTCACTTTCCTGATAAGGGAACTTCCACTCGTATCCGGCGGCGTGGGCCGGGGCATGGATGCAGCGGCCGAGCTTTTCATAACAATCGCGGTGATAAGGCGCGCCGCAGTCGGGGCAGACAACGATATCGTCCTGCAGTGTCAGCGGCTTGCCGCAGCCCTCACAGGGGCAGCCATAATATTTGGGCATAAGATCCTCCCAGTATGCTAGTTGAACTTATTATACTCCCTTAAAAGAGAAAAGAAAAGGCAAAAATCTTCAAAATTCCAGTAGGTTGAGTATTTTTCCTCTTTACTTTATCATGGATTCTGGGTATACTAATGAAGTATCTGTGTATAAACTGTATCTTTTGAGGGATTCTTAAAATATGATTACTACTGACGAACTGAAAGTGCAGCTGGCCGATTACGGCACCGCTGTGAAGGACCTGGAGGAAGCGCTGGCCATCGACGCTTCCCGCAAGCGCGTGCAGGAGTTGGAGCACACCATGAGCCGCCCCGGCTTTTACGATGACGCTGAGCTGAGCAAGAAGGTCTTTGATGAAGTGGGCGACCTGAAGGGCAAGCTGAACCGCTTTGAAAAGCTGCAGGGCCTGTACGATGATGCCGAGACCATGCTGGTGATGCTGGACGAGGAGTACGACCCCGATATGGTGCCCGAGGCAGAGGAAGCCGTGAACGCCGTGGGCAAGGCTGTGGATGAGCTGCAGCTGATGACCATGCTGAACGGTGAGTACGACCACAGCAACGCTATCCTGACCTTCCACGCCGGTACCGGCGGCACCGAGGCGCAGGACTGGGCCGAGATGCTCTACCGTATGTACAACAAGTGGGCACAGGCACACGGCATGACCGTGGAGGTGCTGGATTATCAGGACGGCGATGAAGCCGGCATGAAGAGCGCTTCCATGATGGTCAAGGGTGCCAACGCCTACGGTCTGCTGAAGAGCGAGAACGGCGTGCACCGTCTGGTCCGCGTGTCTCCTTTTGATGCCAACGCCCGCCGCCAGACCAGCTTTGCCTCTCTGGAAGTGATGCCCGAACTGGACAACACCATTCAGGTGGACATCCGCCCTGAGGACATCGAGATGCAGGTGTTCCGCTCCTCCGGTGCAGGCGGCCAGCACATCAACAAGACCTCTTCCGCTGTCCGTCTGATCCACAAGCCCACCGGCGTCGTGGTCAGCTGCCAGACCCAGCGCAGCCAGTTCCAGAACCGTGACTACGCCATGGAGATGCTGAAGGCAAAGCTGTATCAGATCGCAAAGCAGCAGCACATGGACAAGATCGACGACATCAAGGGCGTGCAGAATGAGATCGCCTGGGGCCACCAGATCCGCAGCTACGTCTTTATGCCCTACACGCTGGTCAAGGACAACCGCACCGGCTACGAGAGCAGCAACGTACAGGCTGTCATGGACGGCGACCTGGACGGCTTCATCTTTGCCTACCTGAAGGCGGCCTCCCGCGGCGAACTGAAGGAAGATTGATATGAATGACCGTTTTATCCGGCTGTCCATCTCGCTGGCCCGGCTGCAAAAGGTCATCCAGCGCATCAAGGCGAGCGGCATGAGCCGCATTGAGCTGAAGGCCGGGCACACGCTGGTGCTTTGCCAGCTTGACGCTGCCCCTGACGGCTATCGCTTTTCAGAGCTGACCGAGCGGTGCGACCTTGACCCGGCAATGATCTCCCGCGTGCTGGCCGATCTGGTCCGCAGCGGTCTGGTCCAGAAGTGCGGCGCACCCGGCAAGTATAACGCTATCTACCGGCTGACCAACGCAGGCCATGACCGTGCCGCCCGCGTGGGGGCTGTTGTGGCCGACGTAGAGCGCCGCGCCGACGAGGGGATAGATCCTGCCGACCTGGCGACGTTTTATAAGGTGCTGAACCAGCTGACAAAGAACCTGGAAGCCGTGGCCGCCGACCCGGCAGAGGCGTTTGAACCGTTGGAAAGATAAAACCGCGACAACCGCATATAGACA
>ENA-ORTV01004319-ORTV01004319.1-human-gut-metagenome-genome-assembly--contig:-NODE-4319-length-10815-cov-3.511896_pt1 | contig 10815 bp, 9 predicted proteins | sample MGYA00241915_ERZ509194 | MGnify/ENA primary metagenome ERZ509194 (study PRJEB26280, sample SAMEA2338810) | human gut metagenome | biome: human gut; feature: human-associated habitat; material: faeces... | reverse complement strand
ACCGACGGAACCTGAACAGGAACGGCTTCCTACTTTTTATGCAGGTCCGGGTAATCATGCCTTCCTGAATTAAATCCCAATTAAATTCCAATTACATTTACTTTTTGGCTTCCAGCCTCTCCGCCCAAAGCTTATCTGCCATTTTGGTCCACGCTTCGGCATAAGGTTTGCATTTATCGCAGAGATGCTGTACATCTTCCGGTGACTGTGGATCGGTAGAGTGGGCACCGGTCTCTTTTACCATCTTTGGTAAGCATTCAGGATTCTCAAGCATTGGACATGGGCGCAGCATATTGTCATTGAATGGCTGTCCTTTTCTGTATGCCTGGAAGATCGGACTCTTTAATGCATCCAGAAGACTGACTTCATGAATATTTGCATTTGAATAATGAATGAATACGCAAGGATCTACATCTCCCGCTGCATTGATATGCAGGTAATAGCGACCGCCTGCGATACATCCACCGATATATTCGGCATCGTTCTGGAAGTCCAGGCTAAAGATTGGTTTGGAACTTCTGAACGCACGAATACGTTCGTATACAGCTTTTCGTTGTTCCGGATTCGGCATGAGTTCCGGAGCAGCATCATTTCCAACAGGCATATAATGGAAGAACCAGATGAACAATGCACCTGCTTCAATGATCATGTCATAGAATTCTTCACTTGTGATATCTTTGTAGTTTACGCTTGTGTAGCAGGTAGAGATACCGAATGGAAGATTATGATCCTTTAATAACTGCATGGCATGCTTTACTTTTTCAAATACACCCGGACCACGCCGTCCGTCATTGGCCGTCTCGAATCCTTCCAGACTGATTGCAGGAACGAAATTCTTAACTCTTAACATTTCCTGACAGAACTCTTCATCGATCAATGTACCATTTGTGAAAGATAAGAATTCGCAGTCAGGATGACGTTCACAGATCGTAATAATATCTTTTTTTCGTACCATAGGTTCTCCGCCGGTATAGATATACATATATGTACCAAGTTTCTTTCCCTGTGTTATGATATCATCGATTGTTTCAAGAGAAAGATTTAGTTTGTGTCCGTATTCAGCGGCCCAGCATCCGGTACAGTGCAGATTGCAGGCTGAAGTCGGATCTAATAAAATCGCCCAAGGAACATTACAGTCTTCTTTTTCCTCAGTTTCCTTCTGAAGGGCAGAACCTTTCAAAGAAGCATTAACGATAAAGTTTGTAAAGAAAGTTTTTCGTACTTCCGGATCCAATTCCCATACTTTTGTAGCAAGTTCATACCAGTTTCCCTTTTCGGCGATTCCCTGGCGGATCGCATTACGCTGACCTGCATACCAGCCTTCCGGAGCAGCCTTGTCAACAATGCTCATGACTTTTGGAATATTTGTTTCAGGATCTTTATCCATGTACTTAAGTGCTGCCTGAATAGCGGAAGCAAAGGCGGCGTTTTTGATTGTGTCTATAACATTCATAATGTTACCTCCTCATCTTACTGTATTATATTCTTTATGCAGTTACCTTATCTTAAAACTTTTGATTTCCAGATTCAAGCAAATGCGACATTAATCCTATATTGTCGTTTTTTTGACAAAAAAGGAAAAAAGTATCATAAATAACGATAAAAGATTCAAAACTTAAATTGTACTTATAAAAAAACGAGAATTTTTAATTATACTTATAAAAAGGGGTGGAAAAATAAGACGGTTTTATATATAATAAGGATAGAAACGTTCAAAAACACAAACGAAAAGGAGATGTATTCATGGAAATGTTATCAATCGAGAAGGAACTGCAGGGCAATTCTTACCCGGGACGTGGCATTATTATAGGAAAGAGTGCAGATGGGACCAAAGCTGTAACTGCTTACTTTATTATGGGAAGAAGTGAGAACAGCCGTAACCGTGTGTTTGTAGAAGAAGGGGAAGGCATCCGCACACAGGCATTTGATCCATCCAAACTGACTGATCCAAGCCTGATCATTTATGCACCGGTACGAGTACTTGGCAACAAGACGATCGTAACCAACGGAGATCAGACAGATACCATCTACGAGGGCATGGACAAGCAGCTTACATTTGAACAGTCACTCAGAAGCCGTGAATTCGAACCAGACGGACCGAACTACACACCTAGGATTTCAGGTGTTATACATATTGAAAACGGAACTTTTAACTACGCAATGTCAATCTTAAAGAGCAACAATGGTAATCCGGAAAGCTGCAACCGCTATACATTTGCATATGAGAATCCTGCAGCAGGAGAAGGACATTTCATCCATACATACAAATGTGACGGCAATCCGCTTCCGAGCTTTGAAGGAGAACCAAAACTGATCGCAATTCCGGATGCTATGGATGCATTTGCCGACAGCTTATGGAACAGCCTGAATGCGGACAACAAAGTATCATTATTCGTACGCTATATTGATATCGCGACAGGTACATATGAGACAAAAATCATCAATAAGAACCAGTAAGAGGAATTGATAAGGAGAAGAGATATGAACGAATTAGAACTGAAATATGGATGTAATCCGAACCAGAAACCTTCCAGAATCTATATGGAAGACGGAAGTGAACTGCCAATCAAGGTTCTGAATGGAAGACCGGGATATATCAATTTCCTGGATGCATTTAACGGATGGCAGCTTGTAAGTGAGTTAAAGAAAGCAACCGGACTTCCGGCAGCTACATCATTCAAGCATGTATCTCCTGCAGGTGCCGCAGTCGGACTTCCACTGAGTGATACGCTTGCAAAGATCTACTGGGTAGATGATCTCGGAGAATTATCTCCGCTTGCATCTGCATACGCAAGAGCAAGAGGCGCAGACCGTATGTCTTCTTTCGGAGATTTTATTTCTCTGTCTGATGTATGTGACGTGGATACTGCCAAACTGATCAAACGTGAAGTATCCGATGGTGTGATCGCTCCTGGATATGAACCGGAAGCGCTGGAAATCTTAAAAGCAAAGAAAAAAGGAAACTACAATGTAATCCAGATCGATCCAGATTATGTACCGGCTCTGATCGAACACAAGCAGGTATTCGGTGTTACATTTGAGCAGGGAAGAAATGAATTAAAGATTGACGATGATTTCTTCTCAAATATCGTGACAGAGAACAAAAAACTGACAGAGCAGGCGAAAATTGATCTCGCAATCTCTATGATTACATTAAAATATACACAGTCCAACTCTGTATGTTTCGTAAAAGACGGACAGGCAATCGGTATCGGTGCAGGACAGCAGTCCAGAATCCATTGTACACGTCTTGCAGGAGGCAAAGCAGATAACTGGTGGCTCAGACAGTCACCGCAGGTTATGAATCTTCCGTTCGTGGATGGAATCAGACGTGCAGACAGAGATAATGCGATTGATCTTTACATCGGAGAAGATTACATGGATGTTCTTGCAGACGATGCATGGCCGGCAATCTTCAAAGAGAAACCGGAAGTGTTTACAAGAGAAGCAAAGAGAGAATGGCTGGATAAACTGTCCGATGTTGCACTTGGGTCAGATGCGTTCTTCCCATTTGGGGATAACATTGAGCGTGCGCATAAGAGTGGTGTAAAATACATTGCGCAGCCGGGAGGATCCGTACGTGATGACAATGTAATCGCAACATGCAATAAATATGGTATGGTGATGTCATTTACAGGAATCCGTTTATTCCATCACTAATCGGGATATAATATAAGAGACACATCCTAAAGTTGATATGATATATGTCGCAGAAGGCGGGAAGGTTACGTAAGAGCGTAGCTTTCCCGTTTTTTATACAAATGAAGAAAAATGTAGCAGGATTCCGGCAGCTATCCGGCATTTATTTCTTCAAAAATAATTCTAAATAGGCTAAAATAGGAGAAAAGAAAGAAGGTGATGCAATGTCAGTGATAGAATTATTGATCGTATCCATTGGATTATCGATTGATGTATTTGTAGCAGCGGTCTATATGGGGGCTGGATTTTCAAAAATCAGATGGAAGAATCTGATTCTTCTGAGTATCCTGTTTGGCGGTATCCAGTTAGGAACACTGGTCTTGGGCAATCTGATCACATTACTTCCATTATTGTCCATTACCAGGACGAAGACAGCGGCTGACAGATGGGAAGGTCTGACGGTACTGATCTTTGCTGCAATCGGAATCTATATGATTATCAAAGGAATAAAGAAAAAGAGCGTACTGGAACGGAGAAAAGACGAGGTTGAATGGAAGAAAACAACGCTTCTGGCCATGGTGACAAGTGTGGATGCATTCTTTGTCGGAATGGGGCTCGGTTTTTTAGATACAGCGATGATTGAGGAGTCACTGGTGTTATTTCCGGTAACGGTTCTGGAAGCCGTGATTGGTATATTTGCAGGATACAGATTGGGATTGAAAGAAAACAGGCGTGCATACTGGATTGGAGGAGTTCTCCTTTTACTTGCCAGTTTTGATGTGATTCTCCATTATTATATGTGAAAAATGGAGCAATTTGACAGTAGATTTTGTCGGATAACAGGACTATAATTATTTATTACAGAATATCCGAGATAAATTAGGTGATGAGATGGAGCGAAAAAGTGAATTGACAAAAGCACTATTGGGGGAAAAATTTAAAGAACTGGTAGCGAAAAAAGGATTTGAAAAACTGACGATCAAGATGATCACAGATGCAGCAGGGGTAATTCGCCCGACATTTTATAATTATTTTCAAGATAAATACGAAGTGATGGAATGGCTTTTGTGGGAAGATGTATTTAAAGAAGTCTCGAAGCTTATGGAGCAGGAACGTGGAATGGAGTCCTTAAAGCTGCTGTTCCGGAAATTTGAAGAAGATAAGACTTATTACGAAAAAGTATTTGAAGTGACCGGTCAGAATTCTTTTGAGGAGATGTTATATGGACGGATTTTTAATATGGAAGAAATTCTGGTAAAGCATCATCCGTTAAAACACTTAAGTAATATGCCACACGTCGACGAAAAGGTATTTCTGGAATTTCATGCAATATCATTGGTGAATGGACTGAAATATTGGCTTATCCGGGAAAGCAAAAATATTTCGGCGGGAGATGCAATGGAATTTTATCAGTATATGATGTCACATTCAATCCTGGATCTGTTGGACATTGAGAATACGGAGAAAAAATAAAGGGTTTCACTACACAGAGTGGAACCCTTTTCCTATAATCTCGCTGGTATTGGATATCAGTAAGAATGCACCAGTTGTATGAGCTTTTATGAAATTACGAAGCTTGATTGCTTCATTTGGACTAAGTACAGTCAGGATGATATATTTGTCATCGCCTGTGAAGGCACCCTGTGCGAGTACGATTGTTGCACCTCGTTTCAGGTCATTTTTGATAAATTCACAGATTGGTTCCGGCTCGCTGCATACCACGTGGAAATACTTCGAGCGGTTCAGACTTTCAATCAGACTGTCGATCAGTGTCGAACGCATCGTAAGACCGAGCAGTGAATAAAGACCCGTCTTAATGTCAAATACGAAGAAACCGGCGATTGTGAATAAGATATCGGAAGCAAGCAAGCCTTTTCCGATGTCAACGCTGGTGTATTTCTTCAATATCATGGCAATAACATCCGTGCCCCCGCTGGATGCTCCGATATTGAACAGAATGGCCGAACCGATGGCAGGAAGTACAATCGCGAAGATCAGTTCCAGCAATGGTTCGTTGGTAAGCGGGTGGCTCATTGGATAGATACGTTCCAGTCCGGACAGCGTGACAGAAAGTAGGATACTACTGTATGCAGTCTGTGCAGCAAATTTTTTTCCGAAAACGAAAAGCCCTATGATCAGAAGGAGCATATTCGCAATGAAGGAAAAATCACTGGCCGAAAGAGGAGTGAACTTGGCAACGAGTACCGCAAAACCGGTGATACCACCAAACGTGAAGTTGTTGGCGAACTTGAAAAAGTAGATACCCACTGCCATGATCAACGTACTGACAGTGAGTAATGTAAAGTTTTTTAAATGTTCTTTCATTTGAAAATTCCCCAGTTTTCCTTTTGTAATTATTAAATTTTTATATCCTCAATGATTGTAACGCTCATATATGGAAAAGTCAACGGATTGGTGATATATTATTAAGAGACAAACTATTCAGAAAAATGACGGGGAGGACAAGAAAAAATGAAACTTTTTTGGCAGAAGGCGGAAGTTCAGAAGTTTGAGCACGCAAAAGATTTTGCAGAAGAGTATAATATAGGAAAGAAAGACTTTATTCTTGCAAGTAAAAGCACGTATGAGGCGTATTTTGCAGCGCTTGGATTAGAGGCACATGTAGAATATAAAAGCAAATATGGAAAAGGTGAGCCTACGGACGAGATGATCGATGCATTACTGGCAGATTTCCGTAAGACAGACTGTGACAGAATTATTGCAATCGGAGGAGGAGCAGTTATCGATATGGCTAAGATCCTGGTGCTCGCAGGAGATTATAGTGCGGAAGAAATCTTTGGAAGAAAGGTTCCGCTTAAGAGAGCAAAAACATTGATTGCAGTACCAACTACGTGTGGTGCGGGTTCTGAGGTCTCGAATGTATCAATCGCAGAATTTACAAAGCTGCATACCAAAATGGGGCTTGCTGTCGACGAGATTTATGCAGACCGTGCGGTATTGATTCCGGAATTGCTGACAGGACTTCCATATTCATTTTTTGCAACGAGTGCGATCGATGCATTTATCCATGCGATTGAATCTTATGTGTCTCCGAAAGCTACTTTGTATACACAGATGTTCAGTATGAAGGCAATGGAGATGATCATGGAAGGCTTCCGTAAAATTGCAGAACATGGAGAAGCATTCCGAATGAATCTGCTGGATGACTTCCTGACGGCAAGTAACCTTGCCGGAATTGCATTTGGCAATGCCGGAACGGGAGCGGTACATGCCATGTCTTATCCGTTAAGTGGTGTCTATCATGTTACACACGGAGAAGCAAATTACCAGTTTCTTACAGCGGTATTTGCAAAATATCAGGAATTGGATCCGGATGGAAGAATCAAGAAATTAAATAGTTTCTTAAGTAATGTTTTAGAGTGCGATGCAGACTTGGTATATGTGGAGATCGGAAAACTTTTGGATCAGATCATTGCAAGAAAACCATTGCATGAATATGGAATGAAGGAAGAAGAGATCGAGAGTTTTGCTAAGACTGTAGAAGAGACACAGCAGAGACTTCTGAATCAGAGTTATGTAAAACTGACATGGCAGCAGATGGCAGAGATTTATAAAGAACTGTATTAAAGGTTGAATGGTTTATTCCGCATCGGAACATACTATCCTTCATAAGAGGAGGATAGAAATAATGTATAAGTATTTACCCATTACGGATGTATACGCAAGAGAAATACTTGATTCAAGAGGAAATCCGACGATAGAAGTGGAAGTGCTGGCAGGAGATGAATTCTGCGGTCGGGCAAGTGTGCCATCCGGTGCATCGACCGGAAAGTATGAAGCACTGGAATTACGGGATAAAGAAGAACGGTACGGAGGGCTTGGCGTACAACAGGCAGCAGATCATGTTAATGCAAGGATTGCACCGGAAGTGATAGGTATGAACGTGTTGGATCAGGCGGCAGTCGATCAGACGATGATCAGGCTTGACGGGACAAAGAACAAGTCCAATCTCGGAGCCAATGCCATGCTTGGCGTGTCTCTTGCGACTGCAAGAGCAGCGGCCGGGGCGCTTGGACTGCCGCTGTATTCGTATCTTGGCGGTACGAATGTAAAGAAACTTCCGGTTCCGATGATGAATATCATGAACGGGGGAAGACATGCAGACAATACGATCGATATTCAGGAATTTATGATCATGCCTGTAGGTGCAGGAAATTTTAAGAATGGACTTCAGATGTGTGCAGAAGTATATCATGAACTGAAACAGCTTTTGAAACAGTTGGAATATAGTACTGCAGTGGGAGATGAAGGTGGATTTGCACCGGATCTTCATAATGCGGATGAGGTTTTGCGCCTGATGGTAAAAGCGGTAGAGAAAGCAGGATACCAGCCGGGAAAAGAAGTTGCGATCGCACTGGATGTAGCTGCATCGGAATTGTATGATAAGAATTTTAAGAAATATGTTTTCGACGGTGAGGCGAAGAAAAAAGGGTACAAGATTGTCCGTTCAGCAGAAGAACTGATTGATTACTATGAGGAAATGATAGAAAAATATCCGGTTGTATCCATTGAAGATCCGTTGGATGAAGATGACTGGGAAGGATGGAAAACTCTGACAGACAGGCTCGGAGAGCGGGTACAGTTAGTCGGTGATGATCTGTTCGTGACGAATACCCGAAGGCTTGCGAAAGGAATACGGAGAAAAGCAGCCAATGCGATACTGATCAAGGTAAATCAGATCGGGACTTTGACAGAAAGCTTTGAAGCAGTGAAGATGGCGCAGAATGCAGGATATAAGACTGTGATTTCACACCGGTCAGGAGAGACTGCAGATACCTTTATTGCAGATATTGCAGTAGCGGCAGAGGCAGGGCAGATTAAGACTGGGGCTCCATGCCGGTCAGAACGGGTGGAAAAATATAATCAATTGCTGAGGATTGAAGAAAGACTGGGAGATGTGGCTGAGTATCAGAACCCATTTGTACAAAAGACGGATGAGTTGAAAGATTCACTTGCCTTATAAGAAACCCTGTGATAAAATAAATGTGGTTTATCCGCAGGAGGTGTGAATAGTGGACATTTTAAAGATTGTATTAATGATAATATTTGCAATAGACTGTATCGCATTAACCATAGTCGTGTTAATGCAGGAAGGTAAGTCAGCAGGGCTTGGTGCCATTAGTGGTATCGCTGATACTTACTGGGGACAGAACAAGGGACGTTCTATGGAAGGTGCACTGGTGAAGTCTACAAAATTCCTTGCGATTTTGTTTATTGTACTGGCAGCAGTGTTGAATTTAAAAGTATTTGCATAGGATAGAGCATATTTTTAGAAGATGAAAGGGACACTCCTGTATGGGGGTGTCCCTTTTTCAACGATGCAGGAGAGTATATGAATATGAGTAAGAAATTTGATAAGAGAAAAAAAGTCGTCTATGACCTGATCTGCGACGATTTATATACACCGATGAAATTTAAGGAACTGGCCATGCTTCTGCGTGTGGCAAAAGAAGACAGGGATGAGCTGCGCCAGATACTGGAATCACTGGAACAGGAAGGAAAGATTTATCTTTCCAAGAGAGGAAAGTACTGTAAAGGACATGCAAAGCGTCTGACCGGTGTATTCCGTGCAAGCCTTAAGGGATTCGGTTTTGTTGTACTGGATGAAGATGGTTCGGCAGATGTATTTATCGGAGAAGATGATATCTGTGGGGCGTTCGACGGAGACCATGTCGAGATTGTGCTGACAAAAGAGCCGGAGGGAAGAAGCCGTGAAGGAAAGATCGTGAAGATCCTGGAGCGTGGACTTTCGAAAGTGGTCGGACTGTATCGTATGAAGCCGGGCAAAAAGTTTGGATTTGTAATTCCGGATAATCAGAGACTGGATCAGGATATATTTGTACCGGTTGAAAAATCAAGAGGAGCAGTGGACGGACATAAAGTTGTAGTGGAACTGACTTCTTATGGAGAAAATGGGAAAAAACCGGAAGGAAAGATCGTGGAGATCATCGGACATCTGAATGACCCTGGGACGGATATTATGTCAATCGTAAAGGGGTATGATCTTCCGGTAGAATTTCCGGATAAAGTGTTAAGACAGGCAGAACGCGTAGCAAAGCCGGTCAGTGAAGCGGATATGAATGGAAGAAAAGACTTGCGCGACTGGCAAATGGTCACGATCGATGGGGAAGATGCAAAGGATCTGGATGATGCCGTGTCACTGGTAAAAGACGGTGAAAATTATATTCTGGGTGTGCATATTGCAGATGTAACAAATTATGTGCAGGAGAATAGTGCGCTTGACAGAGAAGCTTTAGAAAGAGGAACCAGTGTTTATCTCGTAGACCGTGTAATCCCGATGCTTCCACATACGCTTTCGAACGGAATGTGTTCATTAAATGCAGGTGAGGACCGGTTGGCATTGAGCTGCATTATGACGGTAGATCCGTCAGGAGAAGTGGTTGCTCACGAGATTGCCGAGACGGTAATCCATGTGAACCGCAGGATGTCTTACACCAGTGTGAAAAAGATCCTGACTGATCATGATGAAGCTGAAACAGAAGAATACAGGGAACTGGTTCCGATGTTTGAACGGATGCAGGAGCTTTCCGGTATTTTAAGAGCCAGAAGAAAGAAACGAGGCTCGATTGATTTTGATTTTCCGGAGACCAAGATGATTCTGGATGAGAACGGAAAGCCGGTCGATATCAGACCATATGACAGAAATGTTGCGACGAAGATCATTGAAGATTTTATGCTTCTGGCAAATGAGACGGTGGCAGAAGACGGTTACTGGCAGGAACTTCCATTTTTATACCGGTCCCATGAAACACCGGATGAAGAAAAGATCCGTACGTTGGCAACATTTATCAATAATTTTGGATATTCTATGCATATAGGGGTAAATGAAATCAGACCAAAAGAAATTCAAAAGTTACTTACAAAAGTAGAAGATACTCCGGAAGAGGCAATGATCAGCCGACTGGCATTACGTTCCATGAAGCAGGCAAAATATACGGTGGAGAATGATGGACATTTTGGACTGGCAGCTAATTATTATACACATTTTACTTCTCCGATCCGTAGATATCCGGATCTTCAGATTCACCGGATTATCAAAGATAATCTGCGGGGAAGAATGAATGCGGATAAGATGGAACATTATCGGTCTATCCTTCCGGAAGTGGCAAAGCGTTCCAGTGAGATGGAGCGTCG
>ENA-ORTV01004303-ORTV01004303.1-human-gut-metagenome-genome-assembly--contig:-NODE-4303-length-10847-cov-4.570979_pt1 | contig 10847 bp, 8 predicted proteins | sample MGYA00241915_ERZ509194 | MGnify/ENA primary metagenome ERZ509194 (study PRJEB26280, sample SAMEA2338810) | human gut metagenome | biome: human gut; feature: human-associated habitat; material: faeces... | reverse complement strand
ATTATACTGTGTATTATATTGCAGGAACTGCTTGTATGTCTTTGAAAAAATTCAAAGAAGCACTTGAATTCCTTGAAAAAGCGCTTGAGTTAAATCCTTCGCATTCTCAGTTATACAATAATTTGGGAACCTGTTATGTCACTATTGGAAATCTCGAAAAAGCTTACGAAAACTTTACTAAAGCAAGCGAGCATGATCCTGAAAATTCAATCACATATTTTAATATAGCTTCTATTCTTCAGCTTCAAAACAAGCATAAAGAAGCTTGTGAATTTTTTAGAAAAGCTTATATTATTGAACCTTCAGATAATTATCTTGTTGCACTTGCATTATCTGAGGTTAAATCAAATCAGCTGGAAGAAGCTATTACCCATTATAAAACTCTTGCGGCACACCATCCCGAAAAGCCTAACTTTCAGTACAATCTTGCTTGCTGTTATGAGGCTGCAGGTGAATACGGAAACGCTATTGTAATTCTTGCACAGCTTGTGCTTTTAAATCCGAAGTCTGTTTCAATGTCAAGAAAATTGGCTAATATTTATGTAAAAGTCGGAAAGCTGTTTAACGCAAAAGAGCTTTATGAAAAAATACTTTTACAGGGAAATGTTTCTTTTGAAATTTATTATGAATTTGCTCATATCTGCGTAAAAACAAACGATATGGACAGAGCAGAAAAGATTTTGAAAAAAGTTGTTGAGCTTAATCCTGAATTTGCACCGGCTCATAAAGATTTAGGCGTACTATATCTTAGCAAACGTCTTTTTGATTATGCTCAAGATGAATTCAATTTGGCTTTGCAGGCTGCTCCAAATGATTTTTCAATACTTTTTGAATACGCGAATTATCTGCATTCAACAACTGATTTTCAAAAAGCAGATGAGTATTATGAAAAAGCGCTTGAAATCAATTCTGATGATCCCGATGCACTCGGTTTCTCTGCTTTAAACAAAATTCATTTGAAAGATTTTGATAACGCTTTAAAACACATTGAAAAAGCGATTACAAAACAGCCTGATAACGGGTTTATGTATTATATTGCAGGTAAAATCAAATTTCTTCAAAATGAATACGAAGATGCAAAAATGTATCTTGTTAAATCTTATGAGTTAGAAAAGACTCATGATGCCGAAAATTTGCTGGCTCTTTGCTATTACGAATTGGGTAATTTCAATCAGGCAAACGAAATCTTTAAAAGTATGCTGAAAGAAAACCCGATGAACGTAAATCTTCTTTTGAACAGCGCAAGATGTTATGAAAAGCTTAATGATAAAAATTCCGCGCTTGAACTTTTGGATAAAGTTGTTGAAGCTTTCCCCGAATGTGAAGAAGCACAGGAAATGATTAGAGCTATTTCATAAAGAAACTGTTACCGAAAGATATTTAAAATGCCTGTTGAAAGAATTTCATACACTTTACCCAAAACGCAGATAAAATACGGCTGCAATAAAAGCAAAAATTTTGCCGGCAAATCAATTAATGCCGACAGGATAAATGATAATACTGCGACATATATGCTTGGAGCTTTAGCGCTTGCATCCTATGCTGCTTATGGGATTTTCAGTGATAAAAAACGTTTGGGAAAAGATATTAACAAGCTTTTAAAAAACGGTAAAAATATATGTATTGAAATGTTTAAACATAATAAAGATGCTGATATTTTCCCTGAAGATAAACTTAAAAAATCATTTATCAGCAAGATTACCAAAGAGATATACTGCATAAGAGATTTTGAACCTAAAACGGGCAATGTTTTAAGAAATACTTATTACGATTTTTATTATAATGAAGATTGTAAAAGAATTGCATCTATTAGGGATTACGATACGTCAACTTGTAAGCTTGTAAAAAACACTTATTTTTACGAAAACGGAAAAGACGTGTTTTATATAAGAGAGTATGATGCTGCTACGGGAAATTTAAAAAAAGACACTTTATATCATAGAAACGGTGATGTTTCATTAATTACCGAATACGGTCCAAAAATCGAAGGAATGGATGAAGACACGTATAATTTCGGTGATGAAGATGATATTTCTTATTACCGAGCTATTGTTACAAGTGCATATAAAAAGTTAAAAGAAACATGCTTTGATAAACCGCTATAAATAGTAGCAATTTTTTATTTGTTCATGTTTTTATAAAGTTATGTGGAAAAATATAGGAGCAGCCATGTCTTTAGATAAAATTACATTCAGAGGTGTTGAAACAGTTCAAAACCAGCCTGAAATAAAAAAAGAAGAACCACAAAAGGAAACTGTAACAGAAGACAAGGAAAAATCAAATGCTGCAAAATATATGATTGGAGCAGGTATTTTAGCCGGTACTATTGCATTGGGCATTATCGGACATAAAAATAACTGGTGGCGTAAAGTAAGTAATGATGCGGGTGAAAAAATCGAAAATAAAGCAAGTGAAGTTTTAGATGAAGCTGCTTCAACAGTAAAACCTAAAGTGGAAGAAGTTATTACTCCAAAACCAAAAGGCACTCCTCTTGAGTCGCCGTTATTTAAAAATGCAGACGGAACTTTGAAAAACGGTTCGGAAGCTGTTGATATAATAAAAGACGGTAAGAAAACAGGAATTGAAATAAAAGAATTTAAAAATGGCGAGGTATTATCTGTAACAACCAAATCTCTTGATGAAAGCGGAAATATAACAAAAATAGAGGAATTTTTCCGTGACGAAAGAAAAACTGTTTTAGAAAAAGGTGAGTACGTTCCAAAAGCCGGTTCTGACCGTACGCCTAAAACAGCCTGGTTCTATAAAGAAAAAACAGCAGATGGCAAAGAAAAATCAATGAGGCTTGTATTTAATAAAGACGGTACTTATACCACAAATTCAATGAATATGAGTAAGGAAGAAAAGAACATTGTAAGAGCTAAACTTAAAGAAATAGGTGTTGTTTTAAGAAAAACTGATGAGCCGATTTTAAAAGGTATTGATTTAATCAATGCAAACCTTAATGCAATGGAAGGTAAATCAGGAAAAGAAATGCGCGATTTGATACTTGCTACAAAAGAAGAAATCAAACTTCTGGAAAATCCTGAGCAAAAAACAAAATCTCTTGTAACATTGCTTGAAAACATTAAAAAATATGCAAAACCTGACGACTGTGATTTTGTATTTAATCTTGAGTTTGAAAAAGGCAGGAATGCAGCGTTGGCTAAAGAACTCATAGGTTTTGCACAAATTAATCCGGAATTTGAGCAAAAAATTATACGCGGCTTGCTTGATTCTAATTGCGGTTGTGATGTTGAAGAAATGACACTTATCAGAAGAATGCTGTTTGAAAGAGGTCTGAAGCCAAAAGGTATTATTGAGGGGCGCGGTCTGGTTGAAACGGATTGGGGCTGCACGGATACGCATTTCCCTGCAGGCAGATGGCTGGGCTTTTACAGTGATAAAAATTTACCGAAATATAAATATGCAAACTTTGCTTATGATATGTCAATGGGCGTAGAGCCTAAACGTGCAGAAGCACTTATTCAGGAAATCACTGAAAATGCAGAAGCTTATGAAAAAGGACTTGGTGTTAAGGTTGAAGACTTGATTAAAACAATCAAATTTTCAACAATTAAAGATGCTAAATAATTTTCATAAGATTGGCATTAAGTCTTGTTAGAATTTCTAAAGTATTTTCAAGCGGGTATCTTGTGATGTTGTTAATATCCTCTTCAAAATTTTCGGGCAATTTTTTGCAGTGCAGTTTTGCATATTGTACAAGCCTTTTTTCTCCCGGATGAAGAACTTTGTTAACCGCAAAAAGTACATCAAAATAGCTTGCGATAAATGCTGAAATCCTATGATTAAGACTTACATAGTCTTTTCTCTTTAAAGCTTTGTCAATCTGTTCGTAAAAAGATGCTGATATTTTATTTTTTAATAGCGGAAGATTATTGTTGATTATATTTTTTTGAAGCTCATCAGGATATTCTCCGCTTACTTTGTCCTGTAATGACTTGTACCAGTTTTCGGTGTCGTAAAGTATTTGTGAGAATTTTATATTGAATATAAAGCAGGTAGAATAACCTACATACGGATAATGTTTTACCCAAGTGTTATCAACACAGTTTTCAATCCACTCTCTTGACCTGTACATTACATCTATTTGGATGTCAGAGCCGCGTAAAATCCATTCATCTCCCGGACCAAAGAAGCAATTATTAATTTCAAATTTATCGGAAAAAAGTTTTGCAATATCTGTTCGTTTGCCGATATCAATTTCTTTATCTGAGTAGATATATATATCATAATCCGATATTTCATCAGAGCTTTTTGCTGTTCTTGAGCCTGACAGAACTATTGCTTTTACATCATTTAATTTTTTAAATTCATCAATAACAGGATTAATATTTTTCATAGAATTATTTTAATACAAATATACACAATCCAAAAAACCGGCCTTCGATGACGGTCGGTTTTTTATTTTTTTAATCTTTTTTACAAATCCCTAAATCAAACCTAAAACTTTTTTGTACCAGGAAAATGTCTCCAGTTCAATTCCGTTAAAAGTAGTTTTTAAGCATTGATTTTTTAAATAATTTTCGAATTCGTCATTAAATTTTGACTTCGGTTGTTTAATTTTAGTGGTTTTTGAAACTAACACTGTCATAGACCTTCTCCTTTTTGTTTTAAAGCGACCATATATAATTCTTGTATAAATTATAACATATATTGACAAACTTTTCTAGTGGCATGAAAACCGCAACATATCAAAATTTGCTCTCTGTGGCAAAAAATTGATGTAAATTTTTATTAAGTCTTGGATATACAGATTTGACATCTATATGATAATCATGTTTTGTTATATTTTCAATTGTCATGGCAGGTAATATAAGTGATGATTTTTGTGATAAAATTTCTGTATGATTTTAATAGGTGAAAATATACATGTTATATCAAAATCTGTTCGCGAAGCTCTTGTTTCACGAGATGAAAAATTTATCGGCGAACTGGTAAAACTACAAAAGAACATGGATTATATTGATTTGAATGTCGGACCTGCAAAAGGTGATATGGAAGGGATTTTGCCTTGGCTAAGCAGTATTGTTAAAAAAGAATCCGATTTGAATATTTCTTTTGACACAACTAATTTTGATGAAATGAAAAGAGGACTTGAAGCATTTAGCGGAAAAAGTTTTATTAACAGCACTTCCAAAGATGAACCTCGTCTAAATAAAATGACTGATTTGGCTTTAGAATTTGATAGTAATCTAATCGCTTTGACATTAAGCAAAGAAACAGGCATTCCGAAAACTTCAGACGGCAGATTAGAGATTGCTTTTGAAATTTATGAAAAGTGCATGGAAAAAGGAATTGACAGTTCAAAAATATTTTTTGATCCTTTAATTCTTCCTGTGTCAGTTGATCAATCTCAAGCTGTGGAAGCTTTAAATACTATTAAAATGATTAAAGAAAGTTTTGAACCGCCTGTTAAAACAGTTATAGGTCTTTCAAATATTTCTAACGGTTCACCTAAGGAAATGAGAGGTTTAATTAACAGAGTATTTGCAGTTTTGGCTTATGGCGCAGGTTTGGATGCCGCTATTATTGATGCAAAGGACGTTGAACTTGTAAGGATTTTTCGTATACTTGAAAAACAAAGTCCGCACAATGGTATTGACGAACTTTACATATCGCTTGCGAATATGATATCGGATTTTTCGGATTTGAGTGATATAATTTATGATAAAAGTTCTGCGGAACAGACAAAAATTATTAAAACAGCGGGAATTTTATTGAATAATGAAATATATTCTCACAGCTTTACACAAATATAATTTTTGCTATAATGTTATTGTAAAAAGATTAGGAGATAGGGCAATTAAAAAGCATTTAATAATTTCGGCATTAGTATCTTTAGCACTTTCAGGCATTTCTGTTCAGGCAGCAATGACACCTGAGGCAAATTCTTTATACCAGCAGGCTTGTTCAGCTGAATATCAGCAGGACTATGATACTGCAGTTGCAAAACTTACACAGGCTATCCAGATAGCAGGGGATGATGCACTTTTGTATACTAAACTCGCAGGTGTATACAGTGAAATGGGTGAGTATGAAAAAGCGCTTCTGATTTATGCAAAAGTTGCTGAAATGCGCCCTTCTGATGCTTTTATTTATATCAGTGTAGGAAGTATTTATGAAAATCAAGGTAAATATTTAGAAGCACTTGAATCTTACAACAAAGCTTTGGAAATATTTCCCGAATATAAATATAATTATTTAAATATCGCTAATGTTCAATATCAGTTGAGAGATTATAAATCTGCTATTGAAAATTACAACAAATTTTTATCAACTTATACACAGCACTGGGAAGCCCGTGAAGCTCTTGCAAATTCATACTTGAGCGACGGTGAAGCCCAGCAGGCCGTTAACGAATACGAAAATTTGTATTCAAGAAATGTATCAGGATTTAAAGATTATGCAAATTACGGAATTGCTTTATTTAAAATTAAAAATTATAAAAAAGCAGCCGATATGCTTGAAAAAGCTATTGAAATTGATCCTGATAATTCATCAGCACATATATCACTGGCTTTATCTTATCAGGAGCTTGGCAAAAACGAACTTGCACTGGCACAGTATGACGTTGTATTCAGACAACATCCCTCTTTGCATTCTATAAGATTTGATTATGCAAACCTTCTTGCAGAAATGGGAAAAGATGAGGCAGCTGTTGAAAGCTATAAAATTTATATTGCTAATTACCCTGAAGATGCCAGAGGTTACCAAAATATTGGTATTGTATACAAGCGCTTGAACAGACTTGATGATACAATTGCAAATTTCGAAAAGGCTTTAGAACTTCAAAATGATAAAAAAGATGTTGAATTACAGGAAGATTTGGCAGAATGTTATCACATTAAAAAAGATTATGCTAACGCTTTAAAATACTATGATGAAGTGCTTCTTGTGAAAAAAGATGATTACGATGTAAGAATGAATAAAGCTCTTGTGCTTCATGCTATGAAAGATTATAATGATGCAATTACAATGTATACAGAACTTTTGAATGAAAAAGAAAGTCCTGCTTTGCAAAATAATCTTACGGCAGCTCTTGTAGCGCAAGCTAACGAATATTTGAAAGCCCAAAATTATTCCCTTGCAACAGAAACTTATGAACGCGCAATTCAAAGAGGTACACAAGACAGTTATGCTTACTTCGGCCTTGCTCAAGCATACAGAGCTTGCGGTGCAAATGATAAAGCAACAGAATTTTATGAAAAGGCAATTTCATTGGACCCTGAAAAATCACAATACAGCAATGAGTTCGCTGATTTTATTTCGGCTACAAACATGGCAGGTAATGTGAAAGTTTCCGACACATCAGGCAAAATTGAAGATGTAACTATTTCTATGGAAAGTCTTAAAGCTGAAGAAGAAGCAGACTTACAAAAAAATAAGGACCTGATTGCTATTGGTGATGAAAACTACAAAAAGAAAAATTACGATGTATCTATCCGCAATTATCAGGATGCTTTGAAAATTAATCCTTCAGATGAGGTTACATTGCTGAAACTCGGCAATATTTATAAGATGAAAAATGACAGCAAGAATGCAGCTAATTTCTACAAAAAAGCAATTTTTGTAAATCCTAATTATGCTGACGGCTGGTTTAATTTAGGTCTTGTTTACGCAAACAGCAAAAATGCTTCAGGTGCTAAGGAAGCTTTTCACAGAGTAATTTCTCTTGATCCTGATTACGGTTATGCATATTACGCTCTTGCCATTGCTTACGAACAGGAAGGAAACAACAAAGAAGCTTTAAATAACTATAAAATTTTCCTTACTCATAACAAAGATGAAGTTACAGCAAAAACTGTTCAGGAAAAAATTAAAAGTCTGGAAAAATGAAGAAATTAATTCTTTTTTGTCTTTTACTTCTACTTCTAACATTAACAACTGCTTGTACACGTGACAAAGCAGCAATTCTGTTTAATAAAAATCCTATAACGAAAGATAATGTTTATGACCATTCTAAAGTTTTTCCGCTTAATTCAAGAATATATTATCTTATATTAATTCCTAAAAAGGTTGAATCAAGATATTTGTTTATACAAGTTATAAAAAAGGATAATGATTACGGTCGTTTAGGCTACAATCTTGTTTGGTCGCGTGATGTCAGATTGAAAGATGAAGAAGAACGTTTTTATTATGATTATCTGGTTTTAAACGAAAAAGGTTTTTATATAATGAAAGTGTATTCAAAAGACAACCCGCAAAAAGTTTTAACAACTGCTGAATTTTATGTATCGCGTTGAATGTAACGAATTGTGAATTTAGATTTGAAAATGTCTGAAACCCTGTCATAATCCTTCATAGGATAGGATAGGATAGGATGCGATGCCGACGTGTCAATAATTTTTGAGAAATTCCGTTTATATAAATGTGCAATTTACGAGATATTAAGAAAGGAGATTTGCGCATGGGACTATTAGGCATTAGCGGTATAGGAGGTAATCAAGAAATACCGCCCAATACAACTGCAAGAGGTGCAGGCGGAAAAAAAACAGATGTTTCAGCATTGCTGAGCAGGCTTAAAGTTAATGATGATCCGTTGCGTCAGGCAAAAATCACTAACAAAGATGCAATTAAAGAAATACATAATCAAGGGGTTAACGGCAGAGTTGTTGATCATCAGACAGTAGACCTTGAAAAGCGGGTGGATGGTAATAAAATTACAACATTTTATGATGTTGACGGGAATGTTATATATGAAAAGACTACCTCATTTGACGGCAAAAAAGAAAAAGTAGTTTATTATAACAATGCAGGCAAACCCGAAAAAGGTTATTCTCTTTATCTTTCAAACGGACTTTATGGAATGAAGGCTTTTAATTATACGCCTGACGGTAAAGAAAACGTTGATTGGATTACTAAGTAAAAAAACTCCGCTATAAGCGGAGTTTTTTTTGTTATTCTTCTGAATTATTTTCATCTAAAAGACTTGTCTGCGAAATGTTTGATTGGTTTTCCTGTTCATCTAAAGCGGCAACATCTTTTTTAATTGCTTCATCCTCATCAGGGTTTAGGATTTTGTTTACAGACATTACAGCATCGTTATCCATAAGATTTTGAGCTCTTACACCTGTTGCAGGACGTCCCTGACGTGAGATTGAACCTGCATTCAATCTTGTTACAACACCGTTTGCAGTTACCATCATAATGTCATCCGAATCCTGTACAATTGTTAATGCTACAAGTCTTGATGCAGATGATTTGAATTTAGTTGCAATAAGACCGATACCGCCTCTGTTTTGGCTTCTGAATTCTGAAAGTTTAGTACGTTTGCCAAAACCGTCAGAAGTTACTACAAGTAAGTCAGCATCATGGTCACGAGGAACAATATCGCATCCGACGATTTCATCGCCTGAGCGTAATTTCATTGAAGTAACGCCTCTTGCGCTTCTACCCAGCGGTCTTAAGTCCTCAATCGGGAACCTTATTGCCATACCGCAAGATGTACCGATGATTATTTCATCCCTTGCTGTTGCAAGTTTAACCCAGTTTAATTCATCGCTTTCTTCAAGACCGATAGCAATAATACCGTTTCTTCTTATATTTGAGAAGTTATCCAGTTCTATACGTTTGATATAGCCTTTTTTAGTAAGCATAATCAGGTTCAAATCGTGAGAGAAACTGCTTACAGGAACAACAGCCGTAATTCTTTCATCCTGATCTATCGGAAGAACATTAATTATAGGCAATCCTTTTGCCTGACGTCCGCCTTCCGGGAAGTCGTATACGTTCAGACTGTATACTGTACCTTTAGATGAGAAGAACAGTACTTTATCATGCATCATTGCAGTAAAGAAGTGTTGAATATCATCGTCTTCTTTTGTTTTAATTCCTGATTTTCCGCGTGTTGCACGATTTTGTCTTTCAAATGTGTCAAGAGAAATACGTTTTAAATATCCCTGATGCGTAATAAATACAGCCATAGGAGTATTTGGAGTTAAGTCCTCAATTGTAACTTCGCCTTGTTCAGGTAAAATTTGAGTTTTTCTGTCATCTCCGTATTTTTCTTTATCTTCAAGAAGTTCTTCTTTAATAATGTCAAGAATTTTTTGGCGGCTTGCAAGGATAGATTCGTATTCGGCGATTTTCTTGATAAGTTCATCATATTCAGCCTTAACTTTATCTTGTTCCAAACCTGTCAATCTTCTCAATTGCATTTCAAGAATTGCGTTTGACTGGTCAACGTCAAGTCCGAAACGGCTCATCAAGCCTGTTCTTGCATCATCTGTTGTTTTAGATTTTTTGATAAGTTCGATAACTTCATCAATTGAACCCAGTGCAATAATTAAACCTGCTAAAATGTGAGCTCTGATTTTTGCTTTTTTCAGGAAGAAAATTGTACGTCTTGTAACGATTTCAACTCTGTGTTCAACGAATTCAGATAAAACTTCGTATAAATTCATCAATCTCGGTTGTTTACCGCATAAAGCAAGCATATTAACACCGAATGTAGTTGCGAGTTGAGTAAATTTAAATAAATTATTTTTTACAACATCAGGTTTTGCATCACGTTTAAGTTCAATAACGATACGCATACCATCTCTGTCAGATTCATCGCGGATGTCTGATATTCCGTTAATTCTCTGGTCTTTAACAAGTTCTGCAATTTTTTCAATAAGCATTGCTTTGTTAACCTGATAAGGAATTTCTGTAATAACAATAGCTGTACGAGCCTGTCTGCCGCCACCGCCTGCGATTTCTTCAAACCCTGCAACGGCTTGCATTTTGATAGAACCCCTGCCTGTTTCGTAAGCCTGTTTAATATCGCTTAATCCGATAATTGTAGCGGCTGTCGGGAAGTCAGGACCTTTAATATATTCCATTAA
>ENA-ORTV01004302-ORTV01004302.1-human-gut-metagenome-genome-assembly--contig:-NODE-4302-length-10850-cov-50.905975_pt1 | contig 10850 bp, 8 predicted proteins | sample MGYA00241915_ERZ509194 | MGnify/ENA primary metagenome ERZ509194 (study PRJEB26280, sample SAMEA2338810) | human gut metagenome | biome: human gut; feature: human-associated habitat; material: faeces... | reverse complement strand
TCTGCCGTACCTCGCTCGCCGTATCGGCACTTAGAATTATGCGGTATTGCCTTAACGATCAGCTGTGCGGCTGTTTTTCAAAATTGCGGCGCAGGCCGCACCTTAAACTCCTAACTCCTAACTCCTCCCTCCTAACTTCCAAACTGGAGGTACAACGTGAATTACAAATACTATAACCCCCGCAAGGCTGCGCTGGATACGGCGCGTGAGCTGCTGACCGGCGCGCTGAATGCTGCTGTGGCGGACGGTTCCCTTCCGGAAGCCCCGCTGCCGGAATTTATTGTTGAGATTCCCGCCGATGTCAAAAACGGCGATATTGCATCCAACGCCGCCATGGCCGGTGCCCGTGCGTTCCACAAGGCTCCGCGCCAGATTGCACAGGCCATTGTGGACCACCTGAACCTGGAGGGCAGCCTGTTCGACCGTGCAGAGATCGCAGGCCCCGGCTTCATCAACCTGTTCCTGGGTGCCCACTGGTTTACCAGCGTGCTGCAGGCTGCTGCCACTGAGCCGGAATACGGCCGCACGGACGGCGGTGCAGGCAAGCGCTACAACGTTGAATTTGTTTCCGCCAACCCCACCGGCCCCATGCACATGGGCAACGCCCGCGGCGGTGCTCTGGGCGACTGCCTGGCTGCCTGCCTGGACTGGGCCGGTTATGATGTGACCCGCGAGTTCTACATCAACGATGCAGGCAACCAGATCCAGAAGTTCGGCAAGAGCCTGGCCATCCGCTACCTGCAGCTGTACAAAGGCGAAGAAGCCGTTCCCCTGCCGGAAGAATGCTACCAGGGCGCTGACATTATTGCTCGCGCCAAAGAGTTTGCCGAAATTCACGGCGATTCCTATGTCGATAAGGACTTTGAAGAGCTGAAAGATGCCCTGATTGCCGATGCCCTGCCCAAGAACATTGCCGGGCTGCAGCGCGACCTGGGCAAGTACCGCATCACCTATGATGTCTGGTTCCACGAAAGCGACCTGCACAAGAGCGGCGCTGTGGATGATGTCATCAAAATCTTGATGGACAAGGGTGCCTGCTACAAGGCCGAGGACGGTGCCATCATGTACCGCAGCGCCCAGTATGCTTCCAAGTACGGCGTTGTAAACCGCAAGAAGGACGAAAACGCCGACGGCGAAGAGGAAGCCAAAGACGAAGTTCTGGTACGCGCCAACGGCATTCCCACCTATTTTGCCGCCGACATCGCCTACCATTACAACAAGCTGGCCGTGCGCGGTTTTGACCGTGCCATCGACATTTGGGGTGCCGACCATCACGGCCATGTAGCCCGCATGAAGGGTGCCATGGACGCCGTTGGCCTGGACGGCACCAAGTTGGATGTTGTGCTGATGCAGATGGTCAACCTGATGCGCGACGGCAAACCGGTGCGTATGAGCAAGCGTACCGGCAAGGCCATCACCCTGACCGACCTGCTGGACGAAGTGCCCATTGATTCCGCACGTTTCTTCTTCAACCAGCGCGAAAGCTCCTCCACTCTGGATTTCGACCTTGACCTGGCTGTGCGCAACGACAGCGAAAACCCGGTCTACTATGTCCAGTACGCCCACGCCCGCATCTGCTCCGTGCTGAAAAAGCTGGAAGCCGCCGGTGTGACCTTTGAGGGTGCCGATGCCCTGGATGCCAGCCTGCTGACTGACCCCAGCGAGCAGGCTCTGCTGCGTCTGCTTTCCGCTTTCCCGGCTGAGATTGCTGCCGCAGCAGAAAAGTATGACCCGGCCCGCATTACCCGTTATGTTATCGACATTGCCACGGCGTTCCACCGCTTCTACAATGCCTGCCGCATTCTGGAAGCTGACCCTGCCGTTCGCCAGTGCCGCATGGCCCTGTGCCTGGCCGTTCGCAGCGTGATCCGCAACGTGCTGACCATGTTCAAGGTTACGGTGCCGGAGAGCATGTGAATTCGTTAGGGCAATACCGCATAATTCTAAGTGCTGATACGGCGAGCGAGGTGCGGCAGATGCCAAGCCAAAAGCGCAGATAATACTGGATGCTGCAAAGGTGAGCGCCGCCAGTGGCGGAAACAGCGAACCGAAGCAGGGGCAGCGGTCGCAGAGTGCGAGGGGCTTTTGCCCCCGAAGCACGATGCGGGTACCGCAACCCGACATTATCGAGCATTTTGGCAACGCAGATGCCGTGCCGCAGCTGCCGGAGCGGTGCTTAAGCCGCAAGGCGGGAATTGTGCGGTGTTGCCTTAGCTTCTTTTCTCTATTACTTTAACGATTCTTCAATACAAACTAAAAAGCGTGGGCCTGCCAACCGACAGGCCCACGCTTTTGCACACCCAACATATTTATTATACCACATTCGTCAAGGCAATATCTATCCATAACATGCACGAATAATTCATATTTTGTTTGGGATATCTGCGAATAGACAAATTCCTTAGGGTATTGTATAGTATAGTCACAGAAAGAAAACAGCCGGAGATAAGGAGCTAAAAGCTCCAAGCAAAAGCCACTTTCAATAGCATCGGAACAAGGCACGGCGGTTTTCCCGACAGCTTCAAGCAGATTTCGCAAAGGCTTCCAGTAAGAGGTCTAAATGGGAACACTTGAAGAACTCCGGGAAAGCAGGGACCGGGAGGCTACCGAAGGACTTGAAAGTAAGATGGCAAAGCCGGCAGGATTCGTAAGGAAGGAGGCTCAAGTCCAATGGCTAATTTCAAAGATCCCATTCATCACCGGCGGGCCTGGGCCTGCTGAAAGCAAACGAACCTCATTAACAGCCGCAGGTCATTACCTGTAAAAGATATAAAAGTTAAGATGCAAGGTTCGTAGCTTGCTTAAAATGCAGTGCTCAGGAAATCCCGTCAGAAAAAGTTCCCCGCGTTTACATAGATTAGATGAAGAACTGACGACAGGATTCTAAATAGAAAATTACAGGTTCAAAACCTGGTACGCAAAAGCGTAAATAGAAACCCAGAATCACCGGTGATTGTTATGAAAGATCTAACTCCGCCGAACAAATAATGCTTCACCTGATCTGGCTGGTGCAAGCGCACCGCCCCCCAAAAGGAGAAACTCCGATGTACTAGAGCAAAGAGGAATCAACCTCTGGCATCAAATTCAGGTACCCTGCACAAAATTATTGAAGTTCACTTCCCCGTTCCACAGATGCACCAAGAATCGTTTTCCTTGCAAAATGTTTCCAGGCAGCAAATAACGAACCAAAGGGAATCAGAAATTTCAAGCAAACGCAAAATCATCGAACAACAGCGAATGAAACCCGTTTCCGATTTGCAAAACAAAGAAAACCAGGTTTAAAAACATTCGATCAAAGTTAAAGGATGAGGTTGCCATGAAAATGTGCAAACGGTCCGAAAAATAATACAATCGGGTATGAGGCTATGACTCCAATCAAGTAAGTTCGCTCCAGCGCCATAAGGGTAGAAGGCGCTGGAGCTTTTTTGTTGTGTTGTGCCGGATGTTTCCGGTCTGCTTATCTCCTCTCGTTTACTTTTGTCTGCATCATTTTTGTTTTGCTGCCGCGCACTAACGCAGCAAATCACTCTAAACACGGCTCTCCCTCCGCCCACAACATTGCACTGTGCGGCGGAGAGTTTTTATGTTTGCGGGCTTTTGTGGAGTATGACGGTACCGGTATTCCATCGCGATTTCGGTTTTCTGAATTTTGTTGTTGACATTTCTGTAATATTGCGTTATGATAGCCACAAGGTCCAGGATTTTACAGAATACTGGAATGATAGGTTTTTCGCTATCTTTTTATTGTTCTGTATAATGCCCAAATCGGCGGCTGCCGGGCTGCGTTTTACGTTTAGGATTTCTTTTCCCAATATCGTTCACCTGCCTTAAAGTGTATTTGAAAACAAGAAAAAGATGGATATTTCGCAAACACAAGCAGGATTTAAGGCAAAGAGCCACAGGAATCCTTTGTGGATTCCAAGGCTTTTTAAGGCAAAATCCCACTATGTTTGTAGAAATAGACTAAATTTTTGACTTTTCAGATACACCCTAGGATTCCGGTATTTCCGCTGTAAGTTTTGTTTGGCGTTCCCTTGGCAGAGGGTACACCAAAATTCTCTTGTTCACCTTTTTTCTTCGTGAAGTGTGCAGCAGCGCTTCACCATTTTTTAGCTATTGCAATTACAGATTTCTGTTACATTAAAGGAGGTTTTATGGAACAACTTACGATTGATACCGGCCTGCGCGAATACGCGGTCAATGGCGGGCCGGAGCATGGCGGCGGAGTGCTGCGCTTTAACCCCAGCGACCCCAATGTTTACAGCCGTTTTTGCACCCTGCAAAATCAACTGCAAGAGCTGGAACAGCAGGTGCAGGCGCAAAGCCCCACTGGGACCGATGCCATACAGCTGCTGGCCCAGGCGGATCAGCGCGCCAAGGGGCTGCTGGCGGAAGTATTTGGCCCCGGCAATGATTTTGACGCCATGCTGGGCGGAACCAATCTGCTGGCGGTTGCCGGCAACGGCGAGCGGGTCATCACCAATCTGTTTGCGGCATTGCAGCCCATTCTGGAAGCCGGTGCCCGCCAGTGCGCGGATGCCAAAGCCACGCTGGCCGTGCAGCAGGCCCAGGCAGCGCGCGCCGCGCGCGGGGTGCAGGTATGAGCAGCTGGCGGCTGCCCACCCGGCTGGAGGTTGGCGGAAAAGCATATCCGATTCATTCGGATTACCGCGATATTCTGGATATTCTGCATCGGTTGAACGATGCCAGCGAGCCGGAATTCATCCGCTGGCGGGTGGCCCTGGCCCTATTTTATGAGGGCGATCTGCCGCGCAGCGACTATCCGGAGGCCATGCAGAAGCTGGCAGATTTTTTGAACTGCGGGCAAACGCTGCCCCGCTCCCCTGCCCCGCCGCTGTTGGACTGGGAACAGGACGCCCCGCTGATTGCCGCCGACATCAACAAAGCCGCCGGGTGCGAAGTGCGCGCCCTGCCTTATCTGCACTGGTGGACCTTTATGGCCTGGTTCAACAGCATTGGGGACGGCCAGCTGGCTACCCTGCTGCGGGTGCGCAGCAAGCTGCGCCACGGCCAAAAATTGCAGCCGTGGGAACAGGACTACTACCGCAAAAACAAAGCCATGGTTGACCTGCGCCCCCGCCTGAATCCGGCAGAGATAGCGGAACGCCAGCGGCTGCAGCGCCTGTTGGCCAATTAAGTCCCCATAAGGAGGTAGATGCTTTTGCCAAAATCCTATGCAGGCAGCCTTCAGGTTGCCCTGTCTACACAAACAACTACCCACACCGCGCAGCAGCCGCTGAACGGCCTGCGCACTGCCCTGAAAAAAATAAGCCGCAGTGTAAACGCTGCGTTCTCCGCCGTGCCGGTGGCAAAGTTTGAGCAGCAGACCGCCGCAGCAGCAGTCAGCGCCAACAAAGCCGCCAAAGCCCAGGCCAAACTTGCCAGTGGCACCGCCAAAGCAGCCAAGGCCGCCAAACGCAGCGTTGCGGAATTTGATGAGCTGGACCGGCTGCAGGCTTCTCTTGCCGAAAGTGCCGGAGCTGCGGCGGCTTCCACCACCCGCAAAAGCAGCAGCGCTGCAACAATCAAAGCCGCAGATGCCGAACCGCCACAGTCAAGTCCGCCGGCTCTATTAAACCAGCAGCTGCAAAATTTCTGGGCTACATTACAGGCTGTGCTTGCCCCCGCCGCCGCGCTGTGGGATGCAGCTTGGCAGCAGATGAAAACCGCTGCCCTGACCGTTTGGCAGGATCTTTTGGGCGGCGTTCAGCTGACCTGGGCCGAGTACGGCCAGCCCATTGCCCAGAGTGCCGCCCTGGCGCTGGAAAACCTGCAAGGCATTTTTACCACCCTGTGGCAGAACGTTTTGCAGCCAATCCTTACTAACCTGATGCAGATTTTATCTACCCTCTGGTCCTCCCACCTCAAGCCCCTGTGGGACGACATTCTTTTGCTGGTAGCAAGCGTTGCCAACTGCCTGCTGGACCTGTGGAACAACCTGCTGGCCCCGGTGGCCAAGTGGATTATCGCCACATTCGGCCCCGCGTTTGCTGAGGTATTCAACGCCATTGCGGACGTTGTTGGCGTGGCCGTTGGGGCTATTGCGGATGCCATCGATCTGGCCGTTGTTGTGCTGCGCGGGCTGGCGGACTTTTTAAGCGCCGTGTTCCGCGGCAACTGGGATGCTGCCTGGCAGGCCATCGGCAACACAGTCAACACCGTCTGGGATAAGATGACGAACGCCATCAAGACCGCCGTCAATGGCATCATCGGCTTCATCAACCGGATGATCTCCGCCGTTGTGACCGGCATCAATGCGGTCATCAACGCGCTGAACGGGTTGTCGTTCGACCTGCCGGACATATTCGGCGGCGGGCATGTCGGGTTTCATATCAGCACCCTGACCGCCCCGCAAATTCCCTACCTGGCACAAGGCGCGGTCATCCCGGCGAACCGGGAGTTTCTGGCGGTGCTGGGCGACCAGAGTCACGGCACCAACGTGGAAGCTCCGCTGGACACCATCAAGCAGGCTGTGGCCGAGGTCATGGAGGACCTGCAGGCGGGCCAGATGGCTGGCTTTGAAGCCGTTGTGGCCGTGCTGCGGGAGATCCTTTTCGCCGTGTACGGCATTGAGCTGACCGACGAGGACGTAGGCCGCGCCGTACAGCGCTGGCAGCGCAAACAGCTGACTGCCACAGGAGGTGTGTAACGTGACCCTGACCAATCTGTTCCAGATCGATGGCAAATCCCTGTACGCACCGGACTGCGACATTGAACCAAGCTATTCCGACCTGGATTCCAGCGATTCCGGGCGCGATGAAGCCGGGTACATGCACCGCGAAGTGGTGCGGGAAAAGGTTTCCACCTGGCCCATCGCCTACAGCTGCCTGACGGATGACGAATACAAGTACACCATCGGGCTGTTTGCAGGCAAGGCAACGTTTCAGTTCACCCACCCCAAAGCCGGTTCTTCCACCGAGACCGAAACCACCACCTGCTACTGCAGCAAATACGGCATCGCCTGGCATAACGCCAAGACGAAACAGTGGAAGAACCTTAAATTTAACATTATTGAATGCTGATTGAGAGTTAGGAGGTAGGAAGTAGGGGTTAAAACGGGCCTAAGGTCCGGCATTGTAGGGAACGGTCTTGACCGTTCCGGGGCTTTGCGGTAGATGCCATAACAGGATTTGCCACAGGGTGACGGGCGCACAATGTGCGCCCCTACGGGATTGCGGCCCAATTTTCAACCCGTGCGCGCACGCGCACACCATGAACTCCTAACTCCTCACTCCTACCTCCTAACTAAAACCAAAGGAGGTGTGTATTTGTATCAACCAATCCTCACTCTCTCCAGCGGCACCGAGTTAAAGGGCGGCTCCCCCGGCAGCGCGGTCAAAAGCCTGACGCTGCATACTGCGGTGAACGCCGGGCAGGAGTTCACTATTGGCTCTGCGTTTTCGGACTACATTGAAGCCGAAATCTGGGCGGACCCGGGCGGCAGCCTGCAAATTACTGCCGGGGACGCCCTGACCTACTACCGGCAGGATGATGCCGGGAACCGCACCAAGGTGGGCGTTTTCTATGCCGAAAAGCCCACCCGCACCAAGCGCAACAGCTACAAGGTCACGGCCTACGACACCATGTCCAAGCTGGATGCGGACTTCTCCGGCTGGCTGCACGCCAATCAGGCACAGTTCCCCAAAACTATCTGGCAGCTGGTTCAGCTGGCCTGCCAGCGGGCAGGGGTTACGCTGGCCAGCAGCAGCCTGCCCATCAATGGCAGCTACAGCGTGCAGGCATTCTATGCGGATGATTTAACCTGCCGCCAGATTATCTCCTGGGCGGCGGAAGCGGCAGGCTGCTACGCCCACATGAATGCAGACGGCAAGCTGCAATTCTTGACCTACACAGACAAGCGCAGCACTGCTAAAATCACCCCGGACGGTGCCAGCAACAGCACCGCCTATTATGCTGACAGCCTGAGCTACGAGGACTACACGGTCAAGGCCATTGAGAAAGTCCAGATCCGGCAGTCGGACAGTGACGTGGGGGTCATCTACCCCGACAGCACCACTGCCACCAACACCTATGCAGTTCAGGGCAACCTGCTGCTGACAACCGGCACCGAAGCCAACCTGAAAAGCGTTGTACAAAACCTGTACAACGTGCTGAAAAACGTGACCTACACCCCCTGCAAAGTATCGGTGCCCAACAGTTCCGGCCTTGCCTGCGGGCAGATCGTGCACGTTAAGGACGCACGCGGGCGGGAGTTCGACACCTACCTGATGAGCGCCACAATCTCATCCGGCAAGGCCAGCTTTAAGAGCGTGGGCAGCGCCAGCCGGAAAAGTTCCAGCGCCGTGAACAGCCAGAGCTACAAGAACCTGACCGGCAAAATGCTGGAGATCAAGACCAGCGTGGACGGCCTGGAAGTAAAGGCAAGCGACCTGACCGGCAAGTACACCGACCTGAAAGCAACGGTGGACGGGCTTTCCTCTGAGGTGAAAAAAGACACCAAAATCACCGGCGGCGGCAACCTGATCCTGGGCAGTGAGAGCTTCAAGAACGCCACCTATGTCGGCATTGACAGTAGCGTGGTGTATGGCGATGATGGCAGCGCAACAATAACCAATGCGAACACATGCCGCGGGTTCAAGTTCAACGCTGTTAGCGCTCATATCACCAAAGGCGTTACCCTATGCCTGTCCGTTATGTACAAACTCATTTCCGGCACCGATGCGCTGCGGCTGGGCATTACGTTTACGAGCGATGACGGACAAAATTACATTGCCTACATAAAAACCGCTGACCAGCTCGAAATTGAGCAGACGGACGGCTGGGTGCTGCGGTATGGTACATGGACCCCCAGCAAAAACGGTGTTTTGAAAACTGTCGAGTTCGACAGCAATGGCAACTGCACCAATAAGTTTGAGCTGCTTCACCCCATGCTGCAATACGGCAACGCGCCGACCGCCTGGAATGCCAGCTCTGGCGACTATCTGACCCAGGAAAGCGCAAAAAGCCTGTTTTCCCAGACCGCTGACGAGATCAAGACCGAAGTCACCAAGTCCGTGACGGAATCTGTAACAGAGACGGTAAAGGATACCGCCACCAGCGCCGCCAACGATGCGGTTGACAGCAAGCTGCAGGATTATGCCACCACCGCAACGGTGAACAGCCTGAAAGAGGATGTCTCCAGCATCAGCCAAAAGGCGGATAGCATCAGCACCAAAGTCAGCAGCCTGAAAGAGACCACCACAACCATTTCCAACGATTTGGACAGCACAAAACAGGAGTTCAAGACGGTCAAAGAATCCGTTTCTGCGATTGACCAGAAAGCCGACAGAATTACCCAGACGGTAACGCGGCGGATCACCGGCGGCAACAATATTATTGTGGGCACCGACGACTGGAACAATGCGACCCTGGATGCAGGCGGCAATGACCTGAGCAAAAAGGGCAGCTACACCATTACGGGTGAATCTGTTCGCGTGACCAACAAGGCGCAGAACACTCGCTTTCACTTTGGCGCGGACAAAACGCTGGTGATTGCCAAGGGCATGACCTATTGTGCATCGGTACTGTACAAGCTCAACTCCGGCACGGACAGCCTGTTTTTGCAGTTCGAGACCAAGAGCAGCAGCGGAGCAAAAAGTTATTACGGCAATGCATTCAAAAATGCGAAGCAGGACATTGTGCTGGACAACGGCTGGAAGCTGCGCTGGGCGGCGTTCACGGCGACCGCGGACGGCTATGCAGACGGTCTGTTTGTGAGTACCGCGGACGATAACGCCACCGTTACCAACGATCTGACCATTATGCACCCCATGGTGCAGATGGGCAACGCCCCCACTGCGTGGACGGCCAGCACCGGCGACTATCTGACCGCCAACGAAACCAAAACCGAGATCAAGCAGACGGTGAGCGAAATTAAGCTGACGGCATCCACCAGCGGCACTTCCAGCACCATCAAGCTGACGGCGGGTGGAACAGAGATCACCAGCGCACAGATCAACCTATCCGGCGTGGTGACATTTTCGGATTTGAGTACCTGGAACCAGGATAAGACAATCATCAACGGCGGCAACATTACCACCGGGCAGATTCACAATAAGGCGCGCACAACCACTTATGACCTGGACAATGCCTGGATTCGTATGGGCAAAGATGCTGGCACTCGTGTGGACATTGACACGGGGCGCATCCGCTGGTACTGGGAAAACAACCTGACCGGTGTGTTAAGCAGCCGGTACGGCAAATCTTATATTGGCGATAACTCCCGCTACACGTTTTTAGGCTGGTTCTCCACCGGCGACCCCAGCTTTGATTATTCCACCGGCGGGGCCACCAGCGAGTTTGTGGGCATTGCCATTGACCAGGTAGATAAGGTCATCCACTGCAATGCCAGCAAGTTTGAAATCCCCGGCAGAATTGAATGCGGTTCTTTGAGCGTGAACGGGAGGGAAATTTAATGCAGAAATTCATGCAGATTTTGGCCACGTTGACTTTGCTGTTGGTGCTTGCATTGGTCATCCCGCTTACGCTGGCAGCCTGCGGCGGCACGCGAACCGAAGATACAAGCTATCCGCGCCCGGAATATTCCGGCTCCCCGATGGCAGAAAGGGTGATGAAATGACCACAACCGCAAAAATTGAAGAGCTCCAAAAGTCCGTCATCAACGCCATCAACAGCAGCTGCCTGCACCCCGCTGTGGTGCGGCTGGTGCTGCTGAACGTGATCTCGATGGTGGAAGCCAGCGAGAGAGAGGTAAACAAAAGAGAAAAAGAGACAGAATCCTGAAAATCTGTTTTTGTTCCCGCATAATCCACACAAAATATAAGGCAATACCGCATAATTCTAAGTGCCGATACGGCGAGCGAGGTGCG
>ENA-ORTV01004299-ORTV01004299.1-human-gut-metagenome-genome-assembly--contig:-NODE-4299-length-10858-cov-2.920948_pt1 | contig 10858 bp, 8 predicted proteins | sample MGYA00241915_ERZ509194 | MGnify/ENA primary metagenome ERZ509194 (study PRJEB26280, sample SAMEA2338810) | human gut metagenome | biome: human gut; feature: human-associated habitat; material: faeces... | reverse complement strand
AGCTGTTTGGGAACACACCTGCATAGCAGGTGGTTTATTTTTATTGCCAATACAATAAAAGCCTAAGCAATAGGTCTCCCTACCACTTAGGCTATTATATATATTACTTACACAGTTCATCATAAGCTTTCTTTATTATTTTTGACATCAACATTCTTCTTTGTGCTATGAACTCTGTATACTCCAGATTCTCAAAATTTTTGGGTAAAGCATTTTGTTCGCAGGCTAATTTATATCCTTCTTCACCCAATTTTTCTTTATATCTTCCCACATATTCTGCTGGTGGGGCATCTGAAATATCAATATTCGTAGCATAATCTAGATACGCAAAGTTTGCTATTTGATTCCTATCTCTGTCATTATCAAATCCAATTGTTTCCAGATAATGCTTCGGGAATATATGGTGCTTATCAATTGCGTTCTTACCCCCACTAGTCCCAAGAATAAAATATTTTGATAACGGAGCAGTGCTAAATAACATATGGTATCCTAAAACATTAATAGATGCAATATATCCATACCATGCTGGTGACGTTGCTGATGAACTATTAAGTTCGCTTGGTAATGTAAGTCTAAAGTAATCATCTGTAAAGATAGTATTGATAACGCCATCTAAATATGTAACAAACTCATCTGCTGTCTTTACATCTCTTAAGTCCGCAAACTGTTTTTCCACTTCTGATTCTGTAGAACCACTATAAAATACTGTTATTGTGGACATAAAAATCCATTTACGAATAGTCTTCTGTAATTCAACAGAAGCAACTTTATAATCATATTTTCCAATCAGATATAAAACATAACAGAATACAACAGCGTTTGAAGATGCAACTATACTACCCTTTAAATAACCAGCAGTTCCCATAAGATTCATAAATGCATGCCAGTTATTTAGGTTTGTCACTATATCTAAACTATTTTTAAATATTTCAAGATTTTCATCCCTTGTTTCTTGTGTAATCTCACCAGTTTTAAGGTTCTTACCACGAAGTAGCATATAAGCATATCTCAATCGTGCTCTTCTAAATCCAACACCCACAGCCATACGAATCAAATGCGAAGGGTCTACTTCAAGAATCTGATTATATGATGTGCCATCCTTTGGTATTCTGGATTCTTCACAGAATTTATTAATCTTCTCATGAACTTCATTGTCATATACAGCAAGAAGTGTTTCAATAAAGTTCTTCTCTGTAAGCTTCTGTCCACCAGAATTAACTCTTACAAATATGTCAGATACATCTTCCTCACCGGCCTTAGAACTAATGCGTAATGTTGGAAGAAAATAAAGTTTTAAATCCAACAAATCCTTAATATTTTCATTGATAAGAGCTTCTTCTTCCAATGTGATTGGCTCTTTCTCATTCTTCTGTCTATATTCATTTAATTCAACAACCATCTTACGTATATACATGAATGTTTCATGGTTATCGTCAGCTTGAAACGCTGTACTAATATCTTTAATCCATTCTGGTGTGTCGTAAGTTTTTGACCATACTTGGAATTCTCTGGTCATAGGATTAAATGCTATTTTGATATTACGCTCTTTATAATTCTTATCACGAACCGCAACACCATACATAGCAGCCAATAACGCTGTAAGTCTTTGCTGTCCATCAATAACTAAATCATCAGGCTGAGTATAAATTTTATCGTTCTTTCCAATATGACCAGTATTTTCATAATCCTCCGGTGACGACCAGAGCATAATATATCCAATTGGATATCCCTTCATCATAGAATCAAGTAATTCTCTTACCTTATTATCTTTCCACACAAAAGGGCGTTGCAAATCTGGAAGTCCAATCTTGCCATTTTTCACATCATTAAGAAGGTCACCAACTTTACTTGGTATATTTACATATAACTCTTTTCCCAATTATCCTTCTCCTTTAATCTATTATTTCCAACAAGGAGTCTAAGCCAGGTCTATTTTCTGGCTTATCGTCCAGCATTTCCATAAGGACTATTTTCATATCATCATCTATATTGTCTACTGAATCCAAACAGTCAGAATCCTCAACAACTACTCCAGTAATAATATATAGAATTGTTTTTGCCAATGAATAGATATCTGCTTTTTCCCAATCAACTCCAATACCCATACTGGATTTCAATACTTCTGGTGCAAAGAACTGATTAGTATTCTGATTGCGTACTTTCTTCTCTACATTTTGAAATACAGTAAATGCTGCTTCTGCTGAATCTTTAGTACAATCAAACTTTGCTAGTAAAGGCTTGTACTTGCCTCTTATATCAAAAATATAAAATGCATCTGGATTAATATTCCTATGATATAAGGGTGTTTCATAATTATATATGGATTCTACCCCCTTACATAAACCCGTTATTATATCCATTTTCTGGTCAGCATCTATATTTTCAATAAACTGGCTTGTTAACCTTAACGGTCTGCTTGGCAATGAATATACTTGGAATCTATAATCGCCATTGCTTCCGCTTATATTTTCTGTCTGTCTTATAACATTTGACGGGTCTTCAAAATTATCTTCCCACAACTTGCTTATGGTATCTATATCTCGTCGTTGTCCTTGACTAATACTGTCTATATCACTAGAAAAAATATAATATGCTATTTTCCCTTTTCGTTCCTTCACAAACAAAGATTTTCCAACCTCAAGAACAAGTCCCATTTTATCTACCACTTGTTTGGGAACAGCAATATAATCTCTTACAGGAGCCAAGGTACTATCATACTTTTTATTCTCTCCATAATAGATACACAAAAAGTCATGAAATGAACCAACCACTCTTAAGCAGTTCTCTCTATTGGCAATGTATTTTTCTTCTGTAGCTACATTCTCATGAGAGCTTTCGCTACCAAAACCATATAAGAAGCGAATAAACGTACCCAATTTTCTCCTTACATCATCTTCATAAGAAGTATTTCTGATAAAGGAATATTTCAACAACATATCACCAAATTCTAATTCTCTACCAGCACATAAATCGATAATAATATTCTTATAATTTAAAACTGATGCAGGCCTTTTAATTTCTACTACTATCTGTTCTTTAATATCAGTGATAACAATATCCTTATATGCCTCTTGTTGCTTACGTCTTCTCGCTTCTTCATCCAATGCAAATGCTTCAAAAGCCATTCTGATTTTATGAGCAAAGTCCATATAATCTACTTTAAGGTTCTTTTCCGCCTCATAAAACTTCATGAATAACTCTTCATTATTGGTATAATCATAAACAAAAGAGAAATTGCCAACAGGTATTCTATCATCTTCAATTTGTAGATATACCATTGTGTCACCCCTTTTTTAAATTGTAATTTCCATTCTGTTAGAAAGATTTGCTTTCATTTGTTTGATAGCATCCTTTGATTCGGTATAATAACCAGTTTCTTGTCTAAATCCTTTATTGGGGTCACCCTTAAACGAAAGCCAGTTAAAGCTAGTTATAACCATAAATTCATTGTCTTTAATCAGCACTTTTTCATGAGTATTGCTTAATCTAACAAGATGCAAATTCTTTCCATACCACTTCTTTTGGATATCTGATAACCTCTGTAAAATCCATCTATCGCTATCCTCTTTTTTACTAATTCCATATCCAATAATTACTTCTGTTTTTCTTTGTAGCGCTCTCTCAATGCGGTTTAATATTTCATTATTCAAACCACCAGACTTAATCCAAGGTGATACAATAACAACTTTGTGCTGAGCATTATCCAGTGCATCTAATAGCAACGGTCTATGGTCATATGTACATAAGATTCGGTCTGCACCTTTTCGTTCATTCCTCATCTCCTCAATCTTTTTTTCTAAGAAACGAATCTTCTCTGTTGCTGATTCCTTTTCTTCTTCATCGGTCTCTATACCCTCCTTGATAGCATCAAGTTGTGTAGTCAAATTAGACATTTTAAGTTCTAAAGAAGTATCCTTCAATGTAAACGATTTAGCACTTTCAATAATTTCTTGTGGTAATACACTCATTAATGAATTGTCTGTATCTTCGTCTGTAACGTCCTTACTATCAAAATCCAGTACACGTGTATTGTTGTTATACTGTCTCTGCAAAGCAATTCCATAATCATCATTACGTGTCGTACCGTCATAAACTTGGAATTCAATATCCTCAGTTTTATTATTCATGAATACAAGAACACTCACCTTCTTATATTCAACATAAGTCTTTGCTACTCTTGATACTTCTTGCAAATCACCCTCAAGCTTATCTTGTTCAAAGGCATGATTTTTCTTAAAAAGATTAATTGCTCTTTTTACTTCTTCATATACCAATGTATCTAATGTCGGTTTTTCTACAGTAGTATTAATTGGCTTGATTTCAAAGTTTCTTAAATCCTTTGATGTATATAATCTTCTGGTATCAAGATAAATATTCCCAACTACTCCATCAACATATAATGCATATTCTATATCCTCCGGAACGATAGTGGCAGCTTCTTTTAATGCTTCCTCTCCCTTATCTGTTAGCTTTAATTTGGAACAAAAAATATCCACAGTAATTAAGCTGTTCTTTTGCAATAACGCAACTGCATTGTTTACAGCCGTTGTATTTACTCCAAGGAAATTACATATTTCTGCTACATCTTCTATTCCAGAAGAAACAAATTTGAGAATGAATTCTTGTAGCACTGATAATTTCTTTTGCTTAAGCATTGTAAGTATTGCTTCCATATGCCACTGAGGAATACCAGCTTCGTAATATTTTACAAGAGTTGAATTAGGTACAGAATTAGCCTTCGATTTTGCAAGTTCTTCTATAGTCACCTGTCTACACCTCCTTCAGCATACAATCATCAGCATTATCTCGTATGAAATTAATAATACCAACAAAAGGATTTTCTTGACCGTTAATATCAAGTCGTCTCTGAGCACACTGATGGTCACCTACTACTACCAACAATTCTCTAGCTCTTGAGAAGGCTACATTCAGTCGTCTAACATCCTTTAAGAAACCTAGATTACCATTTTCATTACTTCTAACAACACTGTAAAATACAATGTCCGTCTCACGTCCCTGAAAAGCATCTACTGTATTTATCTCAACTGTCATATTATGAAATCTTGCCCTGTAATTACTTTCATATAATCTAGTAAGGTAATCCCTTTGACCTCTATATCCCGCAATAATAGCTGTTTCTTTCTTAGTTTTTAATTTACCAAGCTCTTCATCAATCTCAAGAAGATGTTCAAAGATAAGTTTAGCTTCACACGAATTTCTGTATGAATCCGCTATTCTTTCTTCTTTTTTATTTGATTTATCTACTGTTGATAACCATACAAGCGGTTTATTATCATACATCTTAAGCGGGATAGTCTTTTCCTCTCTAGATGTTCTTGATACAAGTTTTCCATCATAGAACAATTTACTTATAAGGTCACCAATAACTGGATTCATTCTATATTGCTCATCCAGAATGCTCTTACAATCATCATTTAAGCCTCTCTCTAAGTATTCAAACAAACTCAGTTCAAGGTCTTCCTTGCTAATATTCATTCTTTCCTTGTCTTGCAATTTAAGTAGTGCTTCATCCACAACAGGCGGCAACTGTTTATGGTCTCCGACTAATACAATCTTTCGTCCCAAACAAATCGGAACAAGAATCTCTGGCGGAGTTGCCTTTCCCGCTTCATCTACAATTACCCAATCAAAATTAAATTCAATAGCAGCACTTAGTCCAGGGATACCTAAACACGTAGCTCCTACTAAAGTGGAATCAGCAATACTCTCTTGAAGCAATCCATCTCCTTGAGTCACACGTTTTTGCCATTCCTTACACAAGCTTTCTACTTTGGAGTACTTAGCATATTTTTTCTTATTCTCTTTCAGAGCAATCTGAATATCTGACTTTACTTGCAAGTACTCTTCATTTGAAGAGACACCAAGTAGTTCTTTCCACTCTGTTACTTCTCGTCCTTTAACACCAAGCTCGTCATTTATTTCTGTATAACGCTCTTGTAATTCTATTTTTTGTTCTGCTAGTGCTATTGATTCATCTATCACAGATGCCAATTTATCATTTAGACCAGTAAGACTTGAAGTAAACTCATCAATAATTTGAGACAAATGCTCTTCAGTCACACCAGCAGTCTTAATAGATACCACCTGTCTCATAGATGCTATCTTTTCATTTACAAACTGCCACTTTGAATCTAAAATATTGACTTTTTCAAGCTCATTTTCCACGTCAGCAAGCTCATCAATCAGCTCACCAATTTTTTCTGTAATACTATCAATTTCTGTGATTATACTGTTCTTTTCTTGCAGAGATTCATCAATACCAATCTCTTGCTTATACTTTTCTAAAGCTAACTTACAGTTTTCTATTACCTTCTGCGTCCATTCCCTACAGAAAATGTCCAGAGTATATTCACGTGATGATTCTGCTAATTTATCTAATATACCAATACGAATCATCTTTATATCTGGTATTAATTTCTTTATTTTTGCCAATGAATGGTCTACGGCAACGTGTGACTGTGATGCAATAAGTATCTTTGCATCCGGATTACCTCTATACTTATCATTTCCATTTAAAATCTGGTAAACAAGTTCTGATATAAATGTTGTTTTACCAGTTCCAGGAGGCCCTTGCAACAAAAAGATATTATCTGTAGATAATGCCTTCTCTAAACTTAACAGCTTAGATTTATCAATCTCTTTCGACTCACAGTCCTCTTCTGTAAGCATTAAGTTATTTCTAGAAGTTGCTATAGACGGATTAAAAATAATCTCACTAATCTCTGGATTTACATTTTCTTTATATTGAATACTCTTTAAAGCTTTACGCTGTCTTTGAAGCGCAATTTCCGCCATTCGCATACTAATAGAGATTTCTCCAGATGAAGCAATATTTGATATATCTGCCTGTGGCACAAGGTCTATAATCATGTGTCCATTAGAACACTCTCTCATATGACCTACATCAACATAATGAGCAATATTCTTTCTAGATGTCATCTGAAGCATATCATCCGATGAATAATCCAACTCATATGCTCTATCTGTATTTACCTCTATTTCTAAAGAAGCATCTTCCTCATTTATTTTTAACCCATGATAATTCAATGTGGATTTTTCTTGATTAATCTGCTTCTTTTCAAGTTCAAGGATATCCTTCCATTTTCCAGTTATATCCTTCTGATGCATGTCATCTGCTCGCTGGCTAACAAATTCAGCCTCATGATTAAGCACTTCTTCACTCAATATTTGAGCATTAATCTCTGTCTTATAATGTACTCTCGTTCCACTTCCAACCTGAACACCATAAGGAATTTCATAAGCGATTTCTTTCTGCACCATTAATCTATCTGGCTGTACGAATTTTATGCTGATTATGGTAAATCTCTTATCATCTCTCTGGTCAATTTTAAGTATCGAAACAAACCTTTGACCATATAATTCATAAGAGCCGTCAAAGATACCATCTCTATTTTTTGCAGGCCACATATAACATTTTCCAGCATATTCTTCTTCTAAGACTTTTAATGCCAACGTAGTTTCTTCTTTCTCAATATATCCAGACGTAGCAAGTCTTTGTGTAACAGTATTAGTAAATCCCAAACTAATATAACGTTCTTGAACAAGAAGACTCATTTCTTTTTCAAGTTCACGCTTAAGTTCAGAAATTGTACCATATCTTAATCCAGGTTCTTCCTTTGTCATCTTAACAAGGATATTCTGAATACCTTGTGGCAAACTGCTTACATCCATTGACTCGCGTGAAACTATGTTTGAGCATGTGAATATCTCATAAAATATCAAGCCCAATGAATATATATCACTCTGATATGTAATGGTTTTTCCAGCCAGCTGCTCTGGAGAGCTATAATTCTTTGTTGCATAGGCTGCTAATGTATAGTCACTGTAAAATGTATCTTGTAATCTACTGATGCCAAAATCAATTATTTTTACAGTTCCGTCTTTATCAAACATAAGATTAGATGGTTTCAAATCACGATGAACAATATTCTTCTTATGCAGATACTCAATACCTTCTACAACATGCTCCATCAATTCCAGTTTTTGACCATAATCATATCGACAGATATCTTCAAATGCATCTTTAAATGTTTCACCTTGGATATATTCAAGCACAATAAAGAAAGCCTTAAAAGCGTCGTCATAACCTCTATCCAAAATACGGACTACATTCTTATGATTTAGCTTTTCCAAAGACTCTACTTCACGATTGAAAACTTGTTTCTGCAAATCTTCGTCGCCTATATTCGGTTTATTAAACATTTTGACGATAACAGAACTGTCAATCTCGTCATCATCAACATCTGTATCTTCGCACAGATGGATTGATGCCATATTCCCGCCACCGATGTCTTTTTTCTTAAGTCGATATCGGTCTGCAATATATGTTGCCATGTAACCACCTCACAATATCTATTAGTTGTTTTCAAGTATCTGTTTAAATAGTTCTTTTGATGATTCCTCATCTGCAATATTAGTGCCAAGCTCTCCACGAAAAGCTTTTGCAAGAATTGATTTTTTCATCAAATCTATACTATCAATAACATTTTCTGCTACTTCCTTTGCAGCTTCTTCTTTATTAATCAATTTCTCAATCTGATTAACAACTTCTATTTGTTCTTTGGGTGATGCTACTGGTATTTTATAATCCATCAATTTTTTAGCTTCTACACTTTCAACTGAGTCATTATATTTTGATCATAACTACCATCAACATATGCAACAACTTGATTAGGAATGCTTGTCTCCAGTTTGGAAGTTAAATTTTCTTCAGATGGATTGTCTACACCCATCAAATAATCATTCGCTTCCTTTTCAGTATAGAATCCCTTATACTCTGCACCTGGATACCCCGTTACTACCTGCTTACACTCTTCCCAAGTTTTAAAAATTCCTTCTTTTCTTCCTTTTTTTACTGCGTATATTTTTACTTCAGCCATAACTCTCCCTCCAGAATCTATTATTTTAACAAAGATTTGTCTCATTGTCAACTATTTTTAGTATATCAATTTTTTTTCTTACCTTTCCACCCTTTTTTTATTTTTTATCCGCTATCACTCATTATAATGAAAAAGTCATACACAAAGCTTGCTTTGTATATTTCATAAATTATCTTGATTTTTCTCAATCAGTGCATCCACATATCCTTGTACTCTGCCTTGATCCTGTTCCCCTAATTTTCTATACCTTATCACCACAGGAATTTCATCCTTTGACAGATTTATCTTCTGCTGTCCTTCTGGATCCATATCCTCGCTTACTGAAATTCCCATTCCCGCACAGATCTTATGTATATTTTTTTCACGAACTTCATAATCTTCCTTTTTAATAATGCTCCATATAGTACTTTGTGGAATCCCACTATCTTTTGCAAACCGATATACAGACATTTCCTTCTCGTCTAAATAGTTCATTAATTTTTCTCTAACCGTCCCAGTAATAAGTCTTCCCTCCTTGCTTTCCATAAATTTGCATTTACAATAAGTATACTTTTAAACAAAACTTTTTTTCAACATATATGTTTCGTACTAAACCGTATGATTTATCGCATGGTATACAAAATAAATTGAGTTTCTTTGCTTATTGCTCCAGTTGAAATCATCGGTCACTGTGGTTAGCAGTGCACTCGGGACTTTCACCCTCTATCATTGGACCCATACGGGGAGTATCATTATCATAAAGCAGTCGCAACCCGGAACCACCACAGTTCCTATTTTGCATGGATGTTCTCGCTCACGGTATAAACCGGTCATGGCGTATCTGCGTTTCGGCGCAATGCGTAGCTGCTTTGGACGTCCGATGAAATCATCGTATTCAGTTTTCAGCATCCACTATATTGTGGACACAATATAAGTATAAATTGTAATTTTTAATTTGACTAGATTATATGTTTCGCAGTATAACGTACGATTTATCGTGTGAATAATTTATTTTTTTGATATCTTTCCGTGGCAATCATTAACAATCCATTCCCCCTTCTATATATCATAGTAATTAGTATGATTTATCGCACTAATCAGAAAATTTTCGTAAAACAGTACACAAAACCTAAAACATTGCATTACTCCATTGAGCAATCCTTTTTCTCAAGCAATGCATCCATATATCCTTGAACTCGAGACTGCTCCTGTTCATCCAATTTTCGATATTTTATTACAATTGGAATTTCATTTGTTCTTAAAAATATTCTTTTCTCTTCTTCAGGTTCCATAATCTCACTTACCAAAATCCCCATTCCCGAACAAATTTTATGTATATTTTTCTCCCGAACCTCATAATCTTCCTTTTTAATAATGCTCCATATAGTACTTTGCGGAATTCCACTATCCTTTGCAAATCGATACACGGATATTTCATTCTTCTCTAAGTAAGCCATCAATTTTTTTCTAACTATACCGGTAATAGGTCTCTCCCCCTTATTCTTATGCATTATGTAACTACCTATAATAAGTATACCTTTTATAAGAACAATCTTTCAACATATATCTTTCGCATTATATACTATGTTTTATCATACTATAACTATCGCTTCTTGCTCTCGGTCTTATTATAAAATATATCAAGGAGAAATCTATTTTTCATTTAGAAAAGCGATTATTACATTCTTTCGACTAATAATCGCTTTTTTATCTTTATAAGATTCAAACTTTAATCACCATCTAAGTGTATAATATAACAATGCATCCTTTCACATTCAATCTCCACAATAACTCTTCTTCTGTTTTTTTGATTTAACACATTTTTCTTTTAAAAAAATAATAACATCACTTAATCTGTCTTGAACATATTTAAAATCTGTCTCTATGAGACAATTAATATTTAGTGCTATAATTGCTTCGTCGTTTTCTAACAGATAGGCACCTTCCCACGTCACCTT
>ENA-ORTV01004282-ORTV01004282.1-human-gut-metagenome-genome-assembly--contig:-NODE-4282-length-10918-cov-2.519378_pt1 | contig 10918 bp, 11 predicted proteins | sample MGYA00241915_ERZ509194 | MGnify/ENA primary metagenome ERZ509194 (study PRJEB26280, sample SAMEA2338810) | human gut metagenome | biome: human gut; feature: human-associated habitat; material: faeces... | reverse complement strand
GGCAATAAATCGCCGCTGCTCAAATGCCCTTATAATTCCGCTTATTTCAAATGTAGCTGCGATACTTCGGTTTATAGATATTCCACTCTGAACTGTCCCTCTAACTCTTCTCCAGACCTATCTGAGGAAAATAGCTGTGAAAATTATAGTAACAGCTGTGTCTGTGAGGGTGGAAAAATATGGGTTGTTGAGAATAATTCATGTGTTGACTGCCTCAATGATACAAATTGCGGCGATAATCAAAAATGTCAAAATAATGAATGTGTGAATGTTAATTTATGCGAAAATGTCAGCTGTACAGGCGGACAGAAGTGTAATGACGCTACCGGAGCATGCGAATGTCCGTCGGGAGAAGTCTTTTACAACAACCGCTGTGAAGCGCCGAGCTGCGCCAATGAAGAAATTAAATGTTCCGGAACGGCAGATATCTGTAATAAGGAGACCGGGAAATGTGTTGAATGTCTTACGGCTTCAAATTGTAACGCAAATGAAATCTGCAGCGGAAACACCTGCCAGACGGTTGACCGCTGTAAGGATGTGAGCTGCACGAGCGGAAGCGGCAAGAGTTGCAACCCGAATAACGGACAATGCGAATGTCCCAGCGATAAACCCTATGAAAACAACGGCACTTGCGAAGCTCCTAACTGTGATAACGGCGGCGTAACCTGTTCCGCAGGGCAAACCTGCAATAAAACATCTAAAGTCTGTGAAGCAGTAAAAGAAGAAACCTGCCGCACGCAGGCTGAAGCCCTGGGGTGGTATTTGATAGAAAATGCTACTGATATTGATAAGGGAATTGCTGCCGGTAGTTCAAAATTTGTGGTCAGCGGTACGGTTTCTATTCCGCAAACGGTCAAAGCCACCATCGGTACAACGCTCAGCGATGCAAAGAAGGTAATCGGCGGGCTTTGTGTAACCAGTGGTGAAATTGATATGGCCTCTTTAGAAACCACAAGTCTTGATATGAAAGTTAACGGCATAATCAGAAAATTAAGCTTAAGTGGCAACAGCGGCGGTATAACCTTGGAAGATGCTGAAAAAATCCGTCTTGCGGAAGTGACTGTTACCGATGCCGGAAATGCTTTCTTCTTATCTAATGTCACAGGCTATTCCATAGGACAGATTAGTATCGATAACAGTAATTTTATATTTGAACAGGGAGAGGGTTCTTTCGGATGTCCGACCTGGGATGAACCTTGGGCTCATATTGAATTTCTGGATATTAACAGTGGCTCAACCGTGACTTTTAACGGCACAGGGGTCTTTGTTATCGGTAAAATTAATCTAACCGGTACAGACTCCGGAAAGGTGACTTCTTTAATAATGAACGAAAATACTACCATTATTGCTACTCCGGAGAGTATACAATATGATTTGGAATATCAAGATCCTTATTATCCCGGTGAAGGCTTTATTACGGTTGAAGACTGTCGTGGTAAAGGCTGTTTGATCCGGCTTGGAGCTGAAGATTGGCAGGCTACCGGATTAGATGGGGATCTGGCGGTAATGGACTTTCAAGAGCGTGGCTTTGTATGTCTTTCAGGAGAAGATCTCAGCTTAGTTTTACAAATAAAAAATTCTTTATGGAAGTACGTTGGCTACCTTCGAACCGTACCTTCTCTCTTGTACAGATCTACCTGCATCGATAGCGGGGTTAGTGGAATATGGTTTTCGTCATTCAACAGTTTAGGCGTCGTTTCTACTACTAACGGATTGCGTCCAGATCAACGTATCCATCGTTGCGGAATGGAAATCTATCCCGATAGTTATTGTGACGGCCTCGAATACTGTGGTTACACTCCGACTGAGCCGGAAACGGAAAATACCGGAGAACTGATTTTAGATAATTTTGATTGTGAAGATAATACTCTTTACGAGGATAGAGTGTCAGAAATTTTCGGGTATCTATGTTTCTAAAAATCTTTTCTGCAACAAAGATAGCCCCTCATTTAATAATGAGGGGCTATGTTCATTATCATAAGAAAATTAGAACCGGTCTCTTATTTCTCAGCAGGATTAACCTTGCTGATTTCGTCAACGTCAATTTCAACATTGGTCCAGCCTTTGTCGACCTGTCCCTTAATTATGACCACGTCCTGCGGGCCGACGGTAACGCCGTTCCAGTCATCATCATCAATTTCAATGACAACGGTGCCGCTGTCATCTTTGAACAGATAATTTTCATCGCCGAGATTCTGCTGAATGGTTCCCTGCAAAACGACATAAGCATCATCTTTCATATTTTTGGCGTCGGCAACGCTGACAATGCTGATCGTTTCTTCGACAAAACCGCCTTTATTGCTGTCTTTTGCCATCAACGGCTGTATCAGCGCCAAGGTCATGACTGCTAAAGCCGCTCCGGCCAGAAAATTTGTCTTTTTCATCTCATATCTCCTTATTTTTTTAGCCTCAGAAATAGAAATAAGCGCTTATGCCGCTTATTCAAGGTCGGTGATGGATTAAAATCTGTTTGACAAGCGGTCGTGAAACTGCTTGACTTGATAGCAGCGAGAGGAGAAACAAATGGCCGTAAATTTGCCGCGTCTGCCGGCGTCATTGGAAAAAATAACTTCGGTAGAAGTTCTGTCTGATGCGGTTGTGGCGGAGCAGACGCTGGAATTCAGACATTTTTGTAATCTGAATTCGGAAATGTTTTCTTGGGAAGGCTTAAACATTGAGGCGTCTCTTTTTGAAAACTGCCGCTTCGCTAACTGTCATTTAGAAAAAGCCGCTTTTGTCAATACGCGTTTTGTGAACTGCGATTTCTCCAATTGCCTTTTTGCCGAAAGTTACTTCAGTTCCTGCCTTTTGCAAAATTGCAAACTCCTCGGTGCCGGCTTTCCCGATTCCGTTTTCAAAAATCTGACTCTGCGGGATATAAAAGCCGCCTATGCCGATTTTGATCGCTGCCGCTTTACGGATATTGACGGGCAGAATCTTGATTTTAACAACGGCAGCTTTGCCGAATGCCAATTTAAGTCCGCCGCTTTTGAGGATGTCGACTTCAGCGCCTGTTCTTTTTTCAGAACCTCGCTGCGCGGGCTCGACTTTTCGGGCTGTCGGTTGGATAATATAAAAGTTTCCGATAACTTTCGCGAACTTCGCGGCCTTACAACCGACGTTTATCAGGCCGCCGCCATTGCCCGCCTGCTCGGAGTCGTTATAAAATAAGCAGATTTACAGACTGTTCAGCCAGCGGCTGATTTTATTCTCAACCGCCCGGTCATATTCAGCCGGCAGATTATTAAAATCGGCAGAGGTCAGAAGTTTGGCATTTTTGGCCCTTTGGGTAAAATCTTCAAAGAAACTGCCGTAGTTGCTGCCTTGTGTTGAAAAAGGAACAACTTTTTTGCCTTGAAAATCTGCCTGCTGCAAAAAAGACAATCCCGGTGTGGCAATTGTATACCACCAAACCGGCGCGCCGACGAAAACCATGTCATAGGCCGAGAAATCCGGCAGCGGACCGGCTAATTGCGGATATTTCTGCTCTTTAAGCTGTTTTCTGATTTTCAGATACATCAGCGGATTCTGTTTTATCGGTTCGGCGGTTTTGATTTCATAAATATCCGCGCCTGTTTTGTTTCTGATAATTTCGGCAATGTCCCGGGTATGTCCGCTCAGGGAGTAATAAACCACCAAAACTTTGCCCAGCGGTTTGACGGCAATGGCTTCATCGCCTTGATACTGCGCCATTTCTTTTTTGTTTTTCTGGGCAACCCGGTATAAATGGATTCCGCCGGTTATTAAGCCGCCGACAATGAAAATGACAATCAGATAAAGAATATATTTCAACATTTTTTCCTCCCGCAAAAACCGGATAACTTTTCTGAGTTTAAGAATATACAATTTTATCGGAAAAACAAGCCGGCAGAATTTTTATTTAAAATTAATCTTTTTTTTAATTTTCTGTTTTTTAATCAATACAGTAGCGCCGGTCCAGTATATTTCCTCCATAGTATTATGTCTGCGGGACCAAGAACAGCCTTCTCACGTCAACAAAGTTTAGTCACAGCAAAAGGAATGAAATATGACAATAGATATTTCTGCCGTCGGCGGCAACACGTCGTCAACCTATACTTCGGAAGAAACCAGCTTATTGGAAGAAATTTTGGAAGAAGCTCAGGAAAAGGCCGCGGAAGCAAAAGCCGAAGCCCGAGCTGAAGCGCAAAAAGAAGCTCTCCAGCCGCAGGAAGAACAAACCCCCGCGGTAAACATGGTAAAAAACAATATCCTTTCCGCTTCGACCATGCAGGCTCTGTTGGAAACTGAAAAATAAAGCCTCCCGGCAAAAGTGCCGAATTGTTTATTACCGTAAAAAATCCCGGATAATTCCGGGATTTTTTACAAACGGCAAACAAGTCTTTGCGGACAAATGCTGCGGGCAATTGACTTTTCTTTGAAATTGGGAAATAAAAAAATATCTGTGTACGGAGAAAAAATGAATCGGCGTCTGAAAACGGTATTGCTGCTGGCTATTTTTATCGGCGGGTTTTCAAGTTTATCCCTGGAATTGATTGTCATTCGGCAGTTAAGCAGTTTTGTCGGCGCAACCGCTGTTACCGCTTCGATAATTATCGGTATCATTATGGCTTTTATGTCCTGGGGATATTACGCCGGCTCAGTTTTTCCCCTGGCGAAGAAAGCGGTGCGCCGAACCGTTGTTAATGCTTTTTATGTTTTGGCCTTATGGGTCGTATTGGCTGCCAGCTATGTTTTGATTTATTTGTATTTTTCGCTGCTCGATCAATTGGATATTGATAATAATGTCTTAAAAACATTCATTTACTGTCTGGCGCTGCTGTCTTATCCGTCTTGGCTTTTCGGCCTGATAACCTCACTGTTGAGCCGTTATCTGCACAAATATAACCGTAATTTTACCGGAAAACTGATGGCTGTCGATACCGTCGGTTCGGTACTGGGGTCGGTTGTCTCAACCTTGCTGCTTATGCCGCTGATCGGCGTTAATTATACGATCGTAACGGTTGTGTTTCTTTGCCTGGCGGCGGCTTTTGCCTTAAGTAAATCTCTGAATTTATACTGGCCGGGGCTGATTTTGCTGACAGCAGTTTTATTAAACCGCGGGGCATTGCTGTATAATCTTTTCTATATTGTCGAAGATAACGCGGTCTCGACAATTTCGATTTTTGATGTTGACGGCGGCAAGTCAAAATTTATGGCGGTCAACGGCAGCTCGTCATCAAAAATTTCTGCGGATAAAAATCTGATGTTTCCTTATATCCGTTATATTGAAGAAAATTTTCTCGCTACAATTCCCGCCGGAGAAAAAAAGCAGATTTTGGTACTCGGCGCCGGCGGTTTTACGCTCGGACGAGATGATGATGTCAATGATTATACTTATGTCGACGTAGATAAAACACTTTTGCCGCTGTCGGAAAAATATTTTCTGAATAAAAAACTGGGCGGGAATAAAAAATTTGTTGTTCAGGACGCCAATCAGTTTCTTAAGGAAGACAAAAACAAATATGATCTGATAATTTTGGATACCTATTCTTCAACGCGTGTCATTCCGTTGGATCTGGTTACCAGAGAATATTTTTTCCGGGTCAGAAATCATCTTCGCGATAACGGGATTATTGCCATGAATTTAATTTCCAGTCCGGATTTTGCTTCCGATTTCAGCATGAATCTGGACAATACGCTGCGCTCGGTCTTTACCGCTAATCTGCAGCGGCAGGTTATCGGCAGCTTTGATCCCTGGAGCGGCGATCGTTTGGCAAATGTAATCTACGTCTATTATAATCGTTTTAATCCGCGGCAGATTTATACGATCAATCGCAATGCCTCTTATCTGGATAATTGACAGCTTTGCAATGCAAATAACTATTTCCGGGCCAGAAGATAACTCTCGTCCAGGTGGTTAAATATATCTTCAACGGGAACCGAACCGTCAAGGCAAATGGTAAACCAATGCTTTTTATTCATGTGATATCCGGGAAAATATTTTTTCCGGTCGATAAGTGTCGCAATTGTTTCCGGCTTACCCCTCAGATCAATGATTTCAACGGTTTCATTACTGGCCAGCCCGAGTTTTTGTTTTGAAACGGTCAAAATTGCCGCATACCATTTTTGACAATCTTGGCGGCGCAAAACGGCATTATTGGAAAATTTGGGCCACAGAAATTCCGGACGGTCGGCGTATTTTTGTTCGGCATATTGCAAAACAAGGCGGGTAAAGGGACTTTTAAAAATATCCGTTTCAAAACATTGTTCGGCTATTTGCCGCAGAATATCCTGACATTCGCTTCTGATTCTGCCGACAAAGGCGCCGACCGCCCCCGGAACCAGATGTAAGGTATAAGCTTCGCCAGAGTCCGTATCTGTCAGATTGGTAATGACTTTTCCGTCGCTGTTTACGCAGACCGTAAAACAGAACTGCCCGTCAACAACCGGAACAGAATAAGTAAACCCAGATTCCTGCTTAACAAAGCCGAAACCGGGCAGTTTATCATAAACAGGTTTTTTATTTTCAAAATATGAAGCAAACATTATCGGTGCTTTTATTGAATATCATTATCTTGTTTTATTTGAGAAATAATTTTTTCAACCTCTTCGGAGACTGCCGCACTGTACTCAGTTGAACAATCTTCCAATATCGGCAAAACATCAACCTCTTGGCCGGCAGCCTCTTTTTTCCTTATTTCTTCATCAAGGCATTTACGAATTTTGGGGTACCAATATTTAAAATTAACTCTGGTCAAAGCCGCATGTTGAGCCTCATCGACTATTTCCTTCGGCTCATCAGTCACTCCCTGATATTTTATTTGGGGACGGAACATGATGTAATATACCAACGCCGCCCGGCTTTCCGCTTTGTCAGGAATTTTAGCGTCAGCTTCTTTTGCGGCATCTAAAATCGGTCTGATTACTTTTTCGGAATATTCATCGCGGTTCCGCATATCCGTTTGTCTCATCATGGTAATAACATGGCTTTTAAGCGGAAAAACATCAATCAGGCCAAAAACCATATCTGTTTCAATAATTGGTTCCTGGGCATTTTGCTCTTCCAGCCAGTTAAATACAAAAACACGGGCAGTATGGTAAAATCGGCCGAAAAGCAACTCATCATACAACTCATAACGAGTTGTATCCAAGGCAATTTCTGTTTCGTCGGCTTTATTTGGCTTGCATGCGCAAAAAAATATTAACAAAACAAATACGGCAAAAACTTTCTTCATCAATTATTCCTTTTAAAGTTTAATATAATTTACCGTATTTCAGAAAAAAGTAAAATAGAAAATAGAAGGAGGGCAAAAGATCCGCCGGAAAATAGATCGGTAGCAAATATTTTGCTGAAATTAAATTTTCTTTTACCGGTGTTCCCTAGAATCATCTGTAAATATAAAAGAATAACGACTTTGGCCGTAGAAAGGAATGTCTGTATGAAAAAATTTTTGCTGATTTGTTTTTGTTGTTGTTTTACGCTTGCAAATTCCGCGGCCGCGCCGGTTTCTTTCTTCTTATCTGACTTGCAGGAATTCAGCGGTTTATCTGCGGATACAATTCTGTTGAAAAGGGAAGTGGCGGTCGAAACATCGCCTCTGTTTGAGCTGTTGGGAAAAGTCTATTCCCCCAATCCCAAAGTTTTTCAAATTGAGGACAAAGCGCCGTGGATAAGCGCCTATGAAATATCCTGCCACGGTATGGACGGCAATTATAACATAGCCGAAGGTCCGTCCCGGGAAAGTTTGGGAATTTTGAATCCTGAATTATTATTGCATTTAGAAGTGTTAAATTACGCTTTTTATAATAAAGGCAAAGAATGTTCGCCGGTTGACTATCTGATCCCTTACACGGCAAGTTATGACGCTGACAAAAAACTGATTACCGCCCGGATTGATTATTCTGCATTTTTGCAAAAAAACAAAAGCTATTATAATGCTTCATTAATGGATGCCAATGCCCATGACCTCGGATATAATTATGTTTTTGCCGTTGAGGAACCTCAGGAAGCGGATGAAACCGGCAGCCGTTTTTTGTGGAAAGAGGCCGGAAACGTAACAAATACGGTCATTCAGACCGGAGGATATTACCATTTGGGAAAGAATGTCTGCCAGGAAATCGGCGGTTGTAATAATTATTCTCCGCCTCAGCCGGGATATGAGTTTTATGTCAAAAAACTGCCGGCTGAATTACATTTTAAATTATGGAAAAATTTACCGTCATCGGTTGATGATGCCCCGGATATCTCCTACCATTTGATTTTTGATTAATGAACTTAAAAATCCGTCGCAGTTACGGTTTGCGAACTCCAAAAAGTCTTGAAAAAGACAAATATTGTTGTATACAAAAATAAGTTACTAATAAAAATGTAAATTATGATTGGATTATTATTTGGAAGTATCTTGTGTATCTGGGGCGTAAAATGTTATCTGGCCGCTTCGGAGAATATGAAAATTATTAAAAGATTAGGTTCCGGTGCTCAAACTTTAATAATAAAAATATTAGATAAAGAGACCCGCCCTAAGAAACGGCGCTATTATTATATACTAGATAAAAGCGTTGAGGAACTTTGCTTTAAGGGAGAAATCACTGTTGAAGGAATTACCCGTTGTATAACGGTTATTGCTCCTCCGCAAACAGAGACCGGCAAAATTTATATGATGAGAGGTTGGTTTTATCCGACTTCAAAATTATTCCTGCCTGATACGGATAGTTTATACTATTTTAATATTAAGATTAGGTTTTGGATACCTGAGCTGCTCCCTAAAGTAGTCGTAATAAAAAATCCCCTTGATGAAAAACATTGAGGGGATTTAGCATGTATAAATCAACAAAAACGTACATTTATTTTAATAAGTGAACTAATCTATGGCGTTTACAAACAGGCGTTACCTCTGATCCTGTTTATCGGGAGCATAGCGTAAACCTTGTAATTTTTCTTTGGACATTGTCTGTGGCTTGGAGGGGGCTTGGGATAATGGCGTTTTACCATCAGAAACGCCTCTTAACTTGTCTATCAGTCGTTGAGAGCTTGAAGTTGTTGAAATATCTGTTTCTCCGGAGGAGGAATTTGCTTGTTCTCCTTTTAAGCACTCTTTTATTTCTGCTGTTCTGTCCGCGGTATCATTCGTAGGCTTGTCGCTATCTTCCCAATTTCCGTTGTCATTCCATGCACCCCAACTTTCGCCGTCACTCCAAGCTTCCCAACTGCTTTCATTAGCAACAGGTTCCGCAAATTGTTCTGTATTTATTACCGCTTCAGAGGTCTGAAAATTTTCATTGGTTTTTTTGGCAAAAGGAAACTGTGATGAATAATCTGGTAATTTACTCGCCCAAAAGTCATCTCCTTGCGTTTTATTATGTTCAATGTTTGCATCTAACGCTTTTTGAATATTTGTTTGCCAGTCCGGGGTTTCATATTCTGGCGGCAAAGGGTTATTCAGAGCTTTATTTCTTTTTTCAGCCATTTCTTCAACAGAAAGTTTTTGTTCTGTTTCATTATCTTTGGTTCCGTAATTGGGGATATATCCTACAAGATACCCTCGTGAAATTATACCGTTTAAATGCTGTGCAATCTCAGGCAGGCTGTGAGCCTGAAATTCATGCGCGGGCATATCGAAAACCGCCAGCTTAGTGGCACCTTTATGTCTAACCTCATCACTGGTCAAACGTTGCCAAAAACTGTCTTCCGAACATGGAACAGCCATACTTGCAATATCTGAATAATTAGAAAAATTTTCATTTTTGCGTCCGGCATATTTTCTATTGTATATTAAACCGTTTTCAATAAAAGATTCCAGATGATTGTCTTTTGTTTGGTGAATAACGCGAACATATCCTTCGCGTAATGGAGGCAGACCTTCCGGTTGCAAAGCAATAGGAAAACCTGTTTCTTTATTTTGGTATTCTTTTCCCATCTGTGAAATTCCTTGTGCAATACAGATGATATCATTGCCTATATTTTAGCTCATATTAATATCATAAGCAATAGAGAACGGCTGAAATTACATTATATCAAAAGATTGTTAATTTATAACGAAAAACAATAAGCTGAATTAACGGTTCCGGCTTAATTGCGCAGCACGTCGTTTGAGTTGCTATGTTGTGGCAAGGGCTGCCTTATTCTTTGTCGAACTCGTTCCTCCGGGTTCGAATCCTCCTTTGAACTTTTCACCATTAAAAAAACCTCCGCAAGGGAGGCTTTTCTAATGGTGATGCTTAACTCACGGTTTGCGAGTTAAATTTTAATATTTTCAATCAAGTTCATTAAATCTTTAGTAAATTCATTATGAGTACTATCCGGAAAAATTTGATACAAATAATTGGCCCCAATATTCTTGAGAAAAAGCTGTGATGTTTTACGATTAGCATCAATATAGATATCTTTTCCACCCTCACACCAATAAATTGGTGTTGTCGAATTATTTGTATAAAAAATGTTATACGGCAAATCGCCACAAATACTGATAACCATTTTTAGTTCCATTTCTAATCCAACATGCACCGCCAATCCGCCACCTTGAGAGTGACCAATCAGGATTATATCTTCATTATCATTTTTTAATGTGGCAAGGCACTCTTTTACATATTGTAATGAATGGAAATACTCCGCCTCAACAGCATCTCTGCGACCATTAATTTCTTTTTTATTAAACCAGACAAATGTCCCTTTTTTGTTCGGATGTGGAAAAGGTGCGTTAAAGGTAATTAGCTGAGCATTAAATTTTGAAGCAATATTTTGCATTGTTTCAAAATACGCATTTTTATCAGCTCCGGAACCATGAAGAAATACTAATTTTGTCATCTAATCTACCATGCATCATATTTAATAATTAAAAAGTATAACAATCTTATATAAAAATCTCTTAAATTTTAATAAAGATACCCCATAATTCCAAAGCTTAACAAATCAACCAATCTATTGAAAAACAAGGAAACAATCACAAACAAGTTCGTA
>ENA-ORTV01004276-ORTV01004276.1-human-gut-metagenome-genome-assembly--contig:-NODE-4276-length-10928-cov-3.573623_pt1 | contig 10928 bp, 8 predicted proteins | sample MGYA00241915_ERZ509194 | MGnify/ENA primary metagenome ERZ509194 (study PRJEB26280, sample SAMEA2338810) | human gut metagenome | biome: human gut; feature: human-associated habitat; material: faeces... | reverse complement strand
CTTCTTCTTCGATGCTGACGGTAAGATGCTGACTGGCTGGGTAACAGCTGACGGCAACGATGTTGTAAACGAAGAAAATGGCATCAATACAAGCTATACCTTTTACTGCGATGAGACAGGTGCCCGTGTAGAATCTGCTTGGGTATACACCACAGAGCCAGCTACTGCTGACGATGACGCAGATGCAGATGAATACTGGTACTATTTAAAATCCACAGGCAAGGTTGCTACCGGAAGGCAGACCAATGTCGGAGGTCAGGCGTTTATTTTAGGAAACCAGAGCGACAATCTTGGTCAGATGCTGACTGGCTGGGTTGGCGGAATCTATGATGAAACAAATAAGTCTTATTCCTATGCGGAAATCGATGAAGAAGGAAGCCAGACCAAACTGGGGGATGTAGACGTAGCCTACTACTGTTTATATGACGAAGAAATGGCTGACGGTCATGTCCAGGAGGATAAATGGTTCAAAACCTGGAGACCGGAAGACGCTTATGATGAAGACGAGGATGATGACAAATTCTGGTATTGGCTCGACAGCGATGGTAAGGCGTATGTACCGGCTCAGGATGACGACTACAGTGATCTTGTTGGCTACGGCTATAAGTACAGCTTAGGCGATGGCGCTCTGGAAATCGGTAACGATGGAGAAGCTATCAGCATCGCTAAAAAGAAGATCAACTCCAAGGATTACTTCTTTAACAAGGACGGAGAAATGATCTCCAATTTTGTTCATATTGTGGAATCCGCTGTAGACGCAAAGGGCAATGATAAAATCACCCTTGGTATGTATTATTTTGGTGGCTCTGATGATGGTTCCATGAAGACAGGATCCCAGTCTGTTAAGGATGACAACGACGATACCTTCAAATTCTACTTCGGAACAAAAGATAACGCCACAACCGGAGAAGCCAAGGGTGTGGGTATTACCGGTAATAAGAACAACAAATTATACTTCCAGGGTCATCTTGTTGCGTCTGACGACTATAAATACCAGCCAGTAACTATGGAGATTGAAGGAACAGAGTACACCTTTATTATAAACCAGAATGGCTCCATCCAGCATTCCAATGTTGAGTACAAGGAAGACGGCGATGTTCTGATCAACGCTAAAAACGAAAAAGACGACGATGGTACAGAATATAACGTTGGCTTCGTAACAGACGGATGGGCAAAATATGCCATTGATCCCGAGACTGAAGATAACGTTGAGTTCTATGTTGACTTCCTGGATCCGACTTCTGTTATGGCTATCAGCGGAAGCATTGCCCTGACCCCGGATCATCCGACTCTGATGAACGCGATCGCAGAGTAATTATTCACTTATTATTTAAGAAATTCTAATTGCAGCTCACGGGCGGGAGTCATCTCCCGTCCGTTTTGCTGTCCCCAAACCCAAAAAAAGCCGGGCCCCGCTATCACACGGCGGGTCCGGCTTTTCTCCTGGCAAAATTAGTTCTTTAAGAATCTGGCTTCCCAGGCGTATTCTTCCATTTTTTCGATCTCTTCTTCTGTGAATCCGAACACGGTCCGCATCAGATCCAGCTCCTTATTTACATTGGTCCTGGAACAGGTCATATTGTCGGAGTTGATGGTCACCCGCACGCCTGCATCAAAAAGACGGTGGATGGGGTGGTCCTCCAGACGGTCCACCACCTTTGTATGGTAGTTGCTGGTAACGCTGACCTCCAGGGTAATGCCTTCCTCCACCAGACGCTTCACAAGCTCCGGATCCTCAATGGCCGCCACACCGTGGCCGATGCGCTTTGTGCCATAGGAAAGGGCGGTACGCATGCTGTCCGGTCCCGCTGCCTCACCCGCATGGATGGTCATGGGAAGACCGTATTCTCGCACCTTTGCAAATACCGGCGCAAACATTTCTGTGGGGAACAGGCCCTCAGCCCCGGCGATATCCACGGCGCAGACCACGCTGCCCAGGTATTTTTTCGCCGTCTCCACAGTCTGCATATTGAGCTCCTGGTTCGTATCCCCTCTCATACAGCAGAGGATCAGCCCCACACGGATCCGAGGATATTCCTTCATTCCCCGCTCTGCGCCGCGGATGGCCGCCTCCACCACCTGGTCCTGGGTGAGGCCGCCGCTTACGGAAAGCTGCGGGGCAAAGCGGATCTCTGCGTAGGTCACGCCCTCTTTTGCCAGATCCTCCACCAGCTCAAAGGTCACACGCTCGATGGCGTCGGCTCTCTGAAGCACCATCAGAGGCAGCGCGAACCGCTCCAGGTACTCCTCCAGGGTCTTGCAGTCCTCGGGGACCTCCATTTTAAACTTTACGTCCTCGGGAGAGGAAGCCGGAATGGCGATCCCCTGCTCCTTCGATAACTCCCATACGGTCTCCGGACGCAGAGAGCCGTCCAGATGCAGATGGAGCTCGATCAGTTTCTTTTCGCTCATTGGGTAGTTTCTCCTTTCATTCCTATTTTCCAGCCGCTGCCCTCATCTGCTTCTTTTTCTTATTTCGTTCCACCATGGCACAGTAAACGGTGTATGCGATGATGATGATCAGATACGGCATCATCTGGATGAACTGCAGCGGAATACCAGAAGACTGTAAGTAGTTGGCCAGGCTCTGGCAGAAGCCAAAGAGCAGGGAGGCCAGCATGCCGATCACGGCGTTTCCGGCGGCAATGGCCTGGGTGGCCAGGGCGATATAGCCGCGTCCTGCGGTCATTCCGGCAGAGAACAGGCCCACATAGCCCATGGAAAGGAAGGCTCCGGCCATGCCGGTCAGGATCCCGCTGAGGCTTAAGGCAGTATATTTGACCCGCTTTACATGGATGCCCACAGACTCGGCGGCGTCCGGAGACTCGCCCACAGCCCGGATGTGCATGCCCAGCTCTGTGTATTTAAACATGTACCAGATCACAGCCACCAGGATCAGAGCCGCATACGTCAGCACATGATGGCCGGAAAGGATGGCTCCGATGACCGGGATGTCCTGGATCACCGGGATGTCGATGCTGGGGAGCTTTAAGGACGCCAGAGACGTGGAAGCCCCCTTTTCCCCTGTCAGAAGATACAGGGCAAAGATCGTTCCTCCGGATGCAAAGGTATTTAAGGCGATACCGGAGATAACAGAATTGGAATTCAGCTTTAAAATAAAATACGCCAGTATGTTGCTGATGAGAAAACCTGCCAGCACGGCTCCGAAAAAGCCGATCCATGCGCTCTGGGTAAAGGCGCTGACCACAACGCCCACAAAGGCGGAGATCAGCATGGTGCCCTCCAGGGCAATGTTGTTGGTTCCGGACCGGGAGGCGATCATGGCCCCCAGAGTCGTAAGGAGCACCGGAGTGGCGCTTCTGAAAACGGCAAAATAAAACTCCGGAAGACTCAGTGTATTGATGATATCCTGTAAGATCATATTTATGCCTCCCCTCCCAGTGCTTTCTTCGCTTCCTGGCGCTGCTTCCAGCCAGCCATGAACCGCTCTGCCGTTACAAACAGGATCAGAACTGCCTGGATAATGGATACCAGCTCATTCTGGACATCGGACCGCCTGGACATGAGGTCTGCTCCCACACGGATATAGGCCAGGAAGAATGCCGCCAGGGGCACATTCTTCGGGTTATTTCCGGAAAGGATGGCGATGATCACGCCGTCCCAGGCGTAGGACGGTGAATCCTGCCAGTTGAACCTCTGGTACATGGCCATCTGCTCCACAGATCCGCCAAGACCAGCAACGGCACCGGCGATCACCTGGGTCAGGATGATGACCCGGCTCGTATTGATTCCGGAATATTTGGCAAATTCCGGATTGCTTCCGGAAATACGGATCTCATATCCGAATTTTGTCTTGTATACCAAAAGGTATAACAGGATCACCACAGCAATGGCGATCAGATATCCGGCGTGGAATTTCGTTCCGCTGATGAGGCTTCCCAGGGAGGCTGTGGGCTGGTACTTTAAGGACGCAAAGGTTCCGGCCGCCCGGTCTGCCAGGAATTTGGTGACCGTATAGATCCCCAGGTAGAAGAACACATAGTTGAACATCAGGGAGGTCACCAGCTCGTTGGTGTGGAAATACACCTTTAAGAGAGCCGGGATGCTTCCAATAATGCCGCCCACCACAGCGGCCAGAAGCATGATCACTGCCGGATGAAGTCCCGCAGGAAGAGCCGTCTTAATGGCCAGGGCTGCGGTCACCACAGCGCCTGTGTAAAGGCAGGCGTCTGCGATCATGGAAAAGTTTCCGGATTTAAACACCAGTCCCAGAGCCAGACCCGTAAAGATCAGCGGTACGCTGCTGGCAAAAACGTCAAAGAAATGACGCTTGGACTGCAGCGGCCCCAGGAACAGGTTATAAATAGCCGTCACCGGCTCCTCACTGACTCCGAAGATGATGGCCACCGTCAGAACGAAGGCAATGCCAAAGGCACAAAGGAGTCTTACAGCTGTAAATTTCTTACTCACAGTACGCACCTCCGATCTGCTCTTTTGAATCTTCCTTTACTCCCAGCATGTAAAGTCCCAGGTCATTTTCCGACGTATTCTTTACATCACTGATATGGCCCACGATCCGGCCCTCATGCATCACCAGGATCGTATCGCTTAAGGAGAGGATCTCGCTTAGGTCGGCGGATACAAGTAAAATGGCCTTTTTTCTGGCCCGCATGTCCACGATCTTCTTCCGGATGAACTCGATGGCACCCACGTCGATGCCCCGGGTGGGCTGGTTCATGATAAGAAGATCTGGATCATAGTCAAATTCCCGTCCCACGATCAGCTTCTGGACGTTTCCGCCGGAAAGCTCGGACACGGACTGCTTCGAGTTATCGTATTTTACCAGGAACTCCTTTAGAATCCGGTTTGCAAAGCCGTTTACCTTTTTGCTGTCGATGAGTCCCCTGGATTTTAACTGGCCGGTATAGTACACCTTGGAGATGGCGTTGTCCTCCAGACTCAGCTTCGGCGCGGAGCCGTACCGCATCCGATCCTCGGACACATGGGAAATGCCGGCCTCCTGGCGTTTCAATACGGAGGCCCCAGTCAGGTCCTCGCCATTTAACCGTACCTGGCCGCCCTGGAGCTTTAAGGTGCCCACAATGGCCTCCACCAGCTCCGACTGGCCGTTTCCGTCGATGCCTGCGATCCCCAGGATCTGCCCCTCTTTAATAGAAAAGGAAACATGGTCCAGGCGTGTCTTTCCGAACTGATCGGCATACACCAGATCCTTTACAGAGAAAACGGTCTTTCCAAAATCCGCCTCCGCTTTTTCAATATCCAGACTCACCTCACGGCCCACCATCAGCCGGGAGATCTCATGCTCATCCAGATCGGAGATCTCATAGGTGCCCATGGTCTTTCCGTCCCGCAGGATGGTCATGCGGTTGCAGAGAGCCTTTACCTCGTTCAGTTTATGAGAAATAAAAATAATGGTATGTCCGCTTTCTTTTAAGAGCAGCAGCTGCTCGAACAGCTCCTCTGTCTCCTGGGGCGTAAGGACCGCCGTGGGCTCGTCCAGGATCAGGATATGGGCTCCTCTGTAAAGGGCCTTCAGGATCTCCAGCTTCTGGCGCATGGCCAGGGAAATATCCTCTACCTTTTCCTCAGCCTCCACCTTCAGGTTATACCGCTCTGACAGCTCTCTTGTGATCTCCACCGCTTTCTTCCGGTCCACCTTAAAGGGTGATCCGGTCTCAGCTCCCAGGATCAGATTCTCTGCCACAGTCATAGACGGGACCTGCATGAAGTGCTGGTGCACCATTCCCAGGCCGGCGGCAATGGCATCGCCGGAGGAGGTGAAGTGGACTTCCTTTCCATCCACAAAGATCTGTCCCTCGGTGGGCGCCAGCATGCCGAATAACATTTTCATCAGCGTAGATTTCCCCGCGCCGTTTTCCCCCACCAGCGCATGGATCTCGCCTTTTTTTACACTAAGATTGACGTTGTGGTTGGCCACAACTCCTCCCGGGTATACCTTTGTGATATTCCGGGCTTCCAGGATATTCCCCTGCTCCATATGATTTTCCTCCGTAACGGTTCCGAGCTTTTGCGCAAAAGGCGCTGAAATGGAGATCTCCCTTTCAACGCCTTCCAAAACGCCTGTCTTCCCAAAAGATTACTGGGCGCCGTTAATGATTCCCTTTAATGTCTCTTCGTCCATGCCGTATGCGGTGTCCACAGTCACCTCGCCAGCCAGGAGCTTCTCCTTTGCACCGTCCACAGCAGTCCTTACGTCCTCCGGTACTACGGTGTTGTAGATCTCGTTGTCAGCAAGGCCCACAGCGCCTTCTGCAAGTCCAAGGGTCTCATGCTCGCCGTAAGGAAGCTCTCCGGCCTGGGCTCTCTCGATGGAACTGAAAAGGCTGTCGCCTACGCCCTTGATGGCAGAGGAGATGATGTAGTTGGCTTCATCCTTTCCTTCATATGCCAGAGCCTGGTCAGAGTCCACGCCGATCACATACTTCTGGCTCTCAGCGCCAGCCTCGATAACACCTACGGAAGCCGGGCCTGCTGCTACGAATACGCAGTCAGCGCCAGAGGAGTACTGGGTCAGCGCCAGCTCTTTTGCAGTTGCAGAATCCACATAGGAACCAACGTAGGAAACCAGAACCTTGATGTCCGGATTTACGAACTGGGCGCCCTCGATGTAGCCCACAGCAGAGTCGTTGATAACGGCTGCTGTATCCTTTGCGCCTACGAAACCGATCACGTTGTCCTCGTTTGCGTATTCCATATCGGACTTTGTCGCACTTGCTGCAAGAACGCCTGCAAGGAATGCGCCCTCGTTCTGCTTGTAGCTCATGGAGTATACGTTGCTCAGGTCACCAAGAGTGTAGTCCACGTCTGTATCAAAGATGATGAACTTCTTCTCCGGGAACTCCTGGGCCACCTGCTCGGTGATCTCCTTCATATCCCAGAGACCGGTGATGATGATGTCGGCGTCAGACTCGGCAGCGTCCAGCATGGAGCCCTCGAATTTTGTCTTATCGCTTCCCATCTCGATCATCTCTACCTCGACCTGATCTCCCATTTCGCTCTCGATCTTCTTCATTCCGGCCTGGGCGGAATCGTTGAATGCCTTATCGCCGAAGGAACCAGTCACAAGAAGGGTCACCTTAACCTTCTCGCCGGAAGCAGCCTCTGTCTCTTTCTTTTCTGCATCCTCTTTTGCCTCTGTCTCCTTTTCAGCTCCTGCCTCTGCGGAAGTTTCCTTTCCGGCTGCAGTGGTCTCCTCAGCGCTGTCTCCTGCGCATCCGAACAGCATGCTGGCGGTCATAGCCATTACGGCAGCGCCGCATAAAAATTTCTTTTTCATAATACGTCATTCTCCTTTGCTGTAAATGAAATTGGTTGATTTATTCAAACTATCCAGTTTTTCCAGATAGTCTGTTTTGCTCATTACGGGGCGGAAGGCCTCCTTGATCCTCCAGGCAGCCGCTCCTCCGTCAGACAGCAGCTCCTCAATGGCATCGGCAAAATACCGGGCCGGGATATCAAAAGCCTGGACCGGATCTGCGGTCTTAAAGTCCTTTCCGTGGATGGTCCCGGAGAAGCCTGCGGTTCCGATCTCCACCGTGGGCCACATCATGGAAATATCGCCCATATCGCCGGAAGCGAATCCGTGGGTGCCCTGGGCGATCATGGAATCATCCATATAATTGCGAATATGTTTCTTCAAAAGCTCCGTCAGATTTTCGTCCTGATGGAGCGGGAAATATCCCGGCGTATCCTGGATCTCCAGGTCGCAGCCGATGGCCATGGCCCCGGCCTTTAAGGAACGGTTTACCTTTTCCTCGGTCTCAAAGATGGCGTCTACGGTCTTTGCCCGCACATACATCTCCATCTGGGTCCGGGACGGGATCGTATTAACGGTCTGTCCGCCCTCCTGCATCACGAAATGGACGCGGATGGCGTCTTCAGCCCGGAAAGTCTCTCTCTGGAAGTTGATAGCTGTCATGGCCAGGTTTGCGGCGTTTAAAGCGTTGACGCCGCCCTCGGGGTTGGCTCCCGCGTGGGCTGCCTTTCCTTTAAAGATGGCCCGCTTCTGGATAAAGCCGTTTAAGCTGGCTCCGATCTCTGCGTGATATTTTTCCATATCCAGCCCCATGGCGTGGCAGGACAGCATGATATCGATATCGTCAAAAACGCCCTCATAGATCATTTCCTGCTTTCCGGACGGATATTTCAGCTTTCCGTCGGCGATCAGGGATCTTCTGTAATCCATGTCGCAGAACTCTTCGCCCGGCGTAAAGAGCAGAGTGACCTTTCCGCAAAGGTCCTCCAGCATGCCAGACTCCTTAATGGCTAAAAACAGGCTCAGCATCACGCCGGTCTGGGCATAGTGGCCGCAGGTGTGGGCCGCGTAATCGTCCTTATTGGCATAAGGATGGCCCAGGGTAGGAACCGCGTCAAACTCCGCGATGAGCCCGATCCCGGGGCCTGGTCTTCCAGAATCCAACGTGGCCGTAAGTCCTGTATAGGCCACATCTTTATAAGGGATCCCTGCCTGGCTTAAGGCCTCTGTCACCTTCTCCCGGCTGCGGAATTCTTTAAATCCCAGCTCCGGGTGGCAGTAGATATCTTCGCTCAGCTCTATGATCCGCGGAAGGATCTCTGTAAGCGCTTCATGTATTTTTTTCATGGTACTCCCTCCTCGTATGCTCAATCGTTAAAAGGGTAACAGCGTTATAATAATCGAAAATAGGGGCTGTGTCAAGGAAAGAAAAACATAAAAGGGCTGCTGCAGACAGCCAGCGATCCTGGATACTCCAGGATCCACGGTTCATCCGCAGCAACCCCCAGAAGGGCATGTCCTAAAAATGTGTCTTCCGCCAGCCCATTACAGGGCGGCTTACAGCCCTTCGGATCCCCGGTCCGAGGACCACAGCCAGGATGATCTTTACCGCATCCCCAGGAAGATAAGGGATCACCCCTATCCCCAGAGCCGCAGGAAAGGACAGGGACATCTGCCCCGCCAGCCAGACGGTCCCAAACAGATAGCATACGGCAGTCCCCAGGATCATGCCAGCTCCGCAGATCACAGGCCTCCCAGGAAACCGCTCCACAGCAAAGCCAGAGATCATCGTCATGAACACAAAGCCCAGAAGATAACCGCCTGTGGGGCCTGCCAGCTTCCCAAGGCCTCCTGCAAAGCCGGAGAACACAGGAAGGCCCACAGCGCCCAGAAGCAGATATATCCCCAGACTTATAAGAGACAGCTTCGTTCCCAGGATATAGATCATAAAATACAGTACCAGGTTAGTCAGACTGATGGGTACCGGACTCACTGGCAGCGGCAGGGCCATGGGACCTAAAATGCACATAACGGCTGTCATAAGGGCTGCCACCGTCATCTGGGCTGTGGTCAGCCCCATTTTTCCGAAGTCTTCCGTCTTTTCCATATAATACGTTATCCTTTCTGTTACAGGTTTTAATTGTAAACCTTTTTCTCTTTCTAGGATAACATTACACGAACTTTCTCCGATTGTCAACATTTTTATTTTTAAAGTTTACATTCTTATTCCAACCCTCGGGTTCTTTTTTTCAGCTCCTGGCGCATTTCCTTTTCATATTCAGCTGTAATGGGATACAGGAAGGAAAAAATCATAACTGCCGCCAGGATCAGCAGCGGAACAGAGATCTTGATCCCAAGGATCATCCGGATCCAGGACTGAGCCACCGGCCTGGCCACATCATAGCCCACAAATCCCATCAGGCCCCCAATGAGCAGAGTTGAAAAAGAGCCGCAGAGTTTTCGCATAAAGGTGCTGGTGGCGTTGATCAGTCCCGCCTGGGCAGAACCAAAATGGAGCCGGGTATAATCTGTGCAGTCCGGCAACAGGGCAAAGCAGCAGATGTTCGCAAAGGTCAGTCCCGTAGTCGTCAGCAGGCTGATAAAGACCACCTGGGGAATCGACGCATTCTCCCTGAGCACCAGAAGCACCAGCGCTCCCAACGCCTGGAGCAGCACCGCTGCCCTCAAAATGGAGAGCTTTCCGAACTTTTTCAGAAGCCGCGGTAAAAAAGGCACCAGAAGAAGGCTGACCAGGATCTGGATTCCCGAGGTGACCGCCAGGATCTTTACATTTCCAACCACACAACGGAGATAATACATGCTGATGCCCGCATTAATGGAGATGGCAAAATTTACAGCTCCCAGCATGAGACCCGCAAAGACTACCGCCCGGTTCCGTGCCATCTTTTTTAGGTTTTTCAGAAGGCTTTCTCTTTCTCCATCTTCCTTTTCAGCACCACACCGGTCCCTGGCCCCGGCGGCGGCAATGGAGCAGCCGGCAGACAGCAGTACCATGGCTGCAATGATCCCGGCAGCGGCGATCCAGCCTGCAGATGGATCCCGGAAACTGGTGACCAGGGGAGCGGCAAGAAGTCCCACCATGGACGTTGCCACAGCCCCCACCAGCTGGCGGGCCACCAGGAGCTGGTTCCTCTGATGGGGATTGCCGGACATGACGCTGTTTAACGCCTGCCACGGCACTGTAAACTGGGTAAAGAATACAGAAAACAGGGCCATAACAACACCATAATAGACGATCCTCCCGTTTCCAGAAAACGGAGGCGCCACAAACTGGAGCACCAGGGTCGCGGCCAGACCCACAGCCCCCATAAGCATATGGGGCCGATATCGCCCCCACCGCTTTGTCCGGGTATTATCCGCGATATGCCCGATGACCGGATCATTAACAGCGTCCCAGACCGACATGGCCATGGATAAAATACCCACGATCCCAATGGGGACCCCCGCCACATCAGTCATAAAGCTCATTCCAAACTGCGTCTTGAACTGGTTGGGAAGCGTGCTGGCAAAGCCGCCCAGCCCATAACCGGTAATTTCCCACTTTTTCAGTGCTGTGCCTTCCGCGCCTGTTTTTTCTGATTGCATAGCCTTCCTCCCTGGATCTTTTTTCTGACCATTGTTTTGTATATCTTTTGTCCAGAGTATCATA
>ENA-ORTV01004268-ORTV01004268.1-human-gut-metagenome-genome-assembly--contig:-NODE-4268-length-10958-cov-3.898193_pt1 | contig 10958 bp, 12 predicted proteins | sample MGYA00241915_ERZ509194 | MGnify/ENA primary metagenome ERZ509194 (study PRJEB26280, sample SAMEA2338810) | human gut metagenome | biome: human gut; feature: human-associated habitat; material: faeces... | reverse complement strand
AATCCCCGCAGACTGGACCAGGCGCGACGTCTTTGAGGATTGACCCATGAAACCCTTGGAATCGAGAATGACAGAAGACCAGCTGGAAGATCACCGACTGGAAATTGAAAATCGGCTCCGCAACCTATTTTGGACTATCACCGGTGATTATGCCGCAGAGTTTCAGCCGGATGTGGAAACTTACCGCAATGCGCCGGAACTGGCCTTGTATCTCGCCATCAGGCAGGGAGCGCTGGCGAAGTATCTGGATGTGGAGCAGTTGACTGCCTACGCCATGAAAAAATGTGCCGAGGGCGCAGAGGAATCTGCACTGATGGAACTGATCCAGTTCTGCGCCGATGTGGCCGTGTACCCTTTGCTTTGCGCTGAGCGCAAAAAATCAGTCAAAAAATGTGCTTCCCGGGCTCCTTACTTCTTGCCGGCCTTGGGTCTCTTGGCGCCGTACTTGGAGCGGGCCTGCATCCGGCCGTTGACCCCCTGGGTATCCAGGCTGCCGCGGATGATGTGGTAACGCACACCGGGCAGGTCCTTGACACGGCCGCCGCGGATCATGACCACAGAGTGCTCCTGCAGAGAATGACCGACACCGGGAATGTAGGCGGTGACCTCGTAGCCGTTGGTCAGGCGGACACGGGCGATCTTACGCAGAGCGGAGTTAGGCTTCTTGGGGGTGGCAGTTCTCACTGCGGTGCAGACGCCGCGCTTCTGAGGGGAGGACAGATCGGTCTCCTTGTTCTTCAGCGTATTCAGGCCCTTCTGCATAGCGGGGGAATTGGACTTGTAGGTAGCCTGTTTCCGGCCCTGCTTGACCAGCTGATTAAAAGTAGGCATGCAATGAACTCCTTTCTAAAGATTTGTGGGATAACTCCCTATATTTTCCACGGAACAGAAAATTTTATTCCGTTGGAAGCGGTTTTTCCTTTGCCAGCAGCGCCGCTGCGGCCGTGGGTACGTCGATGCCGCAGGCGCGGCCCAGCTGGGCCATGGTGTGCCCCCCGGCAACGGGAACCCCAGCCTCCCGGCAGCAATCCTCCAGCGGCCCCGTAAGCCGCGGGTCGGCGTCACGGGCCAGGAACACATGGCCGGCCCGGCCGCAGGCGATGGCCCGCCGCACCTGCTTCAGGCCCACCACCTTGTCTTTGGATGATAGATCTTCCAGCACAGGGGGACCTCCTCGGTGCGGTATGTCTGCCGCATGGCAAAATTCGCGGAATACATACCCGCGCAGTTTGAAATTATAGCATAGTTCCCCCGGGTACGTCAAGAGGAATCGGAAGAAAAGTTTGTGAATTTGGCTGAAATATGCGGGCAAAATCCAGCATTTTCACAAAATCCGGTCCGCTCCCCTGCCGCGTCTGGCCCGGTGGGCGGAAATGTGCTATAATGGCGTTATTCCCAGGTTTTCCACACGTCGGGGCAGTAGCCCACGGTGGCCTGTCTGCCGTTGCGGACGATGGGCGCCCGGAACAGCCAGGGATTCTCCAGCAGCTTCTCCTCCGCCACCTGGGGCAGCAGATAGTCGATGCCCAGCTCCCGATAATCGGGACTGTCCCGGTCCACCAGGGCGTCGTAGCCCACGGCGGCCCGGACGCTGCGGTATTCTCCGGCGGACAGGCCCTTGGTGTCCAGGTCGATATACTGATACTTGATGCGGCGCTCCTTGAACCAGCGCTCCGCCTTCCTGGTGTCGAAGGACTTGCGGGCGCCAAAGATCTGAATATTCATAACATACTCCTCATTTATAATAGAACGGAGGTCCTATTGATGACAAAGCAAATCGAAGCCCTGCGGCAATGGGTGGCAGAGTCGGAAAGCATCGTCTTTTTCGGCGGAGCCGGGGTATCCACCGAATCCGGGATTCCGGATTTCCGCAGCGTGGACGGCCTGTATCACCAGAAATTCCAATACCCGCCGGAAACCATCCTGAGCCACAGCTTCTATGTGCGCCGCAAGGCGGAGTTTTACGATTTTTACCGGGCCAAGATGCTGGCCCCCTGGGCAGAGCCCAACGCCGCCCACCGGAAGCTGGCCCAGTGGGAGCAGGAGGGACGGCTGAAGGCCGTCATTACCCAGAACATCGACGGCCTGCACCAGAAGGCCGGCAGCCGGGAGGTGCTGGAGCTTCACGGCAGTGTGCTGCGGAACTACTGCGAGAGGTGCGGGGCCTTTTACGGGCTGGACACCATCCTGCATTCCACCGGCGTGCCCCGGTGCCCCGCCTGCGGCGGGGACATCAAGCCCGACGTGGTGCTGTATGAGGAGAGTCTGGACCAGGAGGTGCTGGCCAAGGCCGTTCACTATATCCGGCAGGCGGACCTGATGATCATCGGCGGCACGTCCCTGGTGGTGTATCCGGCGGCAGGGCTGGTGCAGTACTTCCGGGGCCGGCACCTGGTGGTGGTGAACAAGGGCCAGGTAGGCAGCAACGTAGGCGCGGACCTGACCATCGACGGCCCCATCGGCCAGGTCTTTTCCCAGCTATGATACCACGACTGCCCCGGCGGCGCAACGCTGCCGGGGCAGGTTTTTCAGAAAAAACAGAAATTCCGCAAATTCCCCCTTGACAAAACCATCCGGCATGCTATAATGAGTAAGCATTCGATTTGAGGCCGATTTGCGAGTGTGCTGGAATAGGCAGACAGGCAAGCTTGAGGTGCTTGTGTTCGACTGGACGTGTGGGTTCAAGTCCCATCACTCGCACCACTTCTCTCTTTCGTTTGCAGGGAAAAGAACATTGGATATGCGCGAGTGGTGGAATTGGCAGACTCGCTAGATTCAGGTTCTAGTGCTCATTACGGGCGTGCGGGTTCAAGTCCCGCCTCGCGCACCATATCGAGTGTTCTTACGGCATGTGAAAGGCTGTGAGAACACTCGCTTTTTATACAGCGGGTTCACAGGGGGGCGCAGTTGACGACTGCGCCTTTTCTTTTATTTACGGACACTTCCGGGATCGACAGGGGCAGCGCCGTATGCTAAACAAGAGGTCTTCGGGGCAATTGGAACAGCGAAAGGCTGGCTTTTACTACCCGGTTGACAAAACGGATCATTTCCTCCTTGCTGTACTTGTCATAGCCCTCCACAACGACATGCATCAAGCCGTTTGACAGGTGGGTATACATCATTTCCAGCTCTGTCTCACTGGCGTTGGGCAGCTCCTTCCGCCAATAGGCGATACTGTCCTCCTTGGCCAGGGCAATCATCCGCATGAGGACGGTTGAGCTTGTATTCCCCAGAATCAGAACCCGGCAGGCTGCCTGATTCCGATCGACCATATCGTAGATGGCTTCGATCAGAGCCGTCACATCAAACGAATTGACATAGCGAAGGGATTTTTCGAATGCATCGATGAGTTCATTCTCAATGCTCTCCATCAGGGCAAAGCAATCGCTGTAATGGGCATAGAAGGTGGCACGGTTAAGCTGCGCCAGGGCACAGACCTCCTTCACCGTAATTCTGTTTACAGGCTTTTCCTTCAGCAGCTTCAGAAAAGACTGCTTGAGCACCATTTGCGTATAGCGTTTCCTTGCATCCAGCTTCTCCATATAGAGCCCCTCCAAAAAAAGTTTACAAAGATTATCAACACTTCAACAGGCAGTGTTGCTTTTCTTTCAGTCGCACGGCAAGTGCTGATTGTTTCTGTCTTTCCTCTCAAGTATACTGTACTTGTGAAAGATAATCAACACTTGTGTACTTATTTGAGAGGAGGCTCTTTGAATGTTTGATAAATATCTTGTTACAGGCGCTACCGGCTTCCTCGGCAGGGCTGTTGCGGAGGAGCTGGTACGCCGCAAGGCGCAGGTGCATGCGCTTGTGCTGCATGACGACCCCTGTATCAATTTGCTCCCGAAGGAGGTCCACACCATCATCGGTGATGTGTGCGATAAAGGCTCACTGTCAGACTTCTTCGCGGATGCCGACAGCCGTACCTGTGTGATTCACTGTGCCGGTATCGTCTCCGTCGCGTCCAGGCCCGGTCCGAGGCTCTATCAGGTCAACGTAGGCGGGACATGGAGGGTTCTCCGGCAATGTATGGAGCATGACGTGGGCAAAATGGTCTATGTCAGCTCCGTCCATGCCATACCGGAAAAGCCAAAGGGCTGCATCATTACGGAGGATTGCGAATTCTCTCCGGGGCTTGTGGACGGAGATTACGCCAAGAGCAAGGCAGCTGCAACCGAGCTGGTCTTTGATGCAGCGGAGCGTGGGTTGAATGCCAGCATTGTACTCCCCTCCGGCATCATCGGACCGGGCGATTTGCAGGGAGGGAGCTTCACCTCAATGGCAAGATCCTTTCTTGCCGGGAAGCTGCCCTTAGCCGTTCGCGGCGGGTATGACTTTGTCGATGTGCGGGATGTGGCAAATGGCATTCTCGCCTGTTCCGAAAGCGGAGAGCCCGGCAAAGGCTACATTTTGTCCGGCTGCTATGTCACGATTCGCAGGATGCTTCAGCTGGTGGGAAAGGCTGCAAAGCTGAAGTATCGGCCCATCTGCCTGCCGCTGGGGCTTGCAAGGCTGGCCGCTCCGTATTACGAGCGCCGGAGCCTGAGGGAGCGAAAGCCGCTGTTTTTCACCCCGTATTCCGTTTCCGTTCTTGCCTCAAACGGGCAATTCAGCCATGCCGCAGCATCGGAATGCTTTGCATATCAGCCGCGCCCGATCGAGGAGACCTTGGGGGATATGACAGCCTGGCTTCTGAATCAGAAGTGAAGGGGCAATGTGTGATCTGCTGTCAGTCAAAAACGCCTCAGGCAAATTGCACACGCTACTGATATGCCCCGCGATCCCAGTTGCCAGCAGCACCCATTCCATGATATAATTCAATAAAGGGGTGGAGCCCTTATGAAAGAGTGCCCTTGCCCACTGATTCATACAGTTTCCATTCTCACTTATGCGCAGCCATTATCACCCCGCCCCACAGGCTTTTGCCGGAAAGGAGCACAATATGAGACGAATCATCACCATTGGCCGTGAATTTGGCAGCGGCGGCCGCGAGCTTGGCCGCAGAATCGCAGAAAAGCTGGAGATTGCCTACTACGATCAGGAGATCATAACAGAGATTGCAAAAAGAACCGCGCTGTCTGAGGAGTATGTCCGGCGGATTGAGGAAAAACGCCCCGTTATGCATTTCCCCATTCATACCGGACACAGCATATATCTGATCTCAGAGCCCACCTTCTATCCCGATTTTTCCATCTACACGAAACAGCATGAGCTGCTTCGCGAGCTGTCCCGCAAATCCGACTGCGTCATCGTCGGACGCTGCGCAGATTATATTCTCCGGGAACAGAAGCCTGTGCGTATTTTTGCTTATGCAGATATGGAGAGCAGAATCAAACGCTGCATGGAGCGCCGTCCGGAGGACGAGCATCTAACAGAAGCGCAGATGAAGAAACGGATTGCGGAGATCGACCGCAGCCGTGCAAAGTATTACGCTTTCTTCAGTGAGCAGAAATGGGGTGCGCGGGAAAACTACGACCTTCTTGTGAATACCTCCGGCGCTGACATCAAAAAGCTGTCCTCTGCCCTTTGCGCTTATCTGGAAGCCATGTTTGAATAAGATATGCATCTCTGTAATTGCAGCACACCTGGTTTTAGACAAATCGGGTGTGCTGCTTTTTATAGCCATCATCATTCTCATCCTGCTGGCTTGTACGTCTTCGGATATTCGTATACCATGTATCGTGTTGGGTATTGGCGGAGGTGCGGGACCAGTGGGCTCCGGGGCTATATCTCCGTTCGGAAGGCGTCCTGCCGTTGGTGCGTGTCAGCGCGGCAGCACAAAGGGAGGGGCAAAGCCCCTCCCTTTGTGCGTCTTTCGTGCATAGGGGCGGCATCCTCAATGCCACCGCTGTATATCATCCTCTGCGGCTCCCGCAGTGCCTTACAGCCGGACGGCGTTGTCCACCACCACGGCCCGGGCATAGGCCAGCTTCAGGTCGTGGCTCAGCTGCATAGGCGGCAGCTGCTGGCGGATGTGGTCCACCGGCACGCCGAACTGCCGGGACATCTCCTGATACCGGCGCTCCACGTCCTCATCGGTGACCTGGATGTGCTCCAGGCGGGCGATCTCCGTCATGGCCAGCTCATACCGGGCGGACTCCAGGGCGTTCTCCCGGGCGTGGGACCGCAGGTCCTCCTCCGTCATGCCGGCCATCTGCAAATAGTCGGACAGGGACGCGCCCTGGCTCATGAGGCGGCTTTCCAGCTCCTGCAAAAGCCCGGTGAGCTGGCTCTCCACCATGGAGTCGGGCACCTGTACCTCCATGCCGTCCAACACCTGGCGCACCAGGGCGTCGGCAAAGGCGTCCCGGGCCTGGGCCTCCTTGCGCTGGAGGGCTGCCGCCATAATGGCCTGGCGCAGGGACGCCGCATCGGCAAAGCCCTGGGTCCGGGCGAACGCATCGTTGATCTCCGGCGCGGAACGGCGGACGATGCGGTGGGCCTTCACCCGGAATACCGCCGCCTTCCCCGCCAGCTCCGGGGTGTACTGCTGGGGGAAGGTCACATGGATCTCCCGCTCCTCCTCCGGGCGGATGCCCGCCACCTGCTCCTCGAACCCGTCGATGAACATGCCGCTGCCCAGCAGCAGGGGATAATTCTCCGCCTTGCCGCCCTCAAAGGGCACGCCGTCCACGGAGCCGTCAAAGTCCAGGGTCACCTCGTCGCCCATGGCGGCCCGGTCCCGTTCCTGCTCCACCAGGTGGGCCTGGAGCCACTCCTCCATGGCCTTGTCCACGTCGTCGTTGGACAGCTCCGCCTGGGGCATGGGGGCGGACAGGCCCTTATACTGGCCCAGCTTCACCTCCGGATACAGCTCTGCCAGAGCGGCGAAGGTGAAGCCCTCCGGCCCGATGTCCACAATACGCAGCTCCGGGGCCCCGGCCACCAGGATCTCCTCCCGGCCGAAGGCCTCCACCAGGGCCCGGGGGAACGTGGCGTTCACCGCCTCCTGATAGAACACGTCCGGGGCATACGCCTGCTCCAGGGCCTGGCGGGTAGCCTTGCCCGGGGCGCAGCCGTCCACGGGATACAGGTCCCGGTTGGCCTGATACGCGTCGTCCAGGGCCTGCTGCCACTCCTGCCGCTCCACCCGGATGGTCAGCTCCACCCGGCGGTTTTCCTTCATTTCTTTGTTCAGTACGGTCATGGATGCTCCTCCAAATTTATGATCTTGTCCCCTATTATACCGGAAAAGCCCCGCCGCCGCAACCGTTTCCAGTTGTAAAAAAACTGTGACATATATCACTTACCCCTTCCCTTTTATCCGGAATTATGTTATCATGCTTTTCACTATCGATTACGGAGGAGCATCCATGGAGCAAGTCAAGAAATTTATCCGGGAGCACCCGCATATGTGGTGGGGCCTGTATCTGCCGGTGTACCTGACCATGTTTTTCATCATTGAGCATCTCATCACCGACAACTACTGGGCCACCCAGACGGCCATCGACGACTATATCCCCTTCTGCGAGTGGTTCGTTTTCCCCTATGATTCCTGGTCGTTCCTGCTGGTGGCCATTGGCATTTACCTGATCGTCAAGGACGCCGAGGGCTTCCGGCGGTATATGTGGACCATTATGATCACCTTCACCACCGCCACGGTGTTCTGCGCCCTGGTGCCCAACGGGCAGGACCTGCGCCCGGCGGTGATGGAGCACCAGAACATCGCCGCCTGGCTGCTGCAGAACACGTATAATCTGGACACCAATACCAACGTTCTGCCCAGCGTTCATGTGCTGGGGGTCGTTGCGGGGGTAGCCGCCGCGTGGCACACGCCGGGTCTGCGGAAGTGGGGCTGGCGGGCCGGGTCCATGGTCCTGGGCGCGGTCATCATCGCCTCTACCCTGCTTGTCAAGCAGCACGCCTTCATCGACATGGTGGCGGGTCTGCTGGTGGGGGCCATCGGCTATGTCATCGTATACGTCATCATCGGCAAAAAAAGAGACCGCCTGCTGGCGGCGGGAAAGAGGCTGGGCTGTGGACATTATCAAAACGCCCATTCTTGAGGGCATCACCCCGGAGGAGCAGGAGCAGATGCGGGTGTGCTTCGGCGTCCGGGAGGAGGCCTTCCGGGCCGGGGAGACCATCTATGACTTCTCCGAGGGGCGGAAATATCTGGGCCTCATCGCCCACGGCAGCGCCGTGCTCCAGCGCATCGACCGCCAGGGCGGCCGCGCCATCCTGGGCATGGTCTGCGGCTCCGGCATGAAGTCCGTCATCGAGGGCGCCCGCGCCATCCTGGAGCACCTGGAAAGCGGCGGCGTGTTCGGCGAGATGCTGATGTTTGAAAATGTGGCCGGCGACAGCATCACCGTCATCGCCGAGGAGCCCTGCCGGGTATGGTTCATGCAGGACGAGCACATGACCCGCCGCTGCGAAAGGGCCTGCGCCCACCACAGCCGCCTGGTGGAGAATATGTTCCACATCATGACGGAGAAGGCCGCCGCCCTGTCCGAGCGGGTGGAGGTTCTCAGCCGCCGCAGCATCCGGGAAAAACTGCTGTGCTATTTCGGCCTGCTGGCGGGCCAGCGGCAGCGGCAGAGCTTCCAGCTGCCCTTCTCCCTCAGCGCCCTGGCGGACTATATCTCCGCCGACCGCAGTGCCATGATGCGGGAGCTGAAAAAAATGAAGGACGAGCGCCTGGTGGAGGTGGCCGGGCGGCAGGTGACTCTGTGCGGCCCCACGCAATAAATTTCCCGAAAGCGGTGATACCAATTGACGAACAGCCATCGCTTGTGATATCATAAATATACGGCATACGGCATAGGGCGGGCCTTGGCCCGCCCTATTGGCCGGACTCCCATGAAATAGGAAAGAAGGAACGACCATGTATCGCATCGTGACCAAAGAAGCGTTGAAACCCACCGTGATCCTGTATGAGATCGAGGCTCCTATGGTTGCCAAAAAGGCACAGCCCGGCCAGTTCATCATCCTGCGGGTGGATGAAAACGGCGAGCGTATCCCCATCACCATCCACGACTATGACCGTGAAAAGGGCACTGTCACCATCATTGTCCAGACCGTGGGCGCCACCACCGAGAAGCTCAGCCACAAGCAGCAGGGCGAGTATCTGCACGACTTTGTGGGCCCCCTGGGCAAGCCCACCGAAACCGAGGGCAAGAAGAAGGTCTGTGTCGTCGGCGGCGGCGTGGGCTGCGCCATCGCGTATCCCGTTCTGAAGAAGTTCCACGACTGCGGAGCCGAGGTCCACGCCGTTGTGGGCTTCAAGAGCAAGGACGTGGTCATTCTGGAGGACAAGTTCAAGGCCGTGTCCTCCGTGCTGAAGGTCTGCACCGACGACGGCTCCTATGGTCAGAAGGGTCTGGTCACCCAGGCGCTGCAGGAGCTGCTGGACGCCGGCAACCAGTATGACGAGATCTTCGCCATCGGCCCCATGGTCATGATGAAGTTTGTCTGTAAGACCACCGCGCCCTACGGCGTACCCACCACCGTATCCATGAGCCCCATCATGATCGACGGCACCGGTATGTGCGGCGGCTGCCGCCTGACCGTTGGCGGCGAGACCAAGTTTGCCTGCGTGGACGGCCCCGACTTCGACGGCCAGCAGGTGGACTGGGATCTGGCTGTCAAGCGCAACCAGATGTATCACGACTTCGAGGTGCGTAAGCACGAGGAAGTCTGCAATCTGTTCAAGCAGGAGGTAAAGTAACATGGCTGCCAAGATCAACATGCGCCTGGATAAGAATCCCATGCCCTCTCAGGACCCCAACGTCCGGAACAAGAACTTCCTGGAGGTGGCCCTGGGCTACACCGAGGAGCAGGCCCTGGACGAGGCCGCCCGCTGCCTCCACTGCAAGAATCATCCCTGCGTGGACGGCTGTCCCGTCAATGTCCGCATCCCCGAGTTCATCGCCAAGATCGTGGAGCGCGACTATGAGGGTGCGTATCAGGTCATCCACCAGACCAGCTCCCTGCCCGCCGTGTGCGGCCGCGTCTGCCCCCAGGAGAGCCAATGCGAAATGCACTGCGTCCGGGGCAAGAAGGGCGACCCCGTGGGCATCGGCCGTCTGGAGCGCTTTGTGGCCGACTGGCACAACGCCCACAGCACCGAGGCCCCCGAAAAGCCCCAGCCCAACGGCCACAGGGTGGCGGTGGTGGGCTCCGGCCCTGCGGGCCTGACCTGCGCCGGCGACCTGGCCAAGAAGGGCTATGACGTCACCGTGTTCGAGGCTCTGCATCTGGCCGGCGGTGTGCTGGTATACGGCATTCCCGAGTTTCGTCTGCCCAAGAGCATCGTCCAGAAGGAAGTGGACGGTCTGAAGGCCATGGGCGTGAAGGTGGAGACCAACACCGTGGTGGGCCGCACCATCACCATCGACGAGCTGATGGAGGAGAACGGCTTTGAGGCCGTGTTCGTGGGCTCCGGCGCTGGTCTGCCCATGTTCATGCACATTCCCGGCGAGAACCTGAAGGGCGTGTACTCCGCCAACGAGTTCCTGACCCGCATCAATCTGATGAAGGCGTACCGCGAGGATTCCGACACCCCCATCATGGACCTGAAGGGCAAGAAGGTGGCCGTGGTAGGCGGCGGCAACGTGGCCATGGACGCCGCCCGCTGCGCCAAGCGTCTGGGCGCCGACGTGTATGTGGTGTATCGCCGGGGCATGGAGGAGCTGCCTGCCCGTCACGAGGAGGTAGAGCACGCCATCGAGGAGGGCGTGGTGTTCAAGACCCTGAACAACCCCGTTCAGATCAACGGCGACGAGCAGGACTGCGTCAAGAGCATGACCTGCATCGAGATGGAGCTGGGCGAGCCTGACGCTTCCGGCCGCCGCCGCCCCGTGGAGAAGAAGGGCAGCGAGTTTGAGCTTCCCGTGGACGCCGTGATCATGTCCCTGGGCACCACTCCCAACCCCCTGATCAAGTCCACCACCAAGGGCCTGGAGGTCAACAAGAAGGGCGGCATCATCGTCAACGAGGATGGTCTCACCTCCCGC
>ENA-ORTV01004267-ORTV01004267.1-human-gut-metagenome-genome-assembly--contig:-NODE-4267-length-10963-cov-2.513476_pt1 | contig 10963 bp, 8 predicted proteins | sample MGYA00241915_ERZ509194 | MGnify/ENA primary metagenome ERZ509194 (study PRJEB26280, sample SAMEA2338810) | human gut metagenome | biome: human gut; feature: human-associated habitat; material: faeces... | reverse complement strand
CGGCAACGGTCACGCCTTCTTTGGCCTCGATGGCCTGATGCAGGCCGTCGTTGAAGCGGCGGCCATACATCAGACGGCCCGTGAACTCGTCGACGATGATGACCTCACCGTCTTTGACGATATAGTCGGTATCGCGGTGCATAACGCCGCGGGCCTTGATCGCACCGTCAATGTAATGGCGCAGCGACATATTGTCGGCGTCGGCCAGGTTCTCGACGTGGAAGAACGCCTCGGCCTTTTTGACGCCGGACTCGGTCAGGGTAGCGGTCTTGCGCTTTTCGTCCACGACGTAATCGCCGTCTACCTGCTCCTCGGCCTCGACCTTGTCGTCCAGCTCGACGATAACACTCTTTTTCAGCGTCTTGGCAAAGTCGTCCGCGCGCTTGTACATCACGCTGGAATCCTCGCCCTTGCCGCTGATGATCAGCGGGGTACGGGCCTCGTCGATCAGGATGGAGTCGACCTCGTCCACGATGGCAAACGCATGGCCGCGCTGCACCATGTTGGCCTTGTAGACGACCATGTTGTCGCGCAGGTAGTCAAAGCCGAACTCGTTGTTCGTGCCGTAGGTGACGTCGGCCTCGTAGGCCTTCTTGCGGCCCCCGGCCTCGACGCCGTGGACGACCAGACCGACGGTCAGACCCAGGAAGCGGTAGACCTTGCCCATCCACTCGGAGTCGCGGCGGGCCAGGTAATCGTTGACGGTGACAACATGCACGCCCTCGCCGGTCAGGGCGTTCAGGTAGGTGGGCATGGTCGCGACCAGCGTCTTGCCTTCACCGGTCTGCATCTCGGCGATGCAGGCGCGGTGCAGCACGATGCCGCCGATGATCTGCACGGGGTAGGGCTTCATGCCCAGCACGCGCCAGTCAGCCTCACGGCATACGGCGAACGCCTCGGGCAGCAGGTCGTCGAGGGTCTTGCCTTTGGCGAGGCGCTCTTTAAATTCGGTGGTCTTGGCCTGCAGTTCCTCGTCGGTCAGCTTGGCCATCTCCGGCTCTAGGGCAAGGACCTTGTCCTTGAGCGGGTTGATGCGCTTGAGTTCCTTGTCCGAGAAAGAGCCGAACAGTTTTTCAAAAAAAGACATAACAGTTCCCCTGTATTTTCCGCCGCGTGTAGAGGTGCGGCTAATAGTGGTTTTATATAGTTTTACACATGATACTATAATACACCCGCACAGGGGTTCGTGTCAAACCTGCGCGGGTGTATTTCGTAATATATTTAATTTTTCTGTTTTGCGGGCAGGCTCAGCAGCACCAGCATCAAAAAGATACAGCCGAAGCCCATCGCATCCCACAGCGTAAAGGGCGAGCCCAGCACCAGCGTGCTGATGATGGCCGCCGTGACCGGCTCGGCAAAGCTGTAGAGGCTCGCCTTCTGCGGGCCGATGAGCGGCACACCCGACATGTACAGACTGAACGCCAGCACATTGCCCAGCACAACCACCGTGAAGATGCCGAACGCGCCCATCGCCGTCGGCACATAGTCGATCTGCCACGGGCGGAAGATGAGCGAAAACATGATGCCGCCCATCAAAAACGCCCAGCCCTGCAGCATGGGGGTGGGGTACTGCTCCTGCAATTTTTTCGGCCACATCGTGTAGATGGCGACGCAGCAGGCACTGACGATGCCGGAGACCAGCGCCGCCGGGCTGACGGCCAGCCCGGTCAGGCTGCCGTGGGTCGTGATGAGGAACACGCCCACCAGCGCCAGCGAGATCGAACAGACCTCAAACACGCGGGGGCCGCGCTTTTGCTGGATGCAGACGACCAGCAGGATAATGACAGGGGAGACGTCCTGTAAAATCGTGCCCATGCCTGCGCTGGACAGCTGAATCGTCAGAAAGTAGGTGAACTGGCAGCAGCTGACGCCCGCCAGACCGTAGACCAGCAGGTCAATGGCGTTGCGCGGATTTTTTCTGACGTTCCACGGGTCAAAAAGCGTTTTGCGGTCCTTTATAAAAAAGAATCCGCACAGGATCAGCCCCGCCAGAAACAGCCGGATGGGCACGAGCCAGGTCGAATCCATCCCCTCGCGGGTGAACAGGTACTGCCCCATGCAGCCCGAAACGCCCCAGCACGCCGCGCCGCCCATCGTCAAGGCGGAGCCTTTTATGCGGTCAGACATTGTGTTGCTCCTCTGTTGTAGGGTTCGATGCTCGCATTGACCCGCATCATAACGGCGGGCAGTTGTTTGCAGGGGGGCGGCGTCCTCGACGCCCCTACAGCCTCCCGTAAGCTCTTATTCCAAAATCAGCGCCGCGGCTTCGCGCAATCCCTTTACAACCGGTGCGCCCGTTTCCCTCAATTTTTCCGGCGGCTGGTGGCCGCCGGACTGCAAAACGCAGCGCACGCCCAGCGCCTGTGCAACCTCATAGTCGTGGACGGAATCGCCGATCATGACGGCGCGTGCCGGGTCAAAGCCGTTTTCCTTTAAATAGGCCAGCCCGACCTCGACCTTGCTCTTGGCGTAGATGTCGCCCAGACCCAGCAGACGGTCAAAATAGCCCGTCACGCCGCGCTCGTCGGTCTGACGCCGCAGCGTGTCCAGATTGCTGGCCGACAGAATGACCTGCCGCAGCCCCGCGGCCTTAAACGCCTCCAGCGCGTCAATGGCGCCGTCTGCCAGCGGGCAGGCCGCACTGGCGGGGACGTAGTCCTCCATGTATTTTTCGGCCAGCTCTGCAAAGCTGTGCTTTGTAAAGTCAAACCCCGCGCGGACGTAATATTCCTCGATGGGAAAGCCAAAAATAGCCCGGTACCGCTCGTGGTCATACCGCTGCGGGTAGCCGAATCCTGCCAGCAGACGGTTGAGCGCGTCCACGCAGAGATCGACATCATCGAGCAGGGTACCGTTCCAATCCCACAAAATCAGTTCCGGGCACATAGATGTTACCTCTCACGGCAGCACCGCACAATTCCCGCCCCACGGGCTTAAGCACCGCTCCGGCGGCTGCGGCACGTCACCTGCGTCGCAAAAATGCTCGGTAATACACAAAGTATTGCCTGCGCTTTTTGCTTAGCATCTGACGTGCCTCGCTCGCCGTATCGGCACTTAGAATTGTGCGGTGTTGCCTTATTCTTCTGTAAAAATTTTGTTCAGACTCGCGTTGCTTTCGATCAGCTTGACGAGCGCCACACCCAGAATCGTGCAGCTGATGAGCTCGCCAATACCGACAGTAACGGCATTGAACACCGCCAGCATCGCCGTGGGTGCGCCGTCCGAGAAGAAGAAGGTGATCTCGAACGCGCCGACAATGATCATATTAAAGACAACGGGCGGCAGGGATGCCGGAATGGCCAGCCCTTTCACGCGGATGTCACGCAGCTTGTAGGTCACAAGGCAGGCCAGCAGGGTCGCCAGCGTGCCGAACACCACGTCAACGACGGTGGAGCCGAGCAGATTTGCCAAAAAGCAGCCCAGCGTGACGCCGACGATATACTCGGCGCCGAACACCGGCAACAGGCAGAGGGCCTCGGCCACGCGGACCTGCACCGCGCCGTAGCTGAACGGGGCCAGCACAAGGCAGACGACCACATAGACAGCCGCAATGACAGCGCAGCGCACAAGGCGACGGACGGACAGATTTTTCATATTCATACAATACTCCGGCGGATAGATTTTGACCACACGCAAGACCGCCAGCCTTGCGGGGTTTGCGCTGCCGACCAGCAGCCGACAGCGGAGCCTAAAATCCTAAGTTGCTCAACAAACCTAAATTATAACAAAACCCGCAGGCCGTTGCAAGACCTTCGGGGAAAATTTGTGGTAGATTCTGCGCATATTGTGCTGATATGGTATAATGCATCGGAGTATATTATCGATTTTCTGAAAATCATAGTTCCCTAATAGCTCTTGGTGTGGTGTAATAAAAACAGGAAGTCCGCCTTTTAAGCGAAAGTCATAGTTCCCTAATAGCTCTTGGTATGGTATAATATGGCAAACTGCCAGAACCTCTTACAGATTGTCATAGTTCCCTAATAGCTCTTGGTATGGTATAATATATGCCACTCAGGATGACCGCCGGACGGTGTCATAGTTCCCTAATAGCTCTTGGTATGGTATAATTAAGCGGCTATCAACACAGAGAAGACGGCCCGTCATAGTTCCCTAATAGCTCTTGGTATGGTATAATCGACGATTACGGAAAAAACAATATCGGCAAGTCATAGTTCCCTAATAGCTCTTGGTATGGTATAATAGGAAATTTACTGAAGAGACCCGTATCAGGGTCATAGTTCCCTAATAGCTCTTGGTATGGTATAATCGCTTCCTTGAAGGGGGCTGTAGCTTCGCTGTCATAGTTCCCTAATAGCTCTTGGTATGGTATAATTACTGCTCTTGCCAGTGCCCGCAACTCCGGGTCATAGTTCCCTAATAGCTCTTGGTATGGTATAATAGAAACACACCTAAAACACGCTATTTTGAGGTCATAGTTCCCTAATAGCTCTTGGTATGGTATAATGCAGGAGCAGCGGGAACTCGAACAGAGCAAGTCATAGTTCCCTAATAGCTCTTGGTATGGTATAATCGCACGGCTCTGGATGCCCTGTATTTTAGAGTCATAGTTCCCTAATAGCTCTTGGTATGGTATAATTCAGTTTGTTGGCGGGGTTGCTCGTTGCATGTCATAGTTCCCTAATAGCTCTTGGTATGGTATAATCCGGAAAGCATCAAGCCGGACTTTGACCGCGTCATAGTTCCCTAATAGCTCTTGGTATGGTATAATTAAAGTCCTTCAGACAAACTACTACGGCCAGTCATAGTTCCCTAATAGCTCTTGGTATGGTATAATCACCAAGGGTAACAGCTTATCCTATTATTTGTCATAGTTCCCTAATAGCTCTTGGTATGGTATAATTGTATGTACTCTATGAAGCTACCAGCATTAGTCATAGTTCCCTAATAGCTCTTGGTATGGTATAATCCGGTCATAGTGATGGCTGCATGGGCAACCGTCATAGTTCCCTAATAGCTCTTGGTATGGTATAATGGCTGCGGAAAATAAAAGAGGGAGCTTCTGGTCATAGTTCCCTAATAGCTCTTGGTATGGTATAATCCAAATCATCGAAACGGTAAATCGAGCCGTGTCATAGTTCCCTAATAGCTCTTGGTATGGTATAATATGCTCTTGATGGCAGTGCATATAAATGTAGTCATAGTTCCCTAATAGCTCTTGGTATGGTATAATCGAGGCCGACGGCAGCCTGATTGCGGCAGCGTCATAGTTCCCTAATAGCTCTTGGTATGGTATAATTAGGCTATGCAAAAAGCGCATCGGATTGCGGTCCGATGCGCTTTTTGTTTTAGAAAAAACTCAACTGTTCACATACAAAAGGGGCTTCTTCCGGCTGATAATTTCCCAGAAGAATCTGAATAGACTGGTACTGCTTTTCTGTAACGACAAGCAGGCGAATGGAGCCGTTTGGCGGCAAGGATGCCCTCAAACGGCTTTCGTGTTTCTTCACGGCGTCGTTGCCGTTGCACACCCTCGCGTACACAGAGAATTGCAGCATGTGGTATCCGTCCTTCAGCAAAAAATTCCGGAACGCCGTCGCATGCCGCCTTTCAGTCTTTGTCTGCACAGGCAGGTCAAAAAAGACAATCATCCGCATAAATTTACTCATAGCTATGCTGCTTGTATTCAAGCAATTTGGGTAACAGCAGGGCTTGTCCACGCAGACCTTGCACCAGGCGTTCCATTGCATAGGCAACGCTGTGGTGCTGCCCGCCGGAAAGAATATCCGCATTCAACAGGTTTACAAGCTTTCCCTTCAGTATGGGTGTCAATGCTGCATCCTCGGCCACATTTGCTGCCACGTACAAATCCGCCACGGGCCGGAACGGCTCCATCAGGTCATCCGCCAGATTAAATTGGTTCAGCTCGCTGTCATGGTGCAGACCCAGGCACGGCTGAAAACCATACACCGTCAGGCAGCGCGCCATATAGCCCCGCAAAATCGCGTAGGCATAATTCAGTGCTGCATTTCGCGTATCTTCATTGCGGCGGGTGTAGCCCTCACCAAATAAAGCCGGGAAGTAGTACGCTGCGGCGCTTGCCTCTACGTTATCTTTGTCGCCGCTCGTCACAGCCTTGGCACGCCCGAATAGAAACGCTGCCTCCTGTGTTTTGCCGCAAAGTGCAAGACACTCCGCTTGGTTTTGAATTTTTGCTGTCACTACCTGCTGCCACATCCGCTTTTTTGCCGGCAGGGTCAATTCCATCTGCCAGCGCAGTACTCCCAGCTGGCGGCTGTGCTGTGCAAACGGCAGCGAGATGCCGCACGGCAGATGTGTTTCATCGCACCAGAAAGTCACCACACCGTTTTGTGCCAGCGCCGCCATAGCCGCTGTTGTGATCGTGCTTTGGCGGCTTTCCAGTACAATGGCACTGATGTCCTCGATGGGCACAGAGTGAACTTCTTCCGTTTCAATCAACAGCTGCTCATTTTTGCAGCGGATGCGCGCAGGGTTCACGATCATCAGGCAGCGGTAGGACATAATTCACCTCCGTTGGGCAGGGAAGGTTTGCCGTTTTTCTTTTTTCACAGGGGTATAATTGCCAAGGACATCGACCTGATATTTCTGAACCTTTTGCAAGGTCTTAAAGCCAAGACCATCTGCAATATATGCATCATCATGCGTAGTTACCGTGATGGCACCCGTCGAAATATTTCCGCCTTCAAAGTATGCCAGTATTTTGTTCACCGGCATTTCCTTCTCCAGTGTACTATCTCTGTTTTGCACCTTGAATTTCATAAGGCGTTTGCTTTCAATGCGTACAAGGTCATGCTGGCAAAGAGAAAAAAGGAAATCTTCATCCTTCATCTCTTTCCATTCAGCAGAGCTCTTATATGCAACCACTGCCTTACTCGGCAGCTCCGGCTTCACCGTATCCGCCACGTAGACGGGAATCCAGTAATAGCCGTCTCCCGGCACATAGTACACATCGATGCGTACCATCGTGTCGTTATCAGCCACACCCTTTCCATCATGAACCGGAACTGTACTGGTCACTTTATCGCAAATCTTCACTTTTTGAACTCGTGCCCCGGGTGTGCCATCCGCGCGCGGCTTGTAAAACGGTTCTGCAAACGCTTTCTTCCCATCCCCGCCAAAGGCAAGCAATCTGGCCTTCAGTGCATTGTACAGCAATGTATCGCTGCTGCGGTTAAAGTAGCCCGCAATTTCACCGTCCTTATCCAATTTCAGTTCGGTGATATTCCTACGCTGTACAACGTGAGTATCGTCCAGGCGACTTTTTATTGTTTCCTTGTGTGCCGCACCTGTCACCTTATGGCGCGGCATCCGCGATACAAACACAGGCTGAATAGACGAAATATCCACCGTCGCATAATAGACCGGGTTGATCTGCATCAAATTTTCCTGCGGGCAGGCTGACAATCGCTGCCTCAGCTCATCACGGAAGTGCGGCCACGGTTCGGGGAAGTGCTCATTACGCACCGCCGTCGTCTCTGCACGCTTGCAAAAGTCAGATACCCGCTTTATCATCCCCTGTGTCGTACAGGCAATGACCGCCGCGTCCGCTGCATGGTGCAGATCGCCGTCGGCACGCACCTTGCTAAGACCCCAGCGCTTGCGCAAAAACGCCGTAACGGCGCCATTTACCGCAACGACCCGTCGTTTGCCCGCCCCGGAACAGTCTGCAAACGCAAGATGATTGCGGATATAGTTCAGCATAAAAGCCGCAATATACTGCGTATCCTGCAGGTTGCGCTGGATATAGCCCTTGCCGTCCTCCTCGCTCAGCCTTTCCTTCAATAGGTTCTGGCGCTTGCGGAAATTCTTTACGTTTGCTTTGGTGTACACAATAAAGTCGTCCCGTCGTTTTCCCTGCAGGTATTGCAGCGGCAGACGGTTTCCCTTCTGACGGTTCTCCGACGCCAGCACCAGCACCTTATTTGTGCGGCGGTCATCAAAGCTTATGCTATAGGGGACAATGTGGTCTACCTCGGCATAGCCGGAGACTGTAATAACCTTGTCCAGCTCCAACGGCTGTATCGAATACGCACAGCGCCCGTCCTGCTCTTTCCACAGACGATATTTTACAAGGTCCTGCCCGGTAACGGTGCGTCCCGGAAAAAGCTCATTCAGCTCTTTCATCAGGCGTTCATTTTCCGCACTGTTATCCCGCATCGCCTTGTCCAACTCGCTGCGCTGCTGGAAGTTCTTATTCATCTCTCTTGCCAGCTCCAGATGGATACTGACCGGACTTTCGCCCTGCTCGCGGATGATCGCATTGACGACCTTGATCGTCTGTGCCACTGCACGGCGCACCACCGGGCTTGTAATATCCTCCATTTCCTCCGTTGAGGCCGGCAGGAACTTCGTTTTTTCGCCGTTTTGCCTTCCCTGAAAATCATATCCGGCTGCCTGGCAGGCATCGTTATAGTTCATGCCCTGTTCCAGATAGGGGATCAGCTTGCGGCACGCCTTGACCGAAATGTGTCCATATCCCGCAAAGCTGGGCAGCGTCAGCAGTGCTTCTATTTCCAGCGGTTCAAACTCCGCCTGTTTCAATGCCTCCCGCAGCTTATCCTCGTTTTCCGGGTTCGTCAGCGCAGCTCCGGCGGCATCCAGCTGCTCGCGGCTGATATTGCGGATATGATCCTTCCGCAGGGTATTCAGCGCCTTACGCATCTTGTGGTAGCAGGGGAGTGCCGTTATTTTTTCTTTCTTTTCGCAGGCTTCTGCCGTCTGCTCCCCGCGATACCGCACCATGTTGAACCGTGCTTCTTCCGGCAGTGCCAACGCCTTGCGGATTCGGGCAAAATCCAGCTTGTCCGTCTGGCAGCACACAGAAAGCAGTACCTGTCGCTCTGCCGGTGTCAGCGTGCGGCTGGTTCCGTTTTTCGCAATGCGGATATGATTGATTTTTTGCAGCAGCGTAAAATATTCAAACGAGAAGGCCGCCTTGGCTGCCCGCTGCTCGCTCTTTCCCTCCCTGTTGCTGCCGCTATACGGGCTGCCTTTGCCCGGACCTTCCGCAAAGGAGCGCTGGCGTGTCAGAATACAAAGGTACTCTGCCTCCATCTCCGGCGAAGCCCATGTCGCACCGTATTGACGCTGTGCTGCAAAAACCAGTCTGGCCTCGTCTATGATTTGGTCGCGTTTGACGGTGGAAAGATAATTTTCCGCTTTGTTGCGCTTGTGCTCTGCAAACACAGGGTCGCGGTACATCATCTCACCGACAGTACGGTACCGGTTTGCCTCCATACGTCGGGTGTTCGCGTCAATTGCCTGCAGCAGCTTACCGTCTTTTTGTGCATCGTCTGCCTTGCGGTTACTGCGAAAGCCCCTGCGCTGCATCAGGTGCAGCAGTATACGGGCAAAATCCAGTGCTGTCACCGGTCCATCCAACGCCTGAACACGCAGCGCATAGACATCCGGCAGATGCCCCGCTTGCACAGCCTGCTCTATTTCCGCCTTACCGGGCAGACCGTTTTTCTCCATCAGCTCGTACAGATCCGCCTTGCGCAGGCTGCGGCGGCGCAGCCTGCGGCGGGCGCTGCGGGCCTCACGGCGCGGGGTAGCAAGGCTGTCGCCTGTTTTGGGCTGTTCGGCCTTATCAAATATGCGTGAGCCGCATCGGATCAGACCATAGGGCTCCGCGTTTTCATTCAGTGCCACCACCGCCCAGCCGACGGACGCAATGCCAATATCCAGACCAATTCCATAGGGATGCTTCATTTTTTTGCACATCCTTTCACTTTTCTACTATCATAGCGCATTATGGCATTATTTGGCAACTGACAATTTAAACGAAATTTAGGGCAATACCGCATAATTCTAAGTGCCGATACGGCAAGCGAGGTGCGGCAGTAAGGCGGGAATTATGCGGTGTTGCCTTAGGCAAAAAAGATGACGCCCTGCCAAATAGCAGGGCGTCAGAGCTTTACGGTCCTATGACCTTATCATAGCAACCATAATAGTTCTTGGTATGGTATAAGAACTGTCTGTATTATACTACATTGTCAGGCAAAGTGCAAGACCTTACCTATGCTGCCGAAAAAGATTACGGCAGCTCCGGCGCATAAGCCTCGAGATTGCGGGGCTTGCCCTCGTAGACGATGGCGATGCCGTCGGGGCCGGTGTTGGCGCTGACAACGCCGCCGAGCTGGAACACGATCAGCGGTGCATGGCCAAACGCCTTTTTGCACAGCTTGACCAGCTCGTCACGCTTGGCGGTGCTGGACGTGTAGGCCACCATGTAGGGCGTGTCCTTCATCGAATCGACGCGGCTCTCCACCCATTTGATCATGGCGGCGGGCACGGCGGCATCGCCGCGGACCTTGCTCTCGACCTTGGAGACGCCCGCATTCAGGCTGATGATGGGGCGGATGCCCAGCAGGTCACCGACCACAGCGGCGGCGGCGCTGACGCGGCCCGACTTCTTCATCTGCTTCAGGCTGTAGGCGGCCAGACAGATCTCAACGCAGTCCAGCTTCTGCTTCAGCTCGGCCACGCAGGAGGCCAGCTCACCGCCGTTGCGCACCTTGCGGGCGCACTCACAGAAATACCAGCCGTAGGGCATCGAGTAGGTGTGGCTGTCGATGACCTGAATCTTCATCGTGTAGCCGGGGCGCTCCTCCTCCAGCAGCTCCATGGCCTTGACGGCGTTGTTGTAGGTGCTGGAGCCGCCCGCGTTGATGCTCAGGTACACCAGGTCGGTGTAGCCCTCGTCCGCATAGCGGGCGTAAATATCGCAGAACTGCAGCTGGGTGATGGCGGCGGTGGTGGGCACGCCCTGGGCGTCGCGCATCATCTGGTAAAACTGGTCGTTGGTAAAGTCCTTGCGCTCCATGTACTCCACACCGTCAAGGTTGATGGGGAAGCCCACGACCTCGATGCCGTACTTATCCGCAAGCTCCTGCGGAATGTCGGAACAGGAATCTGTCAGAAAACCTATCTTGCTCATTTTACATCCTCACTCCATTCGTAT
>ENA-ORTV01004260-ORTV01004260.1-human-gut-metagenome-genome-assembly--contig:-NODE-4260-length-10987-cov-3.299671_pt1 | contig 10987 bp, 9 predicted proteins | sample MGYA00241915_ERZ509194 | MGnify/ENA primary metagenome ERZ509194 (study PRJEB26280, sample SAMEA2338810) | human gut metagenome | biome: human gut; feature: human-associated habitat; material: faeces... | reverse complement strand
CATGGAGGACCACATCTGTCAGCGGCGTGTCGATGTCCAGCTTGTGGGCATAGTGCTTGGCGTTCAGGATGTCCTTCCGGTGGACGGCGATCCGCGCGCCGGGGGTGTAGTCCCGCTTAATGATCTTGGGCACCTTGTTGTCGTACATGGGACCGCCGGCAAAGCCGCCCCGGGTGGCCTCGAACGTGGTCTGCAGGTCGATGCCCGCCTTGGCCGCGAAGGCATAGCCCTCCGCAATGGCCACCAGGATGGCGCCGCCGATCATGTTGTTCACCAGCTTGGTGACGCTGCCGCTGGCGGGGCCGCCGGTGTAAACGGGACTGCCCATGCACGCCAGGACCGGCTTTACCTTGTCAAAGGCCTCTTTGTCGCCGCCGGTCATAATGGCCAGCGTCCCGGCGATGGCCATGGGGTTGCCGCCGCTGACCGGGGAGTCCAGCAGGAACATCCCCGCGTCCTTGGCCTGCTGGTACAGCTCCAGAATGATGTCCGGTGCGGTGGAGCTCAGGTCCACAATCACATTGCCGGGCTTACCGTACTGGATGGCCTGCTCCACGCTGTTGCGGATGATGGGATGGGTGGGCAGGATCTGGAGGATCACGTCGCAGGCCTTGTAGATTTCTGCCGGGTCACTGACGGGGATGCCGCCTGCCTCCCGGAAGGCGTCCATCTGCTGCTGGACCACATCGTAGCCCAGCACGGGCAGCCCGCACTTCTGCACCACGTTTTTCGCCATAGGCAGTCCCATGACGCCCATTCCCAAAAATCCGATTTTTTGCATATCCAAGACTTCCTTTCTTCGCAATCAGCCCGCCATGATGCTGGGAAGCAAGGTGGTGAGGGGCGAGACATAGGTGATGAGGAACAACACGATAATGGAGATCAGCAGCATGGGCATCATGGCCTTCAGGGAGTGAGACAGCCGGGTTTCGCCGGTCTGGTTGCACAGCAGCAGACACAGGCCCACCGGCGGCGTCACCAGACCGATGCAGAGGTTGAAGCTCATGACGATGCCGAACTGCAGCGGATCGATGCCGAAGGCATTCAACAGCGGCAGCAGGATCGGGGTCATCATCACCACAGCCGCATTGGCCTCCATCAGCATACCGATGATCAGGAACAGAATGTTCAGCAGCAGCAGAATGACGACGGGGCTGTTTGTGATGGAGCTGAAGAAGGAGACCAGCTGCTGGGGCAGGCCGGAGGTGGTGATTACATAGCTGGAGGCGGAGGACAGGCCCACCATCACCATGATGGTGGCGGTGGAAACTGCGCCCTCCACAAACACCTGGGGCAGCTCCTTGAAGCTCATGTCCTTGTATACGAAGAGGCTGATGATCAGGCTGTACACCACTGCCACGGCAGAGGCCTCGGTGGGGGTGAAGATGCTGCCATAGATACCGCCGAGGATGATGACGGGCATCAAAAGACCCCAGAATGCATCCTTGAACGCTATCCAGCGCTCCTTGCCGGTGGCCTTGGGAAGCACCTTCAGATCCATCTTCCGGCCGACGACCAGCGCAGCGACGATCAAGCCTGCGCCCATCAGCAGACCGGGGATCACGCCGGCCTTGAAGAGGTCGGTGATGGAGGCGTCCGCAATAGAACCATACACGACAAAGGTGATGGACGGCGGGATCACCACGCCGATGGCGCCGCCTGCCGCCATTAGAGCGCAGGAGAAGGCGGCGGGATATCCGGCCTTTACCAGGGCGGGGATCATGATCAGGCCCAAGGCCGCCACCGTGGCGGGGCCGGAGCCGGAGATCGCTGCGAAGAAGCAGGAAACCACCACGCAGACCATGGCCATGCCGCCGCGGATGTGGCCCAGGCACTTCTCCGCCAGATTGATAAGGCGGCCGGAAATGCCGGCCTTTTCCATCACATTGCCGGAGAGGATGAAGAAGGGGATCGCCAGCAAAACAAATTTGCTGCTGGCAGAGGAGCACAGACGGGGCAGCACGCTCATAATGGCGTCCAGAGGCTTACCTGCACCCTGCGCCAGAATAGCGCCTACGCTGGACATACCCAGACACACGGCGATGGGTGCGCCGAACACCAGCAGCACCACAAAGACGCCCAATAATACGATTCCGACCATTATTTCTCGCCCTCCTGTTCTTTATATTCCTTGCACATGACCAGCATGGTCTGGAAAAAAGCAATTGCCGCAAAGGCCGCGCCGATGGGGACGAAGGCCCCATAGATCCACTCGGGCCACTGCATATTGGCAGTTTCCTGACCCAGCCGATACTGGCTGATGACCATCTGTACACCGAAAAACACGATCAGCAGACAGAACAGCGCGGAGATGCCGTACATGACCAGCTGGATGATCAGCCGCGTATGGGGGCTGACATGGTCGGTGATGATGGAAAGCCCCAGGTGCGCTCTGCGCCGGGCCGCGATGGCGGTACCCATAAAGCTCATCAGGACAAATAGGTAGGTGGACATTTCATCCGAAACCGCCAGAGAATGCTTGAACAGGAAGCGGGCGATGACGTTTGAAAAGACCAGCACCGCCATAATGGAAACGCACGCGCAGGAAACGAATTTTTCGATTTTCTCAAACATATGGATCCTCCTCATTCAATGCCGAAAGCGGCACAGGCGGCTTCGCCATATTGGGCCTTCAGCTCAGCCGTTACATCACTTACCGCGTCCTTAAAGGCCTGAAGCTGCTCCTCCGTCAGGATATCCACCTGCATACCGGCGTCCTGGAAGCCCTGGATCAGCTCGTCCTCCTCGGCCTCCAGCCGGTCGCGGCCCCATTCGCAGGCATCGGAGGCGCACTGCTGGAGAAGCGCCTGTGTATTTTCGTCCAGGCTTTCCCAAACCTTTTTGTTGGCCACAAAGAGATCATTTTCATAGCTGTAATTCCAGATGGTCATGTACTTCTGAATTTCATCCATCTTGGCGGATTTGGTCACGGAGCAGCCGTTTTCCTGTCCGTCAATGGTCTTTTGCTGGATGGCGGTGAACACCTCGCTCCAGCTCATGGCCGTGGGACTGGCGCCCAGCGCCTTGAATACGCCCATATATACCGCCGAGCCGGGAACACGGATCTTCAGATCCTTCAGATCCTCCGGTGTGGTGACCGGATGCTTGCTGTTGGTGAGCTGGCGGAAGCCGTTGTGGAAGGAACCCAGATACGTGATGCCCTTTGCATCCAGCAGCTCTGCGTAGTAAGCACCGCCGGTGGTGTCGATGACCTGCCGTGCCTCCTGATAGGAGGTAAAGGACCAGGGCAGCGTCGCCACGGACATCTTGGGCTCTATGTTGGCCAGGACGCAGGTGGCATAAGCTCCCAGATCCGCTGCGCCTACGGCGATGTACTCCACGCCCTTGGTGCTGTTGCCGCCGGCCAGTGTGTCGTTGGGAAACACATCAATGGTGATGCTTCCGCCTGAACGCTCCGCCACCAGGTCTGCGAAGTGGTGGGCTACCAGCGAGTCGATTTGCGTGTCTGTTCCGTTGACCGCCATGGACAAATTGATTTTCCGATATGCGCCGTCCTCACGGTCAGAGGCCGTTGTGCCGCTGCAGCCGGACATCGTGCCCAGCAGCAGTACGGCACCCAGTAGTAATGCGAGCCATCGTTTGCACCGATTCATGTTCCATACCTCCAGCAAAACTTCGTCTTTTGTCATGTGTCTGACAAAGGCATTTATAGTATAGCAAGCCCCATTCTTTTCGTCAACCCCTATTGAGAATTTCAACAATTCGCACTATTCTGACAGAATGCTTTTGTGCAAAACGGAGGGGATATTCCTTGGCCGCCTGTGCCTCTCCTGCAAGTTCAAGGAGGGAACAGGCGAGAGCCTGACGGACGCTATCCTGAAAGAAAAAACGGAGAAGGCCAACGCCTCCTCCGTTATTCGGATAAGCCCCTCACCGCTATCGGCTCATATCCTGGCTTTTCCTTTTCGTCAGCATGGAAACCATTTTCAAATCCGAAAGCACTTTTGCAGGGCTTTATACTCACCCAACGCCAAAATCGTAATGTCATCGGACAATATGGTGTCCGGCGTAACGGAAACATCCGTTTCTCCTGCGCGTTTGATGCCAAGAATGTTGATGCCAAACTTTCTGCGGACGTTCAGCTCACCAACGCTTTTCCCGATCCACGCCTCCGGCACCTGCACTTCAAAGATGGCGTGCTGCTCGTCGATCTCTATGTAGTCGAAAATATGGTCGGCAGTGAATCGGATCGCCGCCCATTTTGCCACCTGCTTTTCAGGGTAGACCACGTTATCTGCGCCGTTGCGGAGCAGAAACTTCGCCTGCACATCGCGTTCGGCGCGGGATACCACGCATTTGGCACCCAGCTCTTTCAGCAGCGAGGTGGTCTCCAGCGAGTTCTGGAAGCTGCCGCTGATAGTCACAAAACAAACATCAAAATTTCCGATACCGAGCGAACGCAGGAACTCCGCATTGGTGCTGTCGCCGATCTGTGCGTTGGTGACAAACGGAAGCACATCGTTGATCCGTTCCTCATTGGTATCGACTGCCATGACCTGATGCCCCAGTTGAGAGAGCTGCATGGCGATGTGCCGCCCGAAGCGGCCTGCTCCGATCAATAAAACATTTTTCATGGGATAGATACTCCTTTGCTTATCCAATCGTGATGCTTTCCTGCGGCAGCTTTGCGCTGCCGGTTTTCTTGCTGGACACCGCCGCGTAAATGAGCGTAAGCCCGCCGACTCTCCCCAGATACATCAGCGCGATCAATACCATTTGCGAGGGAATATGCAGCTGCGGCGTAATACCCAATGTCAGTCCCACCGTGCCTACCGCCGACGCTGCTTCATACAGGCAGGAGGACAGCGGAAGATTCTCGTATACGCTGATAAAAACGCCTCCGCCAAAGAACAGGGCAAGATACATCGTCAGGATGGTCGCGGCGGTTTTGACGGCGCCGCAATCGACTCTGCGCCCAAAGAGCTGGGCGCTGTCCCGCTGGCGGAAGGTCGCGGCAGCATTGGCAAGCAGGACTGCCAGCGTGGTGGTTTTCATGCCGCCTGCCGTGGAGCCGGGAGAACCGCCAATGAGCATCAGAAGAATCATCACGCTCAGAGATGCGCTGGACATGGCGGGCAGATCGACGGTGTTGAAGCCCGCCGTTCTCGGCGTGACCGATTGGAACAGGGCTGCCTGAATCCGCTCTCCGAGAGGAAGGGCATCAAAATCCGCAAAGAAGAAAAACAGCGCCGGAAGGACGATCAGCGTGAGTGTCGTGACAAGAATCACCTTGCTCTGCATTCGATAACGGTGGAAGTGCAGCTTGTTTTCGCAAATGTCATCCCATGTCAGGAATCCGATGCCGCCGGTTATGATCAGCAGCATGATCGTGATATTGATCACCGGATTTTGGACATAACCGGTAAGGGACGGATACAAGTTATTGTTCGTTCCCAGAATGTCAAACCCGGCGTTGCAAAAGGCGGAGACGGAATGAAACACCGCCATCCAGATCCCGTGCCATCCGTAGTCCCGGCAAAACACCGGCAGCATGACGAGTGCGCCGACCAGTTCGATCAGAAATGTTCCCCGCAGGATGAACCGGGTCAGCCGGACGATTCCTCCGACCTTCGGCGCTGAAATGGCGTCCTGCATGGTGCTGCGCTGCATCAGAGAGATCCTTCGCCCGGACAGCAGCGCAACCGATGCCGCCACGGTGACAACACCAAGCCCGCCTATCTGAATCAGCGTCAGGATCACCGTCTGACCAAAGCCCGACCAATAGCTGCCGGTGTCCTGCACCACAAGCCCTGTTACACAAACAGCGGAGGTCGCGGTGAAAAGCGCTTCATGAAATGGCGTTACGCACCCGGCTGTTGTGGAGAGCGGCAGCATCAGCAGCAGCGCACCCAGCAGAATGACCCCGGCAAAGCCTAATATGATAATTTGAAAAGACGAAAGGCGGCGCTTTCTGCAAGGCATTTCTCCCGTCATTATCCTCACTCCTTTTGAATCGCGTAATCGCTTTACTGTGCGCAGGCCAAACAGACACGGCATTGCCTGACTGTGATGAAGGATACCCTGTACGCACTCAGCTCGGAGACCGTAAAGTAAATGTCGTATGCGTCTGCTTCATGTTCTGAAATAGAACACCGGCTTTCACAGCTTCCGGTACAAAGTAAGCCGGCTCCAGCGCTGAACACATAACATTCTCCCCCCTTCTGTTCACGCAAAAAGGACACACCCATACCCAATACCGCAGTAAAGGGCGCAGGTATGCCGCACATGAACAGGCCATATAAGAGCGGTTAACCGTTATCGTCGCTGCTGTCGTTTTCCACGGAGCTCCTCTTTCTTACTGTGTGCTTACATCATAGCATTTCTCCAGTGTAGATTCGGTAAAGAAACAAGCGCAGAGCAATACCTTCCCACCAATCTGTTTGACAGACCTGCATATCACCGGGCCAGCTGGGCCACGGCGGCCACGGCGGCGTCGATCTCCTCCTCCGTGTTGAAGGGGGAAAAGCTAAAGCGCACCGCACCCTGCTCCCGGGTGCCCAGAGCCTGGTGGAGCCGGGGCGCGCAGTGGGCGCCGGGGCGGGTGGCAATGCCCCAGCCCTGCAAAAGCGCATCAGACACCTCGCCGGAATCCAGGTCCCGGATGTTCAGGGACACGATGGCCGCCCGGCAAGGGGCGGAAAAGTCGCCATACACCCGGATGCCGGGAAGCTCCCGGACGCCCCGGTAAAACCGCAGTATCAGCCCGTGCTCCCGGGCGTACAGGCTTTCCACCCCCTCTGCCAGCAGGTATTCCAGAGCGGCGTGAAGCCCCGCCAGGCCATGACTGTTCAGGGTTCCGGCCTCCAGGCGGGTGGGATAGGCGGCGGGCTGATCCCTGTCGAAGGAGTGAACGCCGCTGCCGCCCCGCAGCAGGGGCCGGACCTCCACCCCCGGGCGGATACACAGGCCGCCGGTGCCCTGGGGGCCCAGCAGGCTCTTGTGGCCCGTAAAGCACACCACGTCCGCCCCCAGGGCCGTCATGTCCAGGGGAATGGCTCCCGCCGTCTGGGACGCGTCCAGGATCAGCAGCGCACCGCGGCGGTGGGCCATGGCGGCAATGCGGGGGATATCCAGCACGTCGCCGGTGACATTGGAGGCGTGGGTACATACCACGGCCCGGGTATTGGGCCGGAACAGCCTTTCAAAAGCATCATAAGAAACCTGCCCGTTTTTGTCCGCCGGGACAAAGCTCAGGGCCATTCCCTGCCGCTGCAGGGCATACAGGGGCCGGAGCACCGAGTTGTGCTCCAGGTCCGTGGAAATGGCGTGGTCCCCCGGGGACAGCAGGCCGCATATGGCGATGTTCAGAGCCATGGTGGAGTTGGCGGCAAAAACCACATGGTCCGGCCGGGGGCAGCCCAGCAGCCGGGCCGCCAGGCAGCGGGTATCATACACCGTCCGCAGGGCGGACAGGGACGCCCCATGAGCGCCCCGGGCGGCGTTTCCCGCCTTACAGATGGCCTCTGCCACCGCCTGGGCCACCTGGGGCGGCTTGTGCAGGGACGTGGCAGCACTGTCCAGATAAATCTCCGTCATCAGAACATCTCCAATACGCAGCAGGGGCCGTGGCCGATGCCGTTTTCATCCAGCGCCGCCGTCAGGACGGTTTCGTCGCCGGGGTCCGCCTTCCAGGCCAGGCCGCACCCGGCGGAAATGCGGGACGGCAGCGGGATGATGCGCCCCGGCAGAGACAGCCGCCCGAACAGGGCCTCCGCCGCCAGGGCCTGGGCCGTCTCCTGGAAGGAGATCACCAGGGCCGGAGTCCGTTGGCGGGTCAAGGCCGGATCACCAGGGTGGCGTTCATCTGCTTCTCGGCGATGACGTATATATTGGTCACCTGACCCACCCGGAGCTTGTCGGCGATGCCGTAATGATTCAGACAGGTGCCGCAGGTCAGGATCTCCACCCCCAGCGCCTCCAGCTTGTGCAGGTCCTCCAGGGACGCGGAGCCATCGCAGGTGACGAAAGCGCCGCCGTTGTAGAACAGAACGGTGCGGGGCAGCTTCTCCTGCTGGGTCAGGGCAAACAGGAAGCCCTTCAGCAGCACCCGGCCCAGGGTGTCGTCTCCCTGGCCCATGTGGTCGGCGGAGATCACCACCACGGTGTTCTCGGGCCTTTCGGAGGGAACGGTGCAGATGCCGTCGGCGGTATCGGGCAGCTGGGCTCCGGCCTGGGCGGTGATGGTGACCCGGAAGCGGTTTTCCGCCAGCTGCTCCGTTTCGATGGTGCAGCCCTTGCTCTGGGCCAGACGGGTCAGATTCTCCACGGCGATGCGGTTATCCACCAGAGTCTCCACGGTGCCGGGACCGGCCAGAGTCTTCAGAGCCTGCAGGGTCTTGACCACCGGAATGGGGCAGGCGTCGCCTACGGCGTTGACTTGGATCATGATGAGAAGCCTCCTTGTTTTTGAGTCGGAATAGCAATATGTTCATTATAAGCGTTTCCTCGGGGGATTGCAAGGGGTGGGCCCCGCAAATGGCGGCGTGGTGTGCCGCAAAAGTCCGGGACGCCTTGCACAGCAAGGCCCCCGCTTTGGACGGGGGCCTTATTCTGCATGAAAATCCTTTTCATTTGTCTGGGTATGCGGTATAATATACCCACTATGTATCCTGGAGGTGCCGCATATGGAGAAGACCCGCCGCGAGATCATGGACCGGGTATATCTCACCTATCTGCCTGCCAAAAAGTTCAAAACCGGCTGCCTTTCCGCGCAGTTCATCACGCCCCTGCGCCGGGAGACGGCGTCCTGCGGCGCGCTGCTGCCGCTGGTGCTCCAGCGGGGCACCATGCGCTGTCCGGATATCCAGCAGCTGTCCGCCGCCATGGACCAGCTCTACGGCGCGCAGATCAACCCCACCATCCGCAAAAGGGCGGAGTGCCAGTGCATCGGCTTTGTGGCCTCGGTAATGGACGACAGCTTCGCCCCCCGGGGAGAAAAGCTGCTGGAGCCCACCGCCGCCCTGCTGGGAGAGCTGCTGCTGGACCCCGTCACCCGCAACGGCCGGTATCTGCCGGAGTATGTGGACAGTGAGCGGGCCAATCTGCTGGACAGCATCCGTTCCGTCCGCAACGACAAGCGGGACTGGGCGGACCTGCGCCTTTTGCAGGAGATGTGCCGGGACGAGCCCTACGGCGTCAGCCGCCTGGGAGACGAGACTGCCGCCGCGGCCATCAACAACCAGAAGCTCCATGTCTACAGCCAGGGAATGATGTCCGCCTCCCGGCTGGAGCTGTTCTACTGCGGCAGCGCTCCCATCACCCGGGTGGAGGACGCCCTGCTGGAGGCCTTCGCCGCCCTGCCCCGGGGCGCGGCCCGGGACCCGCAGCCGCCCCGCCGGGTGGACGCCCCGGCCCAGCCCCGTGTCATCCGCGAGGCCATGGATGTGACCCAGGGAAAGCTCTCCATGGGCTTCCGCTGCGGCACCGACGATGTGCCCGCCATGCTCCTGGCCAACCTTCTGTTCGGCGGCACCAGCAATTCCAAGCTGTTTCTCAACGTCCGGGAAAAGCTCTCCCTGTGCTACTACGCCTCCAGCAATTATGTCCGCTCTAAGGGCATCCTGACGGTGTCCTCCGGCATTGAAAGCGCCGACTATCAGCGGGCCCTGGACGAAATTCTGCACCAATTGCAGGAGGTCCGGGACGGGCACTGGGAGCCCTGGGAGCTGGAGGGCGCCCGCAGCACCATGCGCAGCGCCCTGGCCTCCCTGCCGGATTCTCAGGGCGCCCTGGAAAATTACTGCCTGGGTCAGGCAGCCACCGGCCAGAGCGAGGACCCGGAGACCATGCAGCGCCTGCTGGACCAGGTGACGCCGGAGCGCATCCGGGCCGCCGCCGGCAGCGTGACCCTGGACACCGTATACTTCCTGCACGGAAAGGAGGAGGCCTGATGAAAACCCTTACCTATCCCCGCATCGGGGAAAAGGCCATCTGGGAGACCCTGCCCAACGGCCTGCCCGTCTGCGTGGTGCCCAAGCCCGGGTATGCCCGGAAGTTCGCCTTCTTCACCACCCGCTACGGCGGCATGGATATGCGCTTTCAGCTGGACGGCCAGTGGCTGGATCCCCCTGCCGGCATCGCCCACTATCTGGAGCACAAGATGTTCGACACCGCCGACGGCAGCGCCATGCAGGACCTGGCCCGGGGCGGGGCCGAGCCCAACGCCTACACCAGCAACGCCGTTACCGCCTACTATTTCGACTGCACCGAGCATTTTTATGACAATCTCCGGATTCTGCTGTCCTTCGTGTCCGTCCCCTACTTCACCGATGAAAGCGTGGAGAAGGAGCAGGGCATCATCGCCCAGGAGATCGGCATGATCGAGGACAACCCCGAGTGGCAGGTCTACCGCCAGATGATGCAGGCCCTGTACCGTCACAGCCCCGTCCGCCAGTCCGTGGCCGGGTCCGTGGAGAGCATCCGCCAGATCACCGCCCAGACCCTGTACGACTGCCACAAGGCCTTCTATACCCCCGCCAACATGTGCCTGGTGGTGGTGGGCGACGTGGACCCGGAGGAGGTTCTCCGGGCCGCCCGGGAGGTTCTGCCCCGGGAGAGTGGCCCCGCCATCCCCCGGGACTATGGCCGGGAGGAGGACCTGACGCCTCATATGGCCCGCATAGAGGGCCGGATGGAGGTGGCCATGCCCACCTTCCTGCTGGGCTTCAAGTGCCCGCCGGTGCCGGAGGGAGAGGAGCGCATGCGCCTGGATATCCTGGGGGACCTGGCCTGCGACGTGCTCATGGGAGAGTCCAGCCCCCTGTTCACCCGGCTGTACAGTCAGGGGCTGATCAACGGCACCTTTGACAGCGCCTATGACCTGCTGCCGGGAGCCGCCTATGTGTTCTGCGGCGGCGACAGCAACGATCCCGAGGCCGTGCAGCAGGCCGTTCTGGATGAAGCCCGCCGGGTGGTCCGGGAGGGGGTGGACCCGGCCTATGTCCAGCGCATCCGCCGGGCCAGCTTC
>ENA-ORTV01004255-ORTV01004255.1-human-gut-metagenome-genome-assembly--contig:-NODE-4255-length-10997-cov-2.477792_pt1 | contig 10997 bp, 9 predicted proteins | sample MGYA00241915_ERZ509194 | MGnify/ENA primary metagenome ERZ509194 (study PRJEB26280, sample SAMEA2338810) | human gut metagenome | biome: human gut; feature: human-associated habitat; material: faeces... | reverse complement strand
TAAGAGGCTGAAGTTTTTTTGAAGAAATCGGCTGCCGTAACTTTCTTTCCGGCGATAACCATCGGCAGCAGGACATTAAGTCTGGCCCACAGGGCAATGCCGACGAAAATGTTGATTGTCCATCCCAGCAGGGCCGCATAGGGAACGCCCAGTTTATTTAAAATATAGATAAAGAGCCAGGCCGGGAGAGCCAAAATCAGGCCGAACAGCATCTGGGCAACATAGTAAATGAAAATATTGTACCAGGGTTTCAGCGGGTTGTAGCTGTCTTGGCTGAGATTGTATTTGTAAAGGGAAATTTCGGTTAGGACATTAAAAAGCGCCGTCAGAACCACCGAAACATAAATAAAAGCCATGCTGTGGGCAAACCGGCCTTCCATATAAAGCTCGGCATAGCAGTAAACCAGCAGCGGGATGATAAAAAGCAACATTACCGGCAGCTTTTTAAAGAAGGATTTGTAAGAATCTATAATTAAATTTAACATCAGACTATTCCTTTAAAACAGTTCACCTTGAGTGTCGGCGGCCAGCGATGCAATAGCTTCTTTAACAATAGAAACGGAAACGGCCCGTTTTTTTGCCAGGGAAATATTATCGATTTCCATAACCAGTTTCCTTGCGTAAGCAAAAGAACGCTGCATATTGGCGACCATGTAATTAATAATTTCAGGATTCACCATTACTTGGCGGTCCATAAATAATTTTATAAGCAGAGATGACAGCAAATCATCGTCCGGCTCTTTTATTTCTACCGATGTTACAATATTTAAGCGTGATTGTAAATCGGGTAATTTAAAATTCATGCGCGCCGGGGCGGTCGAGGCGGTAAATAAAATGTTTCCGCCTTCGTTGCGATATAGGTTATAGAGGTGAAACAAGGCTTCGCAGTTAATCTCGGGGATCAAATCTTCGACAACTAAGCATTTGTTTTGATTAAAAAGTTTGTGGACAGTTTCAAGCTCTATCTGTTCGGCTCGGATGAAAGGTATTTTATAAGGGTAATTCGTCAGCTTGGAAACGGTGTTGGAAAAGACATTGGCAAGGTGGGTTTTGCCGCAGCCTTCGCTGCCGTATATGCAAACGGCGAAATACGGCCAGTTCGGCCAACTTTCGACAAGCGTTGCCGCTTCAAGGTTGCATTTGGCAACCATAAAGTCTTCTTTGCCCATGCAGGGCAGGTGCGGAAATTCCAACGGTAACTGCTGCATAAATTTTCCTTAATGCTGTTTATTTATTTAAGACATCAAAAACTTTGGCTGTCAAGTCACTGAGACTGAAAGGTTTGGTTAAAAATTCGAATTCGTCAAAATTTTCAACTTCCTGTTTGACGATTTCTTCCGAGTAACCGGAAGCCAGAATGATTTTGATGCCGGGGATTTGCTGTTTGACCCGTTCGGAAAGTTCGGCGCCGTTAAGTCCGGGCATGACCATGTCGGTAATCATCAGGTCGAAGTTCTTATCTTCTTTGATATAATCCAGCGCATTTTCCGCCGAATTGCAGCCGACGACGTCATAGCCTTTTTTCTTTAAGGCGCGCAGGGCAAAAGTCCGCAGGGAATCTTCATCGTCGACAAAGAGAATGCGGGTATTTTCAATTTCCTTATGCGGCGTTTCGTATTCGCGGGTAAAGGTGGAGAGATTCATACCCATAATCATTTTTTCATCAACGCTCAGCGGGCCGGAAATTTTTTCCTGTACGGTCAAAACCGGCGTTCCGTCTTTATTGGTGAAGATATCCTGTCCGTTTTCATCGGAGGAGGCTGTGTCGGCCCCGGCTTCCTGTCTGGGCAGATATATGCTGAAAGTTGTTCCCCGGCCGACCTGGCTGTCAACCCGGATAAAGCCGTTATTCTGGCGGATAATTCCGTAAACCTGAGATAAGCCGAGTCCGGTACCCGAGCCGGCGACGTTCTTTTTGGTTGAAAAGAACGGTTCAAAAATATGACCGAGGTTTTCCGGCGGAATGCCGCAGCCGGTATCGGCAACATCGACGGCGATATATTCGCCGGCCTTTATCATGTCGGCGCCGAAAGCAAAATCTTCAAGAATGTTTTCAACCCGGGAAGTAATACTCAGAGTGCCGCTGCCGTTCATTGCGTCTTTGGCGTTGATGGCCAGATTGAGAATGATTTGGGTAAATTGGGTCGGATCAATATGAATCATTCCCAGATCGCTGCCGTGATAAAATTTCAGCGTGATTTGTTCGCCGAGCGTGCGCTTCAACAAATTGCTGAGTTCGGCAAAGTTTTCGGTAATGTCAAGCAGTTTGGGCTGTATCGGCTGCTGCCTGGCGTAAGCAAGAATCTGTTTTACCAATCCGGCGGCTCGGTTGGCGTTGTGTTTAATCTGCATTAAGTCGCCGAAAGAAGGATCGCCGACACCGTGGCGCTGCAACAATAAATCGCAATAGCCGATCAGGGCGGTCAGCAGATTATTAAAATCGTGTGCAACGCCGCCGGCCAGCTGGCCGAGCGCCTGATTTTTCTGTGCCTGAATAAACTGCTGCTCAAGTTTTTTCTGCTGGGTGGCATCAACCAAATACACAACCGCTCCGTCGGCTGCGTCGGCGGAAACGGCATAGTATTTGCGCATCGGGCAGAGATGCAGCAGAGCAATTCCGGCGCTGCAGCCTTCGGTCAGATGGACTTCCAGTGATGATGCGTTTTTCTCGCAGCGGCAGACGGCGGCAAATTCTGTCCGGGCGCGATCGCGGTCTTCGGCTTTTATATGCTCGAAAATCGTGTCTTCGGTTTCTTTGCGGGGGCCGATAAAAGTCTCGGCCAGATGGTTAGATTCGTGTATTCGTCCGTCGGAATCGCAAAAGATAATACCGACCGGGGCGTGGTCAAACAGCCAGCCGATTTTGTCAGCCGCCGTATCCAGCGCCTTATGCAAGTCGGCTTCGCCGGGAATATCTTTGATGATTACGCCGCGGGTTTTGAGCTCGTTATTTTCACGGAAGCTTTCATGATAGGCCAGACATTCCAAAACTTTTTTCTCGCGGGTGATAAAGTGAAGACTGCCGTGCCACAGGAAATTACGGGGCGGAATGGCGGTATTGGCAGACAAAAACTCGGAGAGGCTGCGGCCGGGGAGTTCTTCGCGGTTAAAACCGATCAGGTTGGAAAAAGCATGATTGCAGTATTCGAAAATATTGTCTTTGTCGGTGATGTACAGACCGACCGGCAGGTAGTCGAGAAAATCATGAAGCGAGCGGCGTTCAAAACGGTAAACTTCCTGCATATTGCGGTCGGCGGTGATATCCTGAATGTTCCAAAACAAATAAGTGTCTTTGCGAATCGCTTTTATGGAAAATGGGCCGTCAAAGATGTCGGCTTTTTTCAGGGAAATCGGCCGCACCGAGATTTCAAACCATTCTTCTTCGTTAAAAATGCGGTTTTCTTCCTGATGCAGAACCAGCGATAAGGAAACCTTTTCGGAGATAAAGTTTTCGCAGCCGTTTTTGAGACGGTAAAAGGCCGTTTGGTTGCCGCTGTCTTTGGCCAGATGCTGCTCAAGAAACTCCAGAACCGTCCGCCCTTTGAACAAATCCCGGGAGGGTTCGTTTTCAATCACGGCTTTTCCCTCGGCATTGTCAATGCGCTGAACGATAAATTCGTTGCGCAGAATCTCGTTGGCAAAGCCGCCGTAGCTCATTGCTTCTTCGCCGCTGTAGATTGTCTGAATGGTCAGAATTAAACATAAAGAGATTAAAAACAGCATGACCAGAATCAGGACGGTGAAGTATTCGGGATAGACCATAAACAAAATGACCGCGGCGGCCAAGGCCAGCAGCGAGTAGGAAAGACAGACCAGTTTACGGCGGAGCGCCTGATCAGGACGGTGATTGGTTTTTGAGCTGCATAACATATCCGATTACCTCTGCAACGGCTTTAAAATGTTCGGGCGGAATAGCCTGGTCGATTTCTACCGAGGCGAACAAAGCGCGCGCCAGCGGCGGGTTTTCAACAATCGGCACTTCGCTTTCCTCGGCGAGCGCCTTAATACGGAGCGCCACGTTATCCAGACCTTTGGCAACCACGACCGGGGCGTCCATCGTTTCCATCTTATATTGGAGCGCTACGGCATAATGCGTCGGGTTAACAATAACCACATCGGATTTGGGAACGTTTTCCATCATCCGGTGGCGGGCGCGTTCCATACGTATCTGGCGAATCCTTGATTTTACCAGCGGGTCGCCTTCGGTCTGTTTGTATTCGTCCTTGACTTCCTGTTTGGTCATACGCAGTTTTTTCAAGTGAGCGTATTTCTGGTAGGCATAGTCGGCCAGGGCGATAACCAAAACGGCAATGGCTACCGTAAAAATCAATAATAACACAACTTTATGAATAAATCCTAAAATTGCCATGGTTTCCATAGAGGGCATCAGATTGACTTTGTCCAGATAGGGACGCACAACCAGAATTGCAACAAAAGAAATTACAACGATTTTGATAATGCCTTTTATGCTTTCAATAATTTTTTTCATATTGATGAAATTCGGCAGGGCGGCAAAGATGTTCAGTTTATTCCAATTCGGTTCGAGTTTCTTGGGGGCGTAAATAAAACCGGTTTGGGCAATGGAGGCAAAAACGCCGAATAACATGAAAATGGCAAAAGGGATTCCGAGAATCTTAAAAATACCGAAAACGGTCCGCAGCAGCAAAAGGCGGATATGCTGCGGGTCGGTGGGGATGGTTTCCGGGGTTTCGATAAATTTGATCGTCAGCTGGTAGAACCATTTGAACATATAGGGCAGAACCAGCCAGACAACGAAAATCATTCCCAGCAGCATGATGAAGCTTTTGGCTTCCTGAGAAATGGCAATATCGCCTTCTTCTTTGGCCTTGCTTATCTTTCGTTCGGACGGTTCTTCCGTTTTGGAGGATTCGTCATCGTCTTCGGCAACCATGATATCCTCCTATTTGATAAACTGCATTAACCCGTCTTCAAAATACTTGGTGAACCAGAGTATCATCATCGGGGTTGTTATCAGAAGCAGTCCCAGGCCGAGATAAATTTGCAGCGGCAGGGAAAGAAAGAAAATGTTTAACTGCGGCATCAGGCGCGAAACCAGCCCCATGCCGGTGTAGAAAATAATTGTAAAAGCGATGAAGGGCGAACCGATTTTGAAGCCCATGACAAAGCTTTTGTTTAGGGTCGTACTTAAAAATTCGGCAAAGTTGCCGACCGGTAAATCTGCGGTCACCGGAAAGAGGTTGTAACTGTCGATGACGGCGCTGAGCATTAGATGATGAAGGTCGGTGACAAAAATAACCGTCAGGGCAATCAGGCTTAAAAAGGTTTCGATAACGACCGACTGGGTTTGAAAAGCCGGGTCAAAAATCTGGGCATTGGCAAAACCGATAGCCTGAGCGGCAAAGCTTCCGGCAAGACTGAGAGACGCATAGAGAAACTGCATTAACATTCCCAGAAAAACCCCGATTAAGATTTCAAAACTTATCATGCGGATAAAGGCAGCGCTGGTCGACGGTATCGGCGGAAAATAGGAATCGAGGAACGGAACAAGTACCAGGCTGACGGCGACAGCAATCGATAATCTTTGCCGCATATTGATATAAGATGTGGTAAAGCCGGGCATAAAGGCCAAAGCGCTGCCGATGCGAAGGAATACCAACATAAATTTGTAAATTTCAATGTGTAACAGTTCACCCATATTGCTTATCCGCCGTTGACGATACGGTCAAAAAGTCCTTCGGTTAAAGTGCGCATCTGGTTAAGCATGAAAGGAAACAGCAAAATCAAGGTAAAGAAGACACCGAGAATTTTTGGCACAAAAGCCAGCGTCATTTCCTGAATTTGGGTTAAAGCCTGGAAAATACCGATAATCAGGCCGATAAACAGTGCTACCAGCAAAACCGGAGTCACTACTTTTACCAGGGTAAAAATAGCTTCGCGGGAGATGTCCAAAATTTCAATTTCATTCATGGCAGTCAGCCTTATCAGTCAAGCGGGGTTTGTTTTTCAAAGTAGCGGTAGTTCTGAGTTCCGGTCAAAAAAGCTCCGTCAAAACCGCTGTCGACAATTCCCTGAAAATATTTGGCAATGATCTTTTTCCAGTCTTCATGCCAATATTCGGTAATCGCTGCGTGCGGGTTGACAAAGGAGGCGCGTTTCAGCCAGGACGGAACGCCGAGCTTCCATTCTTTTTTCCAGTAATATTCGGTGTCGTCGGCTTCGCTGACATTCATCATGGCAATAATCAGGCGCCGGGTCCCGTTCTTTTTATATTTCAAACTGTTGATTTCTTCCGGGGTAAACGGAATTTTGTTATGAAACAACGGGCGGATAACAATGACGTCAAAATTTGAATTGCGGATATCGTTGATAAAGTCGTCTTTATCGGCATAGTTGTTTTCTTCAATCAGAAACAAAATATTTCCGGCGTCGGCCAGTTTGAAAATATTGCGGGCATTCTCATTAACCAGCGGCTGGGTTTTGGCGTTGTTGAAAGCGAAGTCCGGGTTGAAAAAGCCATAAAGCAGAATTTCCCGTCCGGCAGAAGCGTCAAGCGCCGCATCATATTTCAGCGGGTTGTCGCATTTGTCGATCGAAATAATTTTCAAACCGGAATTTTTGGCGGCGGGAGATAGAGCGCGATCCCGGCAAAGCAGGTTGTTGAGGACTATTCCGTCAATGCTCTGAATGTAATAGCTCCCCGGCGAACCTACGGCCGGACGATGATCGGGGGTAAAAGCCCTCAATTTGGCCAGAAATGTCGGATCCGAGGCGTTTACGCCGGCGCGGCGCGCCGCATTATAGCCTTCGAGATGGTATTCCCAAAGATATTTATCAAGCAGTTCTTCGCCTTCATGAACCAGAATCTGAAAATCGCGGTTTTTGGATTTGGCAAAATTGGAAAGCATAATCACGTTATCGCGCATTTTCTGGCGGTAGTTGATAATTTTTTCCGGAGGAACCCGGATATCAAGAATCTCCTCTTCATAAGTATAAGGATTCGCCTCGCTGAAGCCGTATAAAGCGGCTTCAGCGGCGGAAATCCCGCTTAACAGTGCGGCCAGCAGCAACAAAGTTTGTCTAAGTCGTAACATCTGCCTGAGTTTTTCCTGTTCTTAAGCTGATTTCGGCAATATCGGCGGCGAGCGCGGAAAGTTTTTTCAAAACTTCAAGCGAATCGCCGGAAATATTGTCTTTACTGTATTGTTCGTTGTAAACGCGAATGGTCGCGCCGCTGCTGCCGGTACCGGACAGGCGGTAGATAATCCGAGCCTCATTGGCAAATTTGATAATCAGGCCGTTGGCGGTTGAACTGTGGTCGACCGGATCATTGTAAACAAAAGGCGCGGCTGCGGTAACGGTGTATTCACCGAAGCTCTGTCCGACCAGAGAGGGAAGCTTGGCTTCCAAATCTGCCATCAATTTATCGGCAATATCGGTCGGGACGCCTTCATAGTCATTGCGGATATAATAGGTGCGGCCGTATTTGCGCCAATGTTCGACGGTGATTTCTTCAACTGATTTTCCGGTGGCGGCAATAATGCTCAGCCAGAACAGAACTGCCCAGATGCCGTCTTTTTCACGGATATGGCTGGAACCGGTGCCGAAACTCTCTTCGCCGCAGAAGGTGATTCTGTTGCTGTCCATCAGGTTGACAAAATATTTCCAACCGGTCGGAACCTCGTAACAAGGCAGACCGCGCGCCTGAGCTACCCGGCAGACAGCCGTGGAGGTTGCCGCCGAACGGGCGACGCCGTAAATACCGTCTTTATAGGCAGGTATCAGGGCATAGTTATCGGTAATGATTGCCAGGCTGTCGCTCGGCGAAACGAAGAATTTCCGCCCGAGAATCATGTTGCGGTCGCCGTCGCCGTCGTTTGCAGCGCCGAAGTCAGGCGCATTTTCGCCGTAAAGAATACTGATAAGTTCTTTGGCGTGAACCAAATTGGGATCCGGATGCAGGCCGCCGAAGTCGGGCAGAGGCGTTGCGTTGATAACGGAACCGGGAGCAGCCCCGAGCATTTCTTCAAAAATTTTGACGGCATAGGGACCGGTAACGGCATTCATCGCATCAAATTTCATGGTGAAACCGCCGGCGAAAAGTTTGCGCAGAGCGTCAAAGTCAAAAATCTGTTCCATCATTGCGGCATAGTCTTTAACCGGATCGATGATTTCAATAATCATGTCGCCGAGGTTTTGAGGGCCGAGACCGGACAGATCAATATCTTCGCTGTCAAAAATTTTATATTCGCGAATGGTCTTGCTGTTTTGATAAATTTTATCGCTGACCTGACTGGGAGCTTGTCCGCCGCTTTGGTTGGCGTATTTGATGCCGAAGTCACCGTCGATGCCGCCGGGATTATGCGAGGCCGACAGTACGAAACCGCCGTCAAGTTTGTTCATCAAAATGATATGCGAAGCGGCCGGGGTGGAAACAAAGCCGTTGCGGCCGATAATCAGTTTGGCCACGCCGTTAGCCGCGGCGATTTTGATAATTTTCTGGATAGCGATATCATTGTAAAAACGCCCGTCGCCGCCGAGAACGTAAACTTTGCCCCGGGCGTCGCCGATGGTGTTAAAAATACTCTGGACAAAGTTTTCTACGTAATTGGGCTGCATAACAACCTTGGATTTTTTACGCAGGCCGGCGGTTCCCATTTTCTGGTCATCATAAGGGGAAGTGCTGACGATTTTTATTGACATACTGACTCCTTTTCATTTTTTTGATTTTTCAGATAGCAGAAGTTTAACACCATAAGTTCTAAACTCAAGTGTTTCGCCTTTTTTATACACGGTTTCCGCAGAGCTTAATCCGGACAGATAGATTCCGCCAAAGCGCGGATTTCCCGTTTGGCGGCAAGGTGGGAAACGCTCATTTTTAATTTAAGCGCTTCGTGGTTCATATCAAGGACGGTCAGTCCCTCGAGGAATAATTCTTTGTATATGACGCGGTCACGAAGGCCGTCAACAAAACGGAAACCGAAACGTTTGGCCAGTTTGGTCAGATATTCAAATACGGTCTGTTTGTTTTTGGAATTCAGCGACGAGACTTTGTTGCCGACGACAATCCAGTTCAGGTAGGGTTTTCCCTGAGCCGCCAGATATTTTTTGATGTCCCAGATAAAATTGGCATAAGGCCCCGGTTTGCCGATGTGTCCAAGGTCAAAGTCAATATCGGCAATAACACTCAGGTCAATCAGGCTGTCGGAGATCGGCGTAATCAGCGTATCGGCGAATTTATGCGCAGCTTCAAAAAGATAGTTTTTGGTGCCGGGCGTGTCGATAATTACCGCGTCAAAGCTCATGCACAGGGCTTCAATCAGCAAATTCAACTCTTGTAAGGCCTGAGGTATCAGGTCATAGTTTTCCTGCGGGCTGACGCGGTAATGTTCGGGCATCGGCAGGCGAATCAACCGGCGGCCGCAAAAACTTTTACGGTTTTCAATATATTTGGAAAGCGTGCCCTGGCGTCCGTCGAGGTCGACGGTTGCCACCTTAAATCCTTCCTGCAGCAATTTAATGGCCAGATGCATCGAAATTGTCGATTTTCCGGTTCCGCCTTTTTCATTGCTGACAACGATAACGTGAGCTGATTTTTGGGTTGATTTATCCATTAGAGTTTATGTGCCAATATAAGTTCGCGGTTGAGAGGCTGCGGCTGATCGGAATCTTCCGAACCTTTTACGGCAACCACTATACAGGACTTATTTGACTTTTTCAAACTATTACAAATCTTTTCCGCATCATTTTTGTTAAGGCCTAGAATCTGCGAACGATAAACAACCGTGTTTCCGGTCTGATACGGCTCAACGGCAACCGGTTTGTTTTCAAGGCGCGAGTAACCGATATCCTGAATTTCGAGCGCATAGTTGCGGGCTTTGGTATAGTTGGAGAAAGCCCCGATTTGAATTCCCCAGGCATTTTCGGGGCCGATCGATGTTTCGCTCAAGGGCGTTTCGGCTGCGGAATCGGCAATATCGTCGGCCATGGCCAGACGCGTCAGGCCTTTGTCCATCAGTTTGGCAATCTGACGGTCGCGCAATTTGGCCGAATTGTGTCCCATGGTTACGGCGATAACCCTTTTGCCGTTTCGTTCGGCGGAGGTGACAATATTGTAGCCGGCAGCGTTGGTGAAACCGGTTTTCATGCCGTCCGCCCCGTCAAAATTTTTGAGCAGGTGATTGTGGGTGTAATAAGTGCGCCCCTGATATTCAAATTTTGTTGCCGAAAAAAGTTTGTAGTATTGCGGAAAATGATGATAAACCGCCGCTCCCAGCAAAGCCATGTCACGGGCGGTGGTTTTCTGTGCGCGGTTAGGCAGGCCGGAAGCATTTTTGAAAGTGGTGTTTTTCATGCCGAGTTCGCGGGCGACTTTTGTCATGGTCAGGGCAAAATTTTCTTCGGTATAGCCTAAGCCTTCGGCTAAAACCGTAGCGCAATCGTTGGCCGATTTGATTATCAGAGCCATAACGGCCGTACGGACACTGATTGTTTCTCCGGCACGGACGCCGAGTTTTGAGGGAGAGCGATTGGCTGCATTGCGGGAAACGGGAAGCCGGTCGTCGAGCTTGATAATGCCTTTTTCCAAAGCGTCAAAAGTGATATAAAGCGTCATTAATTTGGTTAAAGAGGCCGGATAACGCTGGGTGTCTGCGCCGCTGGCGGAAAGGACTTCTCCGCTCCAGGCATCTATGATAATCGACGACGTGGAAGCGGCCGCCGGACATGTCGCGGCGGTTAAGATCGCTAAGCTGGTAAATAAAGAAAAGACAAAATGCTTCATACTAAAGGCAATATCCTGTTTCATTTCGAATCTTCTGGCTAATTAATTTCACTCAGTATCTGCCCAAAAAGCAAATAAAGGGTTAATTTTTTTTAGGTTATCCAAAATAATTTTGGCCTGAGGGTAATTTTTAGCTTGACTTTGCGGCTTAATCTCTGTAGAAGTTTGTTTGTTAATTAATGGCGAATGTAGCTCAGTTGGTAGAGCCCCGGTTTGTGGTACCGGTTGTCGTGGG
>ENA-ORTV01004250-ORTV01004250.1-human-gut-metagenome-genome-assembly--contig:-NODE-4250-length-11009-cov-3.229049_pt1 | contig 11009 bp, 12 predicted proteins | sample MGYA00241915_ERZ509194 | MGnify/ENA primary metagenome ERZ509194 (study PRJEB26280, sample SAMEA2338810) | human gut metagenome | biome: human gut; feature: human-associated habitat; material: faeces... | reverse complement strand
ACGATACCGTTCTTTTCAACGCGGTACTGAACTTCACCGGCTTTGGCTTTCTTAACCGCCGTGGCAACATCAGCCGTAACCGTTCCCAGTTTCGGGTTCGGCATCAGGCCTTTGGGGCCGAGAATACGGGCAACTTTACCGGCCATACCCATCATATCGGGAGTGGCAATGCAGCGATCAAAGTCGACTTTGCCGGAAAGAATGGAATCAATCAGATTCTCGGCGCCGACAATATCAGCTCCGGCAGCTTTGGCTTCATCGGCTTTTTCACCCTGAGCCAAAACGGCGACGCGAACGGTTTTACCGTTGCCGTGCGGCAGCGAGCAAACGCCGCGAACCATCTGGTCGGCGTGCTTCGGATCAACGCCGAGGTTGATAGCCAGATCGATGGTTTCGTCAAACTTGGCGGTAGCATTTTCTTTAACGAGCTTAACAGCGTCTTTCAGGGCATAAGCCTGATTTTTATCAACTGCTTTATAAGCATTTACGATTCTTTTTCCCTGCATAGCTCTACTCCGTTACCTTAACGCCCATCGAAATTGCCTGACCTTTAACCATGTTCATGGCGGCTTCAACTGTCGAGCAGTTCAAGTCCGGCATTTTGGCTTCGGCGATTTCTTTAACCTGAGCTAATGTAATCTGACCGGCAACGACTTTACCGGGTTCTTTGGAAGCGCTCTGAATTTTAGCGGCTTTCTTGATGTAATAAGCAACCGGAGGCAGCTTGGTTTCAAAAGTGAAAGACTTGTCTTCAAAAGCGGTAATGACGACCGGAACGGGAATACCGGGTTCCATTTTCTGAGTCGCAGCATTGAAAGCTTTGCAGAATTCCATAATATTCAAGCCTTTTTGGCCCAGAGCCGGACCAACCGGAGGAGAAGGATTAGCTTTTCCTGCGGGGATTTGCAGCTTGATCAATCCTAAAATTTTCTTTTTAGTTTTAGCCATTTTATACCCCATTTTAAGGTTCGTGGTAGGTTAAGACCATGGCAGGTCTCCCACGCTTTGTTAATATACAATCCACTCCCAAAACCGGTCTCCCGATTTAAAGAGTCGCTTCTATATATCACAAACGATTCAATTTGCAAGCACTTTTTCCGTCAAAACCGCAAATATTTTTTCTTCCCCGATTCGCGAAAGCCCTTCCCGGAGTCTGTTATGAATTATAACAGCTTGTTCACAGCCCGCGAAATTTTTGTCCAATTTTATTGACTCGCACAGCATATTATGTTTATAATCAGGCAGTTTTAAAATTATTGGGGCAAAATTATGTTTTGGCAGACGCTGCCTCAGAATTATTGTTAAACTTAAATTTTAAAGTTATGAACCCTAAAAAAACCCTCAATTTCATCAACAAATTTAATGAAATTGAAGTTGGTAAGGACTACATGGCTGTTGTCATTGCCGCCGACGAAAACTGCGTAATCTTCGGACTTCCCGGAGGATTTACCGCCCATGCCGATATCAACGATTTAGGCATTCTCGGTGATTATGATTTAAGCGACGTTTTTCCCGAAGACACAAGAGTCCGGGTCAGAGTAACCCGTATTCAGGCTTCCGGTCAAAATCGTGAAATTCGCGTTATTCCCGACACGCCGGCCGATCAGTATTTTCGGGCTCATGCCAAAGGCGAAATTGTAACCGGACGTATCCTGTTCTGCACGCCTCAGGCCAGCATTATTGAGCTGGACGAATATGTTCAGGCGATTGTTCCCAGACATCTGGTTCATCGCCCGGGAATGAGATTCGAATGTCGTCTCAGAGGCTTCAATCTTCTTACCAAAAGGGTTATGATCCGCTTGCGGAACTCCCGCCAGGTTTGGATACCTCGGGCTGCAAAAGAAAAAAAGAGCCGGGCGCAGTATACACGCCTTGCCGTTTAGTAATAACCAAGCCCCGAACGCCGGGGCTTAAATTTTGCCGATAAAAAAAATCCCCTGCCGCAGCAGAGGATTTTCCGTTGTTTATCAAAAGAATTAAGAAATTTTTTCGACCTGATTAAATTCCAGCTCAACCGGCGTTGAACGGCCGAAAATCGAAACCGAAACTTTCAGGCGGTTTTTCTCGGTATCAACTTCTTCAACCAAACCGACGAAAGAAGCAAACGGACCGTCGCTGACGCGGATCTGCTCGCCGACCTCAAAATCAACCACGGTGGTCGGTCTTTCAATTCCGTTCTGCATCTGATTGATAATCCGCTGGGCTTCCGCTTCGCTGATCGGCTGCGGTTTGTTGCGGCTGCCGAGGAAATTGGTAACCTTAGGATTATTTTTAATCAAATGCCAGCCGTCATCGGTCATAACCATTTTAACCAGAATATAACCGGGGAAAAACTTGCGTTCGCTGCTGACTTTGGCGCCTTTTTTAACTTCGACAACCTCTTCGGTCGGCACCAGAATATCAAGGATTTTATCATCCATTTTTTTCAAAACGGCCTGTTCTTTAATCGATTCGGCAACTTTTTTCTCCGAACCGGAATGAACATTTACGACATACCAACGAGCATCCATCAGACTAAACTCCCAAACCAAATATTAACTTAACTGCCCAACCAAAAATTTGGTCAACAAAGAAGAAAAACGCCGCGGCAATGGCAACAATGACAATCACCATCATGCTGGTCATCATAACTTCTTTTCTGGTCGGCCAGGTAACTTTTTTGATTTCCTGTTTAACCTGCCGGAAGAACTGTATCGGACTAACTTTCGCCATGGAAACCTATCCATAAAAAATATATTAACACAAAATCAATCTCAGAACCGTTCTGAGATTGTATAGCAAAAATACTATAAGATTTGCCCAAAACATAAACTATAATTTCCGATAATGCAATAACAATTTTGCAAAAGCGCAAAAAAACTCCCAACACCACAACGCATAAAAAATAAAAAAACTCTTGACTTAGAGTAACCTCTAAAGTGTAGCCTTGATTTTGAACCGGAAATAACCAGCTTTATTTCCACACCCTTCAACCACACTCAGGAGGAAACATGAAAAAACTTCTCTGCGGCCTGATTGCCGCCTGCGCAATCTTAAACGGAACGGCATTTGCCCAAACTCAGAAAGGAGAAACCATGCCCGAAACCCCTAAAATCCTCATCGCCTATTATTCCAAAACCGGCAATACCGAACAGATTGCCAAATTAATTCAGAATACAGTCGGCGGCGATTTGCTGGCCATTGAGCCCGTCAGCCCTTATCCTGACGATTATGACACCCTGACAACCCAAGCCAAAAAAGAAATCAGCGAAGGCAAAATGCCGCCGATAAAAAAAGCGGCCGTTACTCCCGAAGATTATGACATCATCTTTGTCGGTTCTCCCTGCTGGTGGTCAACGATTGCGCCGCCGGTCGCAACCTTCCTTTCCGAACACGATTTCAGCGCTAAAACCATTATTCCTTTCTCCACCCACGGCGGCAGCGGCCTCGCCGGCAATGCCCGCGACACCGCCAAATTGACACCTCAGGCTAAACATTTGCCCGGCAAAGCCTTTTACGGCAGCCGCGCGACAACGGCCGGAAACGATGTCAAAAACTGGCTCAAAGAATTAGAGTTTTAGATATCTTTATAAAATGCCTGCTCTATGGCGGGCATTTTTTTGTTTATCTTAATATAAAAAGCTTAACTTTACTAACTTAATATAATAAATTCATCACATAATAACAATGAGGCGCTCCATGAACATTATAATTTTACACGGCACACTTGGCTCCCCCGACAGCAATTGGTTTCAGTGGCTAAAAAAAGAATTAGAAACACAGGGACACCACATTTATGTTCCCCGTCTGCCTACCCCCGACGGCCAGAATGTCAAAGGGTGGCACCGGGCACTTGCTGAACAAGCCCCTCAACCTGACCGGAACACTATTTTAATCGGACACAGTTGCGGCGCAACTTATTTGCTTCATATTTTAGAAAGACTAACGACCCCCGTTGCTCAAAGCATTTTTGTCAGCGGCTTCATTGATGAAATAGGAAACACAGAATACGACAAACTTAATAAAAGTTTTATCAAACATAATTTTAACTGGAACAAAATTATTCTTAACGCCGGAAAAATAAATATACTCCACGGCAACAATGACCCGTACGTTCCGCTCACTCTTGCCCAAAACTTAGCCGTCTATCTAAAGACACAGTTAACCATTATCCCCGACGGCGGACATCTCAACAGTGAAAGCGGTTACTCTTCTTTCCCTCAACTGCTAAATTTAATAAACAACCAATAACGCAAAACAAACCCTTAATTATTGCTACACTATGACACCTTATTTCCGTGAATATATCATCTTTTTCATATGACTGCGCTCAAAATCGCTGCTATTATATGCGCATAATTAATAAAAATTCGGAGAATTAAAATGGCATTAAACGGTATTGAAGAATTTGTCGGCGAATATCTTAAAATCATCGAAAAATGTGATTTCATAAACTATAATACAAATTTTAAAATCAACGATGATGAATGCAACAAACAAAACGGAATGGCCGAAGTCGACATCATCGGAATCAACACCAAAGAAAAGAAGATATTTGTCTGCGAAGTTTCTGCCCAAATCAACGGAATTGGCACATATGCGGACAGAGTTAATAAAAAATTTGAAAAATCCAGAAAATATGTTGAAACCAACCTAAAAAAATTCGGCGCCAAAGCAGAAGATATAAAATATTTATTTTGGTGCCCTTTTATTACTGACGGAGAAAAACGAAAAATTACCGATCAGGATGTTATTATCATTTCAAAACAAGAATTTCTGCAGGCTGTCGATAAACTAAAAGACTATCTAAAAGATCAAACACAGGTATTTTTCTCCCCGGTAACCCGTTTTCTACAAGTATATGCCCATCTCGAGAAAAAATACCGAAAATAAATAACTGAGCACAATAAAAAAGCCGTCCGAAAGGTGGGAAAACAAAGGAAATAATAAATGATTAAAAACATAATCTTTGACATTGACGGCGTATTAACAAACATGGACGATAGTTGTTATCGTTTCTTAAAAACAACTTATCCAGAATTCAAAGACCTTTCTTATTCAGATATGGAGAAAAATTTCCCTATTGCATCTGACAATGGGTCATTTGAATTACCCAAACCATACAGCAACTCATGGAAAAATAGTTGTTTTTACCTCGACCGCCCACTATATGCCGATTCTTTTGAAAGTCTGCAAAAATTGAAAGATGAAAAATTACGGTTATTCGGCTTAACCACCGCAATTGACATTGAAGTCAAAAGAGCTTGGATAGAAAAACTTTTTAATCCTTATTTTGAATCAACAGAAGTCTCTCCTGCTGGTATTAGTAAAGCAGAATCTCTAAGATTACTTTTATCAAAATTCAACTTAATAAAAAATGAAACCATCTTTATTGATGACAGGTTTATGAATGTCAGAGATGGTTTAGCTTCTGGTGTTCATGTTGCTCGTATGAAAAGAGGAATTAATCTACCTCTCCCGCAAGATTTATCCCATGTCAAAGAATTCAATAATATGAAAGATTTTGTACAATATATTCTCAATACAAACAAGTATAGTTAAATTCTCAGATGTCACCTTATTTTCTATTTTTTATAGTCTATAACATACCAGCCATAGCAAAGATCCGTTATTCGTGCAAATAGAAAATCTTTAGCTTCCATAACGGCACAAAACCACCCTCTCACGCGACTTTATAATATTGAATACCCTCTTGTTGCAACATCAACGTACCAAAACAGTCATTTTCTGATAAACATACAAATTCAGCAACACCTTTCATCCTTTCTTGCCAAGCTAACTTTTCCAATTTTGCAAAATGTGTCAACATAGAATTTGTTGCTTCAAACTTATTAAAACTATTCTCCCTCTCAATACGTTTAATATAAGCCAACATCCATAAGTAAGCCGATAAATATGAAGAACGATACTGTGCTCGCAATTTTTTATCTTCCGGATTAGAAAACATTCCGTTTTTATTTAAAAACCCAAGTACCGGCAAAGTTTTAGCATCGATATTTCTTATTGTATCTGTATGTTTTTCATTCTCAATATTCATAAGATAATGAGGAAGCATTTCAGCGAACCCCTCTCCTAAACATCCCATACGTCGAAAATACGCACTATGAACAACATGAGAAAGCTCATGTATCAAACCGATTTTTTGTTCAGCTTTCAGAGAATCTAAAAAACCTTCTTCAAACCATATTTCATCAACAGCCAATGCATTTGTATAAATATCATCCATTTCAGCTTTAATACCACACATTCCCTTAGGAAAAGGACAATTAGACAATGTTTGAAAAATTTCGCCTCTAGGCAAAACCACAAAACCGAATAACGGCTTCTTTTTATAATTTAACGGCAAAGATGAAACTTCTCGTGCGTATTTATCCATAATATCAACAAAAGATTTTCCACAATTCGAATTTCTGTATTTATCAGCCGTTTCCGGTAATAACGCCAACCTTAAAAATTCGCTCGCTTGTATAACATCAAAAATCAAATTATTAATTTTCAAAATACCATCCATTTTTCACACCTTGTATAAATTAGAAGTACTACAGATTTTCAAAGATAAAACCTTTTTGAAATATCCTTAATCCCCAAATCTCACGGAGCTACAATCATCTTAAGTACTTACTATATATAAAAAATAAGTTAAAGAAACCTGAAAATAAAAGTCCGTGCAACTACCCGAAAACTCTCCTCTGCGGCAAAGCCCACACGGACTCACTTAAGTGCTTGATACAATAAAAAAGTCGTTTTTCAGCGACTTTATCTTGAATGGCAGGGGATACAGGATAATATACGGACTTTTCTTTAACTAAAAAATTTTTTACTCAGCTTGTTTTTGCATCTTTTTATGATAATTAGCAGCCGCTTGAAAAACTTCTTCTCTAAAGTCTTTTCCGTTTTGCTTCATCTTTGCAAATATTTTTTGTTCTTTTTCTGCCCTTTTGGGATTCCCGCTTAATACTAGATTTTCAATTGGTGGCAAAGGTACAAATTCATCATCTTGCTTTAACGAATTTTTTATTCCATTTCGTAAAATTGATTTAGCATAATAATCCATCAATTGACCTTCTTTTGTCTTGTAATCATCATTATAGTGTACTTCATTATGTTCCAACTTTTCTATTGGCATCGGCCCGTCCACTTCTTCCCATTCATATTTCCGTTTAATCAAAAATAAATTACCTTGCTTTTTAGCAAAGAAACAAGGCTTTAAATCAAAAATACTATTCTTTTCTATGCCTTCTTTATCTTTACAAGTTTCTGCAAATAAACGTTCGCGTTCTTTACCTACCCTAAACCCAGTATAAGTATCAAAAAAATTATCTTTTACATTTACATTGCCGTCATATGCAGATTTAAAACTAATAAACTGAGATTTTGAAATACCTAAAGGACATGCCGGAGCATGAGCGATAACCAGCATTTGTGATTGTATTTTCTTTCTGTCTTGTTCGCTATATCCTAGCTCTTTCATTGCCGACTGCATTTTTTCTTCTAATTTTAAAGCCGTATACGCACCATGGCAATGCGCGACTATATTTAGCTTTCTTATTTTCTTACAAGCTTCGTCAACAGATAATTTTCCCTTACCTTTATGTAACGTTATTCTGGGCAATATAACTTTTTCAAACAATTCATTAACATATTGAGGGTTATATTCTTCATCTGTCGCTTTAGACAACGTCTTTTCAATATCTGCATTACTTCTTAAAACTTCTGTTCTATGTTTAATATTAGCAATCTGTCTGGCAAGTGATTGATTATGACCATCAAAATCATATTTTATACTGTAAACGGAAATTTCTGCACTTATTTCATCTAATATCTCATTTTTAATAATTTTAGCATACCCATTGGCAGCCTTATCCGTCGTTGTTCCATCTCCTCCTAGATACAATACACAAACCTCATCTTTAGGAATAGAATCAACTTTCTCATAGCCATAAGGATTATCTTCTGTTTTATCTGTTCTCTTTCCAATTTCTATTGACGACATTATTCAATTCCTTAAAGTCAAAACTAACCATACCAGATATACCATAAATACACACCAAAATCAATATATTTAACTGCTAGAGTTTCCCAAATCAGATTAGATTCAAACTAGAATAACTACTTGTAAATAAAAGAATTTTGGTTTGTATAGTCCGTGTAATAAGCGGGAACTGATGTCTATAACGATACCTCACACGGACTCGAATAAATTATTGATTTAAAAAGAAAAAAAGCCGCTTTTAAGCGACTTTATCTTGAATGGCAGGGGCAGTAAGGTTACTCTGCGCTGACGCTGGAGTTGCACTGGCGCTCTTTCGCTCCGCTCACCGGCGCGCTCACGCTCGCCTCTCGCTTGTAGTCAAACTCACTCCCTCGTGAGTTCTCGCCAACCTCCTCTATTGCCAATAAAAAAGCCCGCTAAAAGCGGACTTTTTTATTGGCAGGGGCAGTAAGGTTCGAACTCACGACCCTCGGTTTTGGAGACCGATGCTCTACCAGCTGAGCTATACCCCTATATATTCGTTCCTGTGTATATCTTGATACACAACATTCTATCATAAATCAAGCACTTTTTTCATTCTCTGAAAACTTTATAAAATAACCCTCTGATAACTTAATATCAAAGGGTCATTCTTTAATCAGTGAAAGTCATGGCTTTCATGCCAAGCTTTAATCTCCTTTCTGTCATCCCAAGACGGACGCATATAATAAAGCTCAGCTCGCATTCTCTGCCGGCGCCGCTCGTCATCCGTCTTAGGCGGATTTAAGAAATGAAAAGTGCCCAGTTCTCCATATTCACGAAGAACATCTTCACACCTTTTCTCCAAATCCTCTCTCTCACTGACAGACAAACCGACAACAAGACGCCCCTGCAAAATCCCTTTACAATATCTTAGCAGCAAATCCTTATTCGTTGCTGACATAATCATTGCTTTCTCTTCAGGATTATTTAAGCCTCTAGCCAGCCTTTCACGTAAATTTTTTTGTACCATAGCTAATAATTTTTTTGAGTTAACTAATCACCTCAAATCTTCCCCACAATAATTTTTATTTGGACAAAAATTAGCACATTTTTCAGTTTGAGTCAACAGAGATATTCGTTCCTAAACTTTTCGCACTAATTTTCCGCCATCCTAGAGAAGATAGTTGGTGAAAACGAGCCAGATACTCCCACAAACGAGGCCTCTATCAACTATCATGTTCCAATTTGACCGAAGAATCCGGATCAAATAAATAAGCTATATTATTAACCTAGACCCTCGGGTCAAGCCCGAGGGTGACAGTATAGGGGTAGATACTCAGGTCAAGTCTGAGAATTCTATGAAGCAAAAATAAAGCACAGGATTAGAAGCCGTTATACGAGGTTAAGAGAAGTAAAAATAAAAGAGAGAAAATTTTAATAGATACTAAGCAATGAACCACAGAGAATAGTTCAGATAGAGTAAAAATAAGAAAGGAGAAAATTCCAGTGTACAATGGCTAAATAAAAAAGCAGCCAACGCTGTTTTTTTATCTGTAACATCTCAGAATATCTTAGCAAGCAAGGGAAGCAACCGCGACCGCTGCGCGCTTAGATACCTGAGTGGTACATGAATTTTCTCCTTTTCATTTTCAAAAACTGCGGATAGCGTGCGTAAATAATAAGAAAACCCTTGAAATTTTTTTGAGCGTACAACGGGGTACGTGACTAAAAAATTTACAAGGGTTTTCTGTATTAGTTACCAGCTAAACGCTGTTTTTCTATTTGATGATCTGAGATACAACACCAGCACCTACAGTATGACCGCCTTCGCGAATGGCGAAACGAAGTCCTTCGTTCATCGCAATCGGGTGAATCAACGTTGCTGTCATCGTGATGTTATCTCCGGGCATTACCATTTCCGTTCCGGCAGGAAGTTCTATTGAACCCGTAACATCCGTCGTACGGAAATAGAACTGCGGACGATAGTTGCTGAAGAACGGGGTATGACGGCCGCCTTCTTCTTTCGTCAGAATATAGCATTCGCATTTGAATGTCGTATGCGGCGTAATCGAACCCGGCGCTGCCAATACCTGGCCGCGTTCTACTTCTTCTCTCTTCGTGCCGCGCAGCAGAACTCCGATATTATCGCCGGCTTCGCCTTCATCCAAAAGCTTGCGGAACATTTCAATTCCGGTACAAGTCGTTTTCTGCGTCGGTTTGATACCTACGATTTCGATTTCATCGCCGACATGCAGAACGCCGCGTTCTACACGGCCCGTTACTACCGTACCGCGACCCGAAATCGAGAAGACGTCTTCAATCGGCATCAGGAACGGTTTGTCTTTCGGACGATCAGGCTGCGGAATATAATCATCTACGGCTTTCATCAATTCAATAATCGAATCATGGCCGATTTTCGCATCGCCGTTTTCCAATACTGCCAGAGCTGATCCTTTGATAATCGGAATTTCGTCTCCGGGGAAATCATACGACGACAACAGGTCGCGGATTTCCATTTCTACCAATTCCAACAATTCAGGATCATCTACCTGGTCTACTTTGTTCATGTAAACAACCAGCGCAGGAACGCCTACCTGACGAGCCAACAAAATATGCTCGCGGGTCTGAGGCATCGGGCCGTCGGCGGAACTTACTACCAAAATCGCGCCGTCCATCTGCGCCGCACCGGTGATCATGTTTTTAACATAGTCAGCGTGACCCGGGCAGTCTACGTGCGCATAGTGGCGTTTCGGGGTTTCATATTCTACGTGTGAGGTCGAGATGGTAATACCGCGGGCTTTTTCTTCAGGCGCTTTATCAATCTGGTCATACGCCGTAAACGACGCGCCGCCTTCTTCCGCCAATACCTTCGTGATCGCCGCCGTCAACGTCGTCTTCCCGTGGTCTACGTGACCGATCGTTCCGATGTTGCAGTGCGGCTTGTTGCGCTCAAATTTCTCTTTTGCCATTGTCAAAAAATCCTAAGTTTGTTGTTAAGACCGATATTTGGAAGGGGAAAAATTGGAGCGGGTGAGGGGAATCGAACCCCCGTCAT
>ENA-ORTV01004236-ORTV01004236.1-human-gut-metagenome-genome-assembly--contig:-NODE-4236-length-11034-cov-4.216960_pt1 | contig 11034 bp, 13 predicted proteins | sample MGYA00241915_ERZ509194 | MGnify/ENA primary metagenome ERZ509194 (study PRJEB26280, sample SAMEA2338810) | human gut metagenome | biome: human gut; feature: human-associated habitat; material: faeces... | reverse complement strand
AGAAGAATCCGCATCCGTGCACTTTCCACGGCCGGAACCCCTGCAGATACCTATATTTCCGCAGCTCAGTTTTCTCTTTATGAAAAATACAGTATCTACGACAAACATACGTATCTCAGTGATCTTTATCAGACGCCTGACGAAAATGGAAACACGGTAAAAGAAAACGCAAATGCCGACGGGACAGCGATCACACTGAAAACAAACGAAAAAGAACGAACCTTTGAAAAGGGAATTGGCATGAGATCCGGTGATACTGCCGTCTGGGATATCTCAGGGCTGAACAGCGATGCACTCTCCTTATGGATCGGTATGAATAAAAAAGGAACTTCTGATGCATCAGTACAGATTTACGGCGACGGAACGTTGCTTTACACTTCTGTTCCATTTAATGGAAGTGACAATGCCATTTCCGTTTATCTGGATATCACCGGCGTAAAGATTTTAAAATTCTGTGCAGACGGCAAAAACGGATCAGAACAGATCGCTCTTGCAGATGTCATGCTTGAAAATCAGAAAGACAAAGAAACCCTGAATTTAAAAGTCGGGGATCAGGCAGTGTTTCTTCGAAACACTTCCCTTACACCGGAAGACCGCGGAAAAGCAACGTTTGTCAGCAGTGATCCTTCCGTGGCAACGGTAAATGAAAGGGGTGTTGTGACCGCACACAGTACCGGAAGTGCAACGATCCAGGTAAAATTTGGCAGCAATGAGACAGTTGTATGCAAAGTAACTGTAACAGAAAAGCCAAAGAAAAAGGAACCAGAAACACCGGATACGGAAAACAAGATACCTTCTGTATCTGACAGACCGGAAACACCTGAAAGCGGCAACACCAGACCATCGCAAAAGGTTCCTTCTGTTGGCAGTGTGAAAAAATTAAATGGTGTCCACTATACTGTTACAAAAACTTCCGCAAAAGGCGGAACGGCGGAAGTAACGAAAATAACCGGCAAAAAACGCAAGATTACCATTGCATCCGAAGTGAAGATCAACGGATTTTCTTTCAAAGTTACTTCCGTCCGGAAAAATGCCGCTAAAAACAACAAAAAGATCAGCACTCTGACTATTGGAAAAAATATCATTTCCATCGGTGCAAACAGTTTTTCCGGATGCAAAAATTTAAAGAATATTACACTTAAGGGAACAAAATCCATAAAAATCAAAGCAAAAGCACTGGCAGGTACTTCCAGAAAGATAAAGATAACCGTACCCAAAAAAATTTCTGCAAGGACATTGAAAAAACTGAAAAAGAATCTGCAAAAAGCCGGGATCAGCAAAAAAGCTGTTTATCAAAAGAAATGATCCGTATAGTACAAAAAGAAAAAGAAATACGGTCACAGCTTGACGGAAAAGTCAAAAATATGCTATGCTTATCTGAGAATAGTTTGTGCATATTAAACAAAAACTGTTTTGAATTATGCAAAACTATTTTTCTGGTATTGTCTATTTTCTAAAGAAGGGAGAATGAAAATGAAAACAAGACATAAAATCATGAGTTTCTTGCTTTCAGGTGCTATGGTATTCAGCCTGTTGCCGGCATCGGCACTTGGTACAGTAAAGGCAGCTTCTGTGAATTATGCACTGACTGCAACAGCAACCGCATCTGGAAGTGAAACATCGGCATTTGGTCCGGAAAAGGCAAAAGACGGAGATGCAACAACAAAAACTTCCCGCTGGGCAAGTGAAGAACGTGATGCAAGTGAGAGCAATCCGCACTGGCTGGCTATGGATCTTGGTGAAGTCAAGACTGTAAACAGTGTTATCATCACCTGGGAGAGACGAAATCCAACCAATTATGCAATCGAAACTTCCGAAGACGGAAGCACATGGAAAGCGGTAAAAACTTTTACTTCTGCTCCTGCGGAAAAAGAGCAGATCATCAATCTGGATAATCCGGTGCAGACCAGATATATCCGTGTCCGCATCAATACGTTTAACCCAACCGCAGAAGGCATTACCTGGAAAACAGTTTCCATCTATGAATTTGAAGTTTATGGGGAAAAACAGAGCAGCGGCAGTGAAGTCTGGGATGCTCTGAACAATCTGACCTTTACGGGGGACATCAATGGCCATCTGATCTCCCAGCACAGGGACGAAAAAGACTGGTTTCCCTACACACTCACCTTCCGGCGGGTGCTGGCCTATTTTGCCTGCGAATTGGACACCTATGAAAATCTGGCTGGGATGGGGCATCTGGATGGCAGTTCTTTCGATTTGATTGAGGATAGCACTTGGCTGAAGTCTCTGCCGGTGCGGGAGGACTTTGATAAAGACATCTATCGGCACTACCGGCTGTTTACATACGATGATGTTTACAACATCATTGCGGTTTCTTATGAGTTTGCGGCAGAGTTGTAAATGCCTGAAATGTGGAAGACCATTGGAAGGATCTATCAAGGAAGAAGGTATGGTGATGAAACAGAATAAGCATCAGTTGGAGCATCTGCCCATACTTCTGGTTCAGCAGCTCCGCCTGCAATGGTATAAAGACTGCCGAGGCGGAAATGCGGCCGCACAGCGGAACCAGTATCCCAGAGCCATGCGGCTGCCGAAAGACTTCTTCTCGTATTATTCCTTTGGCCTGCCTACACACTTTGTATCGATCTTACAGAGGCCCAATGGATTTCAGATCGATAAGGACTGTCGCAGGCTGATCGAATGGAAGCCGAATGGCTCAATGCGAATTCATCCTTTTGAACTGATTCAGAAGGAGTCCGGACTCCATGTGCGTTACCGCAATGATTGGCACATCGGTGCAATGCCGGAGCGATATACCTACGATGAGACCGGGCAAAAACAGCCCCTCAATGAGCTGGCATTGGATTTGGCTCCCGGCGAGTATGGGAGAGCTGTCTGCAATGGGCGGTTCCGGGACTGGGATACAGGAATCTGGTATTATGTGCTGGACATTTTGAATGTGATGCCGCTTACGGAACCCACTGACTCATTGACCAGTTTTACGGACAGAGAGCCTAATAAGATATATACCCGGATCGCCCGGCTGTGGTGACGAAAGACAGGAGGATAGCCACATGATTTCCACAAAAGATTTATCTGGCCTTCCCAATGCGGAGCGCCTGAAAAACTTCTGCAAAGGTCTTGCGGCTCTGGACATCATCATGGTGGAGGAGGAATGGAGCTTCATCCGCCACTATACCTACAACCCCGCATGGCGAAAAGGCAAAGAGGCATTCTTTGCCACTGATGGCAGTGACCAGAGCATGATCGTCATGTTTGCGCCGGAAGGCTGTGTAATCAACGGTGTGGATTCCGAACTCTATGACTGGGAGGAAAAACTTCCCCGTGTCGAAGACCTGACAGATGGGATGCCCTCTGCTTTGCAAAAACTCATGGGCAGCCGAGAGGTCAAAAAGATGAAAAGCACCTTCTGCGTCTGGACGGAGGATGGCGCCACCTGGCACTGCAACCCCATAGACGGCGAGGACGCATCCAAAGATCTGCTCTCCACGATTGATGGCAATCCACAGACCTATGTGGAGTACGGAAAGTGGTTTTATCACGCCGACCTGCCTTTGGAAGCTGTGCGCCAGCTTGCTGACGGGGTGCCGGTGACAAAAGAACTGGCCGCTGCGTTGAACCCTACGCGCAGCGAGAGGGAGGAAATCAAGGCGGGCTTGGATAAGATCGGATATCCAAAGGATCTTTGATTGGCAGCAGACAGGAGATGATTCGAATGATTAAAGAACGCATCCCCATCTCCGGCGACCTCAAAAGCAAGGTCAGGCAGCTGATGGAGTACGCCGGATGGCAGGAAGGGCGAAAAGTGGACATCTCCATTGCGGAGAAGTATTACGCCGATCATGGCGTCCCGATGATGAAGACCACCCAGCGGTTTTACCGCAAGTATTTCGGCCTGTGCTGTGAGTGGTACCTGGCGCAGAAAAAGCTGAACTGGGCGGCGGACTTTGAGTTTGCTTTGTTCCCTTACCTGGTCAACGGGATCAAAAACCATTTGGAGGACGCCTATTTCCGGGATATGTCCGGCTGTGAGCTGGCGGAGATCGAACAGGCTGCCGGTCAGAAGTGCCAGCCCATCGGTCACATCGGCTACTACTACCCGGCAGAGGTCTGGATCTCGGAGTACGGGAAACTGTATGCGAAATATGAGTATCAGGACGAGATCGAGTGCTTCCCCGATGTGTTTGCCCTGATTGAACGGGAACTGCGGCAGTGCAAATTTGATTCCGCTGCCATGAAAACTGTGGAGGCACTGGACGGAAAACTATGAAACAGGACTTTACTATTTGGCGCAATCAAACATTGCAGAATCCGTGGGACATTTCACCGCTGAAATTCGGAATATCGCAGGATGAGGTCATAGAAATCTTTGGCAAGCCCGATGCCGTTTCCACCATGAGGAGCGACGGGAAACCTTTGATCCTCAAATATTGTGACATTGAACTGCATTTCGATAGAAAGGCCCCTCATGGGCTCTACTTAGTTTACAGCGACGATGAGATCGAGTTGAGCATCACAGCCGAGCACGAAGAAACGCTGCAACCAATCACCAACACAGAGCCGGTGGACAACGAATTTTTCCTTCGGGATGGAGCCGTTTATTTCTCCGGCCTATATGAAAACGGTCTGCTCAAAGGTGTTGCGCCCAAAGACTTCTGCTGCTGGCATTACTGGGGCAAATCCTCTACGGCCTGCTTTCTCGGCGGGATTCGCCTGCGTGGAGCAGACCCGGCATCGTTTCGGGTGTTAAACTATGCCTACGCGATGGACAAAACAGCCGTCTACACCACCAGCGGGAGAATCCCAGATGCAGAGCTGGCATCCTTCCAGGTATTAGACAACGGCCAGAACGATTCGGGTGCGCCCCAGGGATATGCAAAGGACAGCCGGCAGGTCTACTTCCACAACGGAGACGGCAAGGTGAAGGTCATCAAGGGCGCGGAGGTTTCCTCTTTCCGCTCGTTGGGCGATACCTATTTTGCCAGAGATGAGAAGCGGATCTATGCCTACGGCAAGCAGCTTCCCAAAGCAGAACTGACTTCCTGGGAACTGCTTGGGCACTGGTATTCCCGCGATGCCAGGCGGGTGTATTACCTCAACCGGGAGATCAAGGGGACGGATCGGGACAGTTTTATCGTATGCACCCCGTTGGATGCACCTCTGCTCGCTGATCATTTGGCTCGCGACAAAGACCATTTTTACCAAAATGATGAGAGAATCGAAGAAGCGCAGTGGAGGGAAAGGCTTCAAGCAATAAAGGAAAAATGAGAGGAGCACTTACATGAAAGTATTTGACCCCAATCACAAACTGCTGGACGAGATGTATCAGGACGATTACTATCCTGCTTTTCTGGTAGACAAGGTAAAGGGCGAGCTTCAAAAGGTCATCGATTTGTTGGAGAGCGGCGAAACCGACACCGAAGTGATACAGGAAACGCTGGACGAGGCGGTCTGCGGCATCAATGATCTCCAGAAGGAGTTTGATGAGAACGACAGCGAGATCGAAACGGCAGCCCGGGAATGTATTGTGGCAGCTGTGGCCTACATTCTGGAATGGTTCAACATCTCCATTGACACCGAGGAGGCCCTCCGGGAACGGGACTGGTGATTCCCATGGCAGAAAAAGAACTGGCCATTTGTGATGAGTGCGGCAGCCTGTTTTTCAAAGGTTCCTCACAGATGATGGGGCTGTGCCCGGAATGTGCCCATATTCTCTATGGCTACCCGAATTGTGAGCATCATTTTCAGGATGGCCGGTGTGTGAACTGCTACTGGGACGGCTCAAAGAGTGTGTACATCAAGAAACAGAATCAACAGGAGGAAACTGATATGCCTACAACTGAATGGCTGAACAAATACGAAGCAATCAAGAACAAACTGACCTGTAAAGATGACTTGGAGGCCCATTTCACAGAGAAAGTGATTGGGAACATGGCGGTGGATGTGCTGGATATTGGCTCTGTCCATTTCCCCACCGGGACGATCTTCGCTTGCGATCCGCTGGTGGAGCTGGAGGACACGCCGCCCTTTATCCAGACGATCCCCGCTGGGACTTATCCCGTGAAGATCTGTGTGGTGCCCAGTGAGAAATATGGCGACCGCTACGCCTGCGTCAAGCTGGAGGTTTCTCAGGAAAAGCCTGTCCGCTATGAGCTGGGCATGGTGGGCAACGAGGATCTGGACGAGGAACTGGGAGAGGAGGAGTATTTTGGCTTTGGCGTAGACGCCGGGATGGGCTGTGTCGCGGACATCCAGACCCAGGCGGCCTTCAAGGCATACTGGGCCAAGCGTTTAGAAGAAGACCCGGACATCGACCCCTACAACGACCTGTTCTGCGATCTTCTGGAAGAAAACGCCAAAGCCTACCCCAAATATCAGGGGGACTGCGGCGACTGGCTCAACTGGACAGTGCCGGGCACGGACTGCAACCTGCCCATCTTTGCCTCCGGCTGGGGGGATGGTTACTATCCTGTCTACTTCGGGTATGACGCCAAGGGCAAAATCTGCGCCGTGTATGTGCGGTTCATTGACATTGAAGCCAGTTATCGAGAGCAGGATTAAAAATGTGACAGAACAAAGGAGAACACTATGAAAGACCTTTGCCAATACGGAAACCGGCCGGAGGACGAATGGGAAATCTTGCCCTGGATACCTGATCCGCGCCCGCCCTTCAAAATCTGGGTGAAGCCGGAGCAGATCGCGCCATTCTTTCTCATTCCCCACCACCCCTATGCCATCTCCCTTCTGCTGAAGATCAGTGACGGGTTCCGGACAGAAGAATTCTGCCGGCTGGGACTGACCGGCAGCAGCGGAGACTGGGAACGGCTGGTCCGGGGCGTGATCCGGGAGTTTGAGGAAAGCAATAGTGGTGAGGATCTGTTTCACTTTGACTCCGACGAGGATGTGTTCTGCGTCTATTCCCAATACATCGACGACCTGATGATGCTGGCCAAAATGATCCGGGCGGCCTGTGCCGATGAAAAAACGATGCGGATGTATCTGAACATGAGCGAGGCAGCGGAAGCATGAGAGAGTTAACTACTCAAACAGGGATAGTAGTAAAATGCAGTAAAACGGCCATTGAATTTTTCCAAAATGCTCAGTCAGTGGATTTCTTTTCTGTGCTGGAGATCCCAGAGGAATTCCAAGGTATAGCGGTTGAGTTTTATGATTTGATTATGGAAAATGATCATCTTGCGGCCTTGCTGGGCTGTCGCGGCAATTATGATATTGCAATACAGATAGATGAGGTAACCGGCACCATGACGGGGTGGCATTGGTTCAAATGAGGGAAATGGAATGATCGAGTATATCAAGCTCTTTTGGGAGGGCGCACCGGAGGGTGAACCAGCGGTCATCCTCTATGAAGTGGATACCGAAAATGAGCGGCTGGCCCTCCGCTCCATTGACATCTTTGCGGATGGCCGCACCCGCAACATCCCTGACCTTTACGACGGCGTCATCGAGATCACGCCGATCCCCACCGTGGAGGAATTGAACGCCCATGTCTGGGGCGAGGAATTCCACGCCTGCATCATAGAGCAGGCGGAATTTGAGGCCATCTGGGAAACTCACACCTATGATGGAGCGTTAAAGTAGCCAGGAGGAGACACTATGAACAAACCTATAAAAGCCAAAAATCTGCCGTTGTTCTCCATCATTGACCTGAACCAGCTGCGCCGGGAAAACCATCTGGAGGGCACAGAAGTGACAGACTTTTTCACGGCAAGGGATGGAAAAGTCTATCTTCTCATGGAACAGCCGTCCGAAACACAGGGTAAGGACTGGCTCAGCACTCCTTCCACCTATACCGCAGTGGAAATCCAGCTGGATTGGGCGGAACAGCGGGTGCTGGAAACGACGCTGTTTCCTCTTGGCCTCTTGAAGTTCCAGTTCCATTATTTGCGGCCCGCAGGTGACCACTTCCTCCTGCTGGGGGCAAGATGCGCCTATCGGGAAAACGGCCCCGACCAGAACGCCTGGATCGTCAGCCGGGACGGAGCTGTGCTGTCCCGTTTCTGCCTGGGGGATGGCATTCAAGACTGTGTGGTAAAAAAAGATGGCACCATCATTACCAGCTACTTTGACGAAGGTGTATTTGGTAATTACGGTTGGGATGAACCTCTGGGTGATTGCGGCCTGATTGCATGGACATCGGAGGGAACTCCTCTCTGGAAGAATGAGAACTATTCCATCTATGACTGCTACGCCATCAGCCTGGACGAAGAAGAAAACCTGTGGTTTTATTATTACGATGAATTCCGGCTGGTGCGGACGAACTTCAAAGAGGACTTTGTATTTGAACTGCCAATCGAAGGAAGCGGAGCTTTTTCTGTTGCCCCGTCCGGCAATACCTTCCTGTTTCAAGGCGGATACCAGCAACGGGATAAATTCTACTTCCTTACCGCTCATGGTGATCACCTTGGGAAAAAACAGGAGGCTATTCCCACCTGTGACGGAAACAAGGTCGCTGTGGAGCAGTGCAGCCTGCTTCGCAGCCGGATGTTGTTCCTTGGAAAAGATGGTGTGCTCTATGGAGGTATTTGGGGGAGCGATGGCCAATGAAACAGTCTGATATTTATACCGAGGCTCTGACCTGTCTGCGCTCCATCCTTCTGGCAGACCATCCAGAGTTCCAAAACTGGATCGACTGGTTGGAGCGGGACATTCAGGACTGGAACCAGCGGCGGGAGGTTGCCCACCATCTTCGGGCATACGGAGGTATGGGCTCGTTCAACGACCTGCCCAGTATGCGTGGAAATCACGACTATATTTTCGGCTTTCTCAAGTCCGTGTGCTATGCCTTCGGCCATCTTTATGGCAAACGGGAAGGCATTTCTCCGGAGGCATTGATGGAGGAGTGCCTGCACGATGTAGAGCAGGCAGCCTATCACCCCCATAAGGCACTGAACCAAGCCATTGCCCAGCACTTGATGCAGGGCGATTTGCAGGAGAATCTGGATAGGCTGTAGGAGGACTTGCTATGAACGAAAAACTGTCCCGTCCCCAATTCAATCAAATGGACACCACCGAGAAGCAGACACTGATGGAAAGCCTGGCTGCTCGTTATAATATGACCTTTCTTGATCTACATACTTTTGACCGCTGGGGCCAGAGCAGCACCACCGGCATATTCGAAAAAGATGGCCGGAAGTTTGTCTTTGTTCCCGGCGATACCGTCACCCTGGGCTGGGAGCAGTTTGCCGTGGGACTGAATCAGGAGAGCCGGGAGGAATTGGAGTATCTGTTCCGGGAATGGGAAATGGAACCGCAGAACCCGGAGGAGATGATCCGGGAAAGCATGGCTCCCGTCCGGCAAGCGGCCATTGGCCCCATGCTGGTGGGCCGGGAGTTGGAGGAAATTAACTGGGAGCCAGTCAAAATGGACGATCCCAGGCTGACTGCCCACCCTGACTGGCTGAAGGAGTTCCGGGATTTTGCCTGGAGTGACAGCAGCAGTCTTACCTTGCATCAGTCGGCCCGTATTGAGCGGACGGAAGATGGATTTCAGACCTGGATCTATAACCGCACTGATTACGATGAACTCCTTGCCATGCTGGAAAACAGGGGCTTCTCCCTGCCCACGGCGGACGAGTGGGCCTACCTGTGTGGCGGCGGGTGTCGGACCCTGTTCCCGTGGGGAGATGGGTTAGACTACTCCATGCGTCTGCGCTGGTTTGAGGACATGGATGAGGATGAGAACCGGCCCTATGACATGGAGGAACCCAACTTCTTCGGCCTGTCCATCGCCTACGATCCCTATATGCGGGAAGTGGTACAGGCTGACAGGCTCACCACCTGCGGCGGCGACGGCGGGTGCAATATCTGCGGCGGGCTGGGACCGTTCCTTGGTTTCCTGCCCTGCTCGCCCCACTGCAAGCCGGAAGTGCAGGAGGATAATGCGCTGAACGGCAACTATGACTTTTACCGGCCCATCGTCCGGATACCGCTGGAAAAGAAAGGAGAAATCGAAATGCCTGCAACACAATGGCTGAACAAATATGAATCCATCAAAGACAAACTGGCCTGCAAAACAGACCTGGACGCTCATTTCACAGAGAAAGTGATTGGGAATAGGGAAGTGGATGTGCTGGACATCGGCGCCGTCCATTTTCCCAGCGGAACGATCTTTGCCTGCGATCCGCTGGTGGAGCTGGAGGATACACCGCCCTTTATACAGACGATCCCTGCCGGAACTTATCCCGTGAAGATCTGCGTGGTGCCCAGTGAGAAATACGGCGACCGCTACGCCTGCGTCAAGGTGGAGGTCAGCCGGGAAAAGCCTGTCCGCTATGAGTTGGGGATGACGGGCAAAGAGGATCTGGACGAGGAACTGGATGAGGACGGTTATTTTGGCTTTGGCGTAGACGCCGGGATGGGCTGTGTTGCGGACATCCAGACCCAGGCGGCCTTCAAGGCATACTGGGCCAAGCGGCTGGAGGAAGACCCGGACATTGATCCGTACAACGACCTGTTCTGTGACTTGCTGGAGGAAAACGCCAAAGCCTGTCCCAAATATCAGTTGAGCCACGGCGACTGGCTCAACTGGACGGTGCCGGACACGGACTGCAATCTGCCTATCTTCGCTTCCGGCTGGGGTGACGGCTACTATCCCGTCTACTTCGGCTATGACGCAAAGGGAAAAGTCTGCGCCGTGTACGTGCGCTTCATCGACATTGAAGCCAGTTACAAGGAGCAGGCGTAAGGGGGTAAGCAGCTATGGAATGGCCGAAACGGGCGCGGACAGCGGACTGGGAAAACGGTGTCCTGACCCTGGATGGAGAGAAGAAGTTTGAGATCCCGGAGCTGACCATGGCCCTCATGGAACGACTGGCTGGTTACACCCTGGTAGGCTTCCATGTGAAAGGCTATCCGGTGACGGATGAACTGCTTGCCCCCTTCGCCGAACACAAAAGCATGGTCAACTTCGGTGTGGAGAACGGCACGCTCACCGATGCTTGCTTCCTCATCTTTGCCGCTATGCCCAAGCTCCGCTATCTGCTGTTGGACGGCAACGCCGCCATCCACGGCAGCGGCCTGTCCGCCTTTCAA
>ENA-ORTV01004225-ORTV01004225.1-human-gut-metagenome-genome-assembly--contig:-NODE-4225-length-11063-cov-2.578307_pt1 | contig 11063 bp, 6 predicted proteins | sample MGYA00241915_ERZ509194 | MGnify/ENA primary metagenome ERZ509194 (study PRJEB26280, sample SAMEA2338810) | human gut metagenome | biome: human gut; feature: human-associated habitat; material: faeces... | reverse complement strand
TTTACGTCTATCTGCTTGTAGGATATTTTGAAGCCTATCCATGTGGCAAATGGATAGAGTAGTGGGAATATGGCGGTCATGATGAAAACAAATGGGGACATATCTTTCACGTCGGCAGAGTGGGCAGCCCAATCTATAAGAGGATAGAAGCAGGCGTCGAGAAGCTTATAGGCAGGCATGAAGTTGAACGAACCGCTGAATTTTGATATCATCAGCAGTATCATTGTTATGTAGCATGGTATGCTTGCAATAAGACCAAGTGTGAAGCCATAGTTAGGGCAATCCTTTTCACCGTGGAATGTGACCTTATTTCTGGCTTCCTCTCCCTGTTTCAGACCAAAGTCAGCCATAAGGCAGACCACTGTGAGAAGTCCTGTAAGACCGAAAATTATATTTGCCAATGCACCGAAAGGCTTTGCAACTGCGATAAAAAAGAGAAATACGAAAATTCCGAAGAACTCTGTTTCAACCCATTTCAGCAGTGCAGTGAGTATGGCTTTTTGTTTGTTGTATTTTTCCATTTTAATACTCCCGATAAAAATAGTATAAGATGATTATACCACGTTATCGTGATATTTTCAACCATTATGCAGATTTTTCATCTGATAATCACAAAAGCTTCGGGCAGGATAATAACATAAAAAGGAGAGTGATAGCCATGAAAAAGCGTGACAAGAGCCGTTTTCCGCAGGCTTCAGACGGCACAAAGGTATACAAGCCCCATGACGTTATCTCGGCAGGACAGGAATATGTTGTGACGGACAATTACACTGCGCCAAACGGCAGAGTATACAATCATCAGGAGCAGAATGCAGGCTGGGCGAGAAAATGGGTAGACGAGAACGAAAAGTAGCCGTTGAAAAACCTCCGCAGGTGTGATATAATTACAGTATATCATAATCTGTGGGGGTATTTTTATGAAAAAGACAGCATTGGTAACAGGTGGCTCTGGTGGGATAGGCTCGGAGATATGCAGGGCGCTTGCTGAGGACGGCTGGCAGGTGGCTGTATGCTACAAGAATGGCAGGGCTGCGGCGGAAGCTTTGGTATCTGAGCTTAAAGAGCGTGGCTTATGTGCAGAGGTTTTTTACTGCGACATTGGCGACAAGGACAGTATAGATAAATGCGTGGCGGAAGTCAGGGACAGTTTGGGCTTTGTTACGATTCTTGTAAACAACGCAGGCACAGCGGATATAGAGCTTTTCACTGACATGACTGACGAGAAGCTATGCGAGATGATGAACGTGAATCTGCTTGGCGCAATGCGTATGAGCAGGGCGGTGCTTCCTGAGATGATAAGGGAACACAGTGGAAATGTGATAAATATAACCTCTGTATGGGGCGAAAAGGGAGCTTCCTGCGAGGTTGCATACTCGGCGGCAAAGGCTGGGCTTATAGGATTTACGAAGGCGTTGGCGAGGGAAGTTGCCATAAGCGGTATAAGGGTGAACTGCGTATCATGCGGAATGATAGACACGAAAATGAACGGCGAGCTGACGGAGGAAGATGTTCGTGTGATAGTTGATGACATACCGGCAGGCAGGATAGGCAAGCCGAGAGATGTGGCGAATGTTGTGCGTTTTCTCAGTGGAGAGGGAGCAGATTACATTCACGGGCAGGTCGTCAGAGTTGACGGTTGCTGGATATAGGTCACTCGCCGTGACGGGCATTTTACGCTGCAATTTGTGATATGATGTAATTTTGCACCGCTTTTTGAAATGTGTAGGGGAGCGATGCCGTGGTTGCCATATCCTTGATGCCAAATTATTTCGGGTGACATAGTGTGATATTAATCAACAATTCAACAGGCGAGAAATATCGGGCTGTCGCATTTCGGTGAAACCGAAATTGAGCCAAGCCCCTACAATTTCGAAATTTTTACAAGTTCTGAGAACGGGCGAACGATGTTCGCCCCTACAGATTATTCTGGCAGGTTTGTTGTGCCGCAAAATCGCTACGCTCGGTGCTTGTGCACAACTTTGGTCAGCTATGCCAATTCCTCACTCCTCACTCCTCACTTGTTACAGCTACAGCATCTTCCTCAAATACTGTCCCGTATAAGACCTGTCGCAAGCCGCAATTTTCTCAGGCGTGCCTGTGCAAACGATAGTTCCACCACCGTCACCGCCCTCAGGTCCTAAATCTATGATATGATCTGCGGTCTTTATGACGTCAAGATTATGCTCGATAACAAGCACTGTGTTTCCCCCGTCTGCAAGCTTCTGCAATACCTCTATAAGCTTATGCACATCAGCAGTGTGAAGTCCTGTAGTCGGCTCGTCTAGGATATATATAGTTCTGCCTGTGGCTCTTTTTGAAAGCTCTGTTGCAAGCTTTACTCTCTGCGCTTCACCGCCTGAAAGCGTTGTAGCCGCCTGCCCTATCTTCACATAGCCAAGACCAACTTCATACAGTGTTTCAAGCTTACGGCTTATTTTAGGGATAGCACTGAAAAACTCAACGCCCTCTTCCACTGTCATTTCAAGCACGTCATAGATGTTCTTGCCCTTATATCTAACTTCCAGCGTTTCACGGTTGTATCTCATACCACCGCAGACTTCACATGGCACATACACGTCAGGCAAAAAGTGCATTTCTATCTTGATTATTCCGTCGCCCTCGCAGGCTTCACATCTTCCGCCTTTGACGTTGAATGAGAAACGTCCTGCACCGTAGCCTTTCATCTTTGCATCAGCGGTCTGAGCGAAAAGTTCTCTGATATCAGTGAAAACGCCTGTATAGGTGGCAGGATTAGACCTTGGCGTTCTGCCTATTGGCGACTGGTCAATATCTATTACCTTATCAAGATGCTCTATCCCCTGCATTTCCTTGAATGCTCCAGAGCGTATCTTCGCACGGTTGAGCCTGCCTGCAAGTTCCTTATAGATTATCTCGTTCACAAGCGATGATTTGCCTGAGCCTGACACACCTGTGACGCAGGTGAAAGTGCCGAGTGGTATCTCAACATCTATGTTTTTCAGATTGTTCTGTGTTGCACCGATAACTTTCAGATACTTGCCGTTGCCCTGTCTGCGTGTTTTAGGGACAGGTATTTTCTTTGCACCGCTGAGATACTGTCCTGTGATAGAACGCTTGCACTTCATTATATCGTCAACAGTTCCTGCGCAGACTATCTCGCCGCCGTGAATGCCTGCTCCCGGTCCAACGTCAACCACGAAATCTGCCGCACGCATTGTGTCCTCGTCATGCTCGACCACTATGAGAGTGTTGCCTAGGTCACGAAGCCTTTTTAAGGTTGCGATAAGCTTGTCATTGTCACGCTGATGCAGACCGATAGACGGCTCGTCAAGGATATACAGCACGCCCACAAGTGATGAGCCTATCTGCGTTGCAAGCCTTATACGCTGGCTCTCACCGCCTGAGAGAGTACCTGCAGAACGTGACAGGGTGAGATATTCAAGTCCAACGCTTTTGAGAAAGCCAAGGCGTGACCTTATCTCTTTTATTATCTGCTCGCCGATAAGCTTGTCACGGTCGCTTATCTCAAGGTTTTCGAAAAATTCAAGGGCTTTTGCAACCGATTTGTGACAAAGCTCTGCGATATTTATTCCGCCAACTGTAACGCTCAGGCTTTCTTTTTTCAGCCTTTCACCGTGGCAGGCAGGACACTTTTCATCGCTCATATAAGCTTCTATATCAGCCTTTGCCCAATCGCTGTTGGATTCCTTGTAACGTCTTTCAAGGTTTGGTATAACGCCCTCAAATTCAGCCTGATAGTCAGCCTTATAGAACTTATTGCCACGCTTTAGGTGAAGTTTCTGACCCTGCGTGCCGTAAAGGAAAATGTCTATAGCGTCCTTGTCGAGGTTTTTCACAGGCTCGTCAAGGGATATGCCGTAGGTCTCAGAAATTGCGTTGAAATACATCATGGCGATAGAGCCTTCTTCAAGGCTGTTCCAGCCGCTTGCCTTTATCGCACCCTGCCTTATGGAAAGGTCTTTATTAGGGATAATAAGCTCAGGGTCTATCTTCTTGAACACGCCCAGACCAGTACACTTTTCGCAAGCACCGAAAGGATTGTTGAATGAGAACATTCTCGGTGTCAGCTCGTCGATAGAAACGCCATGCTCAGGGCAGGCATAGTTCTGTGAGAAAAGCATTTCCTCTCCGCCGATAACGTCAACCCCTACAAGTCCCCCTGTAAGCGAAGAAACAGTTTCAATACTGTCAGTCAGTCGGGACTTTATGCCCTCTTTGATAACAAGTCGGTCAACGACTATCTCGATAGTATGCTTTTTATTTTTCTCTATTTTTATCTCTTCCGAAAGGTCATAGGTTATGCCGTCGATACGCACTCTCACATAGCCCGACTTTCTTGCACGGTCAAGCTCTTTTGTATGCTCGCCCTTATGACCTCTGATGATAGGAGCTAAAAGCTGAATCTTTGTACCCTCTTCAAGCTCCATTATCTTATCCACTATCTGGTCAACAGTCTGCTGACGTATCTCTCTTCCGCAGACAGGACAGTGGGGCACGCCTATACGGGCGTAAAGCAGTCTGAGATAGTCGTATATCTCTGTGACAGTACCCACAGTAGAACGTGGGTTTTTGGAGGTAGTCTTTTGGTCTATGGATATAGCAGGGGAAAGTCCCTCTATGCTGTCAACGTCAGGCTTATCCATTTGACCCAAAAACATTCTCGCATAAGATGACAGCGACTCAACATAACGTCTTTGTCCGTCAGCGTATATGGTATCGAATGCAAGAGAAGATTTACCCGAACCCGAAAGACCTGTCATAACAACAAGCTTATCTCTCGGTATGGTAACATCAACATTTTTGAGATTATGCTCTCTTGCACCTTTTATAACTATCTCGTTAATTGGCATTGGTATTCTTTACTCTCCTTTTGGTATTGAAAAATCACATATTGATATGCAGGCGGGCGAACGGTGTTCGCCCCTACACACGTTTTGTGGGGGTATATCCGTTTTATGTTTCACAAGGCTTTTTATTTCTTCTCACCCTTTAACTCCGCAATTTTATCACGCAAGAATGCGGCGTGCTCAAATTCAAGCAGCTTTGCCGCCTCTTTCATTTCCTTGGTGAGCTTTTCTATGAGCTTTGCAGTTTCCTGCTTTGAAAGCTTTGTTTTCTGCCTTGCCTCGTATTCCACCTCTTCCTTGGTGGATATCTCTATTACATGTCTTATATCCTTGACGATAGTTTTCGGAACTATGCCGTGCTCTTCGTTGAACTTCATCTGTATCGCACGACGGCGCTCCGTTTCGGTGATAGCCTTTTCCATTGAACGTGTTACCGTGTCGGCATACATTATTACCTTGCCCTCAGCGTTTCGTGCGGCTCTGCCTATGGTCTGTATAAGTGCGCTTTCAGAACGCAGGAAACCCTCTTTATCAGCATCAAGTATAGCCACAAGAGTTACCTCAGGCAGGTCAAGGCCCTCACGCAGAAGGTTGATACCAACAAGCACGTCAAACTCGCCCAGACGCAGGTCACGGATTATCTCCATACGCTCGATAGTGTCGATATCGTGGTGCATATATCTCACCTTTACGTCAAAGCTCTTAAGATAATTTGTTAGATCCTCAGCCATTTTCTTTGTAAGAGTAGTAACAAGCACACGCTGATTTTTAGCTGTGCGCATATTTATCTCGCTAAGCAAGTCCTCTATCTGACCCTCAGTCGGCTTTACGATTATCTCAGGGTCAAGCAGACCTGTCGGTCTTATTACCTGCTCCACTATCTGCTGTGACCTTTCCTGCTCGATAGGTCCTGGGGTAGCGGACACGAAAACCGCCTGATTGATATGAGAATAGAACTCATCAAAGGTCAGCGGTCTGTTATCCATTGCTGACGGCAGGCGGAAGCCATAGTCAACCAGGGTCTGCTTTCTTGCCCTGTCGCCTGCATACATACCTCTCACCTGCGGCAGAGAAACGTGTGACTCGTCCACGAAAAGCACAAAATCCTCAGGTAGGAAGTCAAGCAAAGTGAATGGCGTAGAGCCTGCGGGACGTCTTGCAAGCACACGGGAATAGTTCTCGATACCGCTGCAAAAGCCTATCTCCTCCAACATCTCAATATCATAGTTGGTGCGCTGAGCGATACGCTGAGCTTCGATAAGCATATCGTTGTCTTTGAAATACTTGATACGCTCGTCAAGTTCCTGCTTAATCTCTTCGATAGCGTCGTGCATTTTATCACGGCTGACGATATAATGGGAAGCAGGGAAAATAGCGGCGTGGGCAAGTGAGCAAAGCACCTCGCCAGTCACTACGTTTATTTCTGTGATACGGTCTATCTCATCTCCGAAGAACTCCACTCTGATAGCTGTATCAGTAGAATTTGCAGGGAATATCTCCACCACATCTCCCCTGACACGAAACTTGTTTCTCACGAAATTTATATCGTTTCGCTCATACTGGATACCCACAAGGTCAGCGATAAGCCTGTCACGGGATTTCTCCATACCACGACGTATAGACACCACCATGGACTTATACTCCTCAGGGTCGCCGAGGGAGTAGATACAAGAAACGCTGGCAACGATAATAACGTCGCGGCGTTCAGCGATAGCGGAGGTAGCGGAATGGCGGAGCTTATCTATCTCGTCATTAACGGAGCTGTCCTTTTCGATATAAACGTCCTTGCTAGGCACATAGGCTTCAGGCTGATAATAGTCATAGTAGGACACGAAATATTCCACGGCATTGTTCGGAAAAAACTCCTTGAACTCAGAGCAAAGCTGAGCGGCAAGTATCTTATTATGGGCAAGCACGAGCGTTGGACGGTTTATCCTAGCAATAACGTTTGCCATAGTAAAGGTCTTGCCGGAACCAGTAACGCCCATAAGGGTCTGCTCTCTCATACCGCTTTCGATACCCTTTACCAGAGCGTCCACTGCTTCGGGCTGATCACCTGAAAGCTTATAATCTGAAACAAGCTGAAACTTATCCATAAATGCCTCCTCAATCGAACAGTTGTTTTAATCATTATATTACAATTATTTTTAATTGTAAAGGCTTTTTTATCAATATTTTTTGAATTTGCGTATATGTACGATTTTTCGGACTGGTATTGTTACTCAACCTGCGGTATCAGCTCGATGTATGTGTAGGGGCGAACACCGTTCGCCCGTCGAAGAAACAAACCCACGGTAACAACAAGGTTCGGCAGCAAAAAATTCTCCCCGACAATTCTGAATTTACAGCAAATCCTGAACACGGGCGAACACTGTTCGCCCCTACAGATTGTTCTGGAGAGGTTCTTCTGCCGCAAAATCGCTACGCTCGATGCTTGTCCACATCTCTGTTCAGCTTTGCCCATTCCTCATTCCTCACTCCTCACTTAATACCGCTCCCCCCTTGCATTCTCCCACACTTTAGGTTATAATATCACTATAGTAATAATTTCAGGAGGACGTAACATGAATAGATCATATGACGAATACAACTACACCCTCTCAAAGCGTGAACTGGAAGAGCTTAAATTCTTATTCATCTCTGATGATGTGGACTACAACGACACTGACAGCAATGGGCTTACTTTCCTGCTCACTGCAATCGAAAGTGCTGACTTTGTTGAGCAGGACGGCGTTCTCAAGCCTGACAAGCGAAGTGTTGATTTCATCAAATGGCTCATCGCTCAAGGCTCAGATGTGAACTTCCCTGCTGACAAAAAGCCTTTACAATATGCTATCAAATGTGAAGAGGAGATATCTCGCCGTAAAGGCAAAGCCTGTGATATGTCAGAAATTCTTCTGCTTCTCCGTGAAAGCGGTGCTGACAGCACGGGTCTTGACGAGCTTATTGACGGAGGATTCTCCGCTCGTGTGAAGCTCTGAGGTATGTCATGAGAGAATTTATAATAAATCAGAATGACGCAGGTCAGCGTGTTGACAAGTTTCTCACAAAGGCTGTGCCGAAGCTGCCTAAAAATCTGCTGTACAAATATCTGCGTCTAAAACGTATCAAGGTCAACGGCAAACGCTGTGAGATATCCACACGGCTTGCTTGCGGTGACGTTATGCAGCTTTACATCAATGACGAATTTTTCGAGGGCGAAGTTGCTGACAGACCTGCTTTTCTCAGTGCGCCAACGTCTTTGAATATTATTTACGAGGACGAGAATATTATCCTCTGCGACAAAAAGTGCGGACTTGTGGTACATGAGGACGAAAGTGGTTCGGCGGACACACTCATAAACAGGATACAGCACTATCTTTATGAAAAGGGTGAATATCGTCCTGAGGAGGAGCTGTCTTTTGCTCCTGCCCTTTGCAACAGGATAGACCGCAACACAGGGGGCATTGTAATATGTGCGAAAAATGCTGAAAGCCTGCGTGTGCTTAATCAGAAAGTTAAAGACAGAGAGCTTGAAAAGCTTTATCTTTGCGTGACCGTTGGCATACCAAAGGAAAAGTCTGCACGGCTCACGGCTTATCATCAGAAAGATGAAACCACAAAAACTGTCAAGGTGTCTGACAAGAAATTTGAGGGCAGCCGCACCATGATAACCTCTTATCGTGTGCTTGCGGAAAACAAGGCTGATGATCTTGCACTTCTTGAAGTTGACCTTGTCACAGGCAGGACCCACCAGATAAGGGCGCATCTTGCACACATCGGCTATCCACTTCTCGGTGACGGCAAATACGGAATAAATAAAGTCAATCGTGCATACAATGTGAAAACGCAGGCACTTTATTCGTACAAGCTTACATTCAAATTCACCACTGACGCAGGTATACTTGAATATCTAAACGGCAAGAGCTTTCAGGTTAAAAACGTATGGTTTTGCGAAAAATTCTTCGGATATAAGCTCTGATATTTCGTTAAATCGCACTATTTCGACACTGTAGATTTGTCATATACGACAAAATAATATAATTTTCGTGCAAATTTTGTGTAAATTGTTCAAAAGTGCTTGCAAATGTATATAAAATATGTTATAATTATTTAGTCAAATTTAACGGCTGTACTATATATACAGAAAATGACAGATATATTTTATAGATTTGGAGGAACAAAGGTATGACAGGAGATCTGCATTGTCACACAACGCTGTCTGACGGCTCGCTTGGTATAGAAGAGGTCATTGTTCAGGCAAAAAGAATGGGACTTGACTTTCTTGCGATAACAGACCATGACACTCTTTCATCATCAAACAGAGCGCAAATACTTGGCGAACGTTATGGGGTCAAGGTCATTCCTGCGGTAGAGCTTTCCGCATGGGACAAGAAGCGCAATTCAAAAGTACACATTCTTTGCTATGCACCGCAGAAACCTGACAGGCTGGAAGGTCTTTGCCTGAAGTCATGCCAGATAAGAAAAGACTGTGCAAAGGAAATGATAGAAAATGTAATGGCAAGATATCCTATCCCTGCCGACGCTGTACTGCACTACACAAAAAGCTCAAAGAGCATTTTTAAACAGCATATCATGAGAGCATTGGTAAATTACGGCTATGCCACTGAGCTTTACGGCTCTGTGAACGACAAGCTTTTTGCATATCCAAACGGCGAATGTCTTGTGACCCGTGAATATCCTGACGTAAACTTTGTGCTTGACCTTATACACTCCGCAAAGGGCATTGCTGTTATGGCACACCCTGTTATGTTCAACAACACCGAGCTGCTACTTGAGCTTATCGAGGCAGGCAAACTTGACGGAATTGAAGCTTATCATTACTCTGCTACTCCAACTCAACAGCAGAAGCTTGTGGATATCGCAAAGGAACATGACCTGATAGTGACCGGTGGCTCTGACTTCCACGGTCTGTATAATGAGACTATGACACATATCGGAAGCATGACCACTGACAAGGAAAATCTTGATAAGCTGTTCAAGCTCATTCATATAAATTCACAAAAAGCTAACAAAGCGGCTGTGAAAACGGAGAAATAATATGGTATAATAAAGGGACATTATCATGCGGTAATGTTCCTTTAATGCGTAACAAAGCCTAGTTTGGCTGTAATAGAGAGGACTGTATAAAATGAACGTAATGGAAGAATCCCTACAGAAACACAGAGAATGGAAAGGCAAGATAGAGGTCTGCTCAAGAGCAAAGGTAAACAATGCAAAAGACCTGACGCTGGCTTACACACCAGGCGTTGCTCAGCCTTGCCTTGAGATACAGAAAGATCCTGACCTTTCATATGAGCTTACAAGACGTGCAAATCTTGTGGCTGTTATCACAGACGGCTCTGCTGTGCTTGGTCTTGGCAATATTGGCGGTCTGGCAGGTATGCCTGTTATGGAGGGAAAATGCGCACTTTTCAAGGAGTTCGCAGACGTTGACGCTTTTCCACTTTGCATAAAGTCAAATGACGTTGACGAAATAGTAAACACCATCGCTATGATATCAGACAGCTTCGGCGGCATAAATCTTGAAGATATCGCTGCTCCAAGGTGCTTTGAGATAGAGGCTAAGCTTAAAGAAAAAGTTGATATCCCTGTTTTCCATGACGATCAGCACGGAACTGCTATCGTTGTTGGTGCGGCACTTATGAATGCCTGCAAGGTGGCTAACAAGAAGATAGAGGATATTACACTTGTTATAAACGGTGCAGGCGCAGCCGGCTGTGCTATCGGAAAGCTTTTGCTTTCTCTTGGTATCGGCAATCTTATCATGGTAGACCGTGAGGGAATAATCTGCGAGGGCGACAATTATCTTAACGAGGCTCACGCTGAAATGGCTAAGGTCACAAACAAGAACAAGCTCCACGGCTCTCTTGCTGACGCACTCAAGGGTGCAGACGCTTTCGTAGGTGTTTCCAAGCCAAAGCTTGTGACCGCTGAAATGGTTAAATCCATGAATGATAAGCCTATACTTTTCGCAATGGCTAACCCGACTCCTGAGATAATGCCTGACGAAGCAAAGGCGGCAGGTGCGTTTATCGTTGGCACAGGACGTTCAGACTTCCCTAACCAGATAAACAACGTTATCGCATTCCCTGGAATTTTCAAGGGTGCGCTTGCGGTAAGGGCTTCTGACATCAACGAAGAAATGAAAATGGCCGCAGCAAAGGCTATCGCAGGCTGTGTGCCTGAGGACAAGCTCAGTGCGGAATTTATACT
>ENA-ORTV01004221-ORTV01004221.1-human-gut-metagenome-genome-assembly--contig:-NODE-4221-length-11070-cov-3.026237_pt1 | contig 11070 bp, 7 predicted proteins | sample MGYA00241915_ERZ509194 | MGnify/ENA primary metagenome ERZ509194 (study PRJEB26280, sample SAMEA2338810) | human gut metagenome | biome: human gut; feature: human-associated habitat; material: faeces... | reverse complement strand
CCACAAACGGCACGCTCACACCCTCACTGAATCTTCCCATCCATTTCAGCACAAACGGCGAACACGCCGCTCCCAGATTGCAGCCGACCAGCACGATTGATGTGGCTGTATTGATAGAAGACTGCGGAATCTGCTCGGAAATCTGGTGGAAGGAATAGGTAACCAGAACGGTATAGAAAAATCCAACGATACTAATGCCAATTCCTATCAGCGGCAGATTGCCCGCATATGCGGTCAGAAGCATCCCCGCTCCAAGCATCAGGCATCCAACCCCCGGCAATTTTTCCTTCCACCACATCGTCAGTTTTCCAAAATAAACACCGGCAGCTATTCCCATCAGCATCATGAGCGTGAGAATGATGCTGGCTTCCGACTCCGTTCCAAGTTTCTTCTCTAAAATCAACATCGGGACACGCAGGGAATTGGAACAGTAGATGCAGATGACAAATCCCGCAAACAGTGCATAAGCAATGGTCAGGACTTCTTTTTTCCAGCATTCTCTTTTTTCATCTGCCTCCGCTTCCAGACTTTCTTTCTCTGCCCCTGCACTCTGTGAGCCCGCACTCTGTCCCGTCTCCATACTTCCCGGAACCCATACAAGATACAGAAGTACAATCACAAATCCGAGCGCGTACACCCAAAATGCCAGATTCCACCGGATCAACACCAATTTTCCAGCAACCAGCGTCATAACCGCGCTTCCCAGCACCTCCGCCGATCCGCGGTATCCGAGCAGCGCCGCTTTTTCCCTGCCTTCATAATATTCACTGAAAATGCTGATTGCTTTCGCATTAATGAGTCCAATCCCGATCCCCAGGAAAATCCTGGATGCGAGCACCACCGGATATTCCTGTACAAACACCGGTACCATGCCGCTGACCGATAAAAGAAGCAGACCGCCCACAATCATTGGACGGTCTTTCATATAACGCGACAGCCATGCATTCAGCACGATCATGACAGTGATCGCAAACGACGGTGCAGAGATCAATATCTCCACCTGTGCGGTTGTATATTCACTGAAATGCTGCAGCAACGATGGCAGCACGATCGAAACAGAATACGCCGATGTCAGTATCAATGACAGCGATAGCAGCGCTATTTTCTTCATTTGTTCTTTCATATTGGTTTCTCCCCGAATGTAAGTTTTATACTAGAACTTTGATTGCTTCTGTCCTATCCATTCACAATCGCAGGCAGCACAATCCATGTATCGTTTCTTAAAACAATACTCCATATCTTCTATCATAAATGAAATTCATTCAGAAAGAAATACCTAAATTATTTTTCTAAGATAGATGTTCCTTCGTTACCTATCCCCGCGCAAACCAGTCTTTCATGCACTGAAGCACCTGCACCAGCTCTTCTTCCTTGATAATATACGGAACCATCGCGTACAGATAATTTAAGAACGGACGGCTGAACACGCCGCGTTTGTACGCATATTCCTGATACCCTTTCAGGACTGCCGGATCATATACCTCGACACAGACACATCCGCCCATCATGCGGACCTCCCTGATTCTCGGATCGGTAAATCCTTCCATCTCCCGACGGGTGATAACTTCGATCTTCTGAATCTTTTCCATATAGTTCTGCGTCTCAAACAGCTCAATCGAGGCAAGCGCCGCGCTGCACGCGAGGGCATTTCCCATAAAGGTCGGTCCGTGCATCAGCGCATGTTCCGGGTTATCATCGAAAAATCCATCAAATACCTTTTTATTTGCCACAGTCGCCGCGTGACCAATGTAACCGCCGGTCAATGCCTTTCCGAGGACCAGAATATCCGGAAGCACCCGATCTGCCACAAAGCGGTTTCCGGTTCTGCCAAATCCGGTTGCCACCTCATCAAAAACCAGCAGCACGCCGTACTTATCACAGAGTTCCCTTGCCTTCTCCAAAAATGAAATGTCGTACATCCGCATTCCGCCAGCACCCTGTAAAAGCGGTTCCACCAGCACGCAGTTCAGCTTGTCATGATACTGTTCAAATGCTTTCTCCAGCGCCGGGATCTCCGTCGGAATGTGAACCACATACGGGCTTGCACCATAGGCTTTCAGCACAAAATGGTAGTCCTCATCATCGCCAGCCTCCATCGTCTTAAAGGTATCGCCGTGGTACGCGTGTTCCAGTGCCAGAATCATCGTCCGCTTCTCATCGCCGCGGTTCATATAATACTGCAGCGCCATTTTCAGCGCTACCTCAACCGCCACGCTGCCGGAATCTGAAAAAAAGCAATAATCCAGATCGCCCGGCAGCCAGGACGCCAGTTTTTCTGAAAGTCTGCGCGCCGGCTCATGCGTCAGGCCGCCCAGCATCACATGAGAAAATTTTTCTACCTGTGAAATAATTGCCTGATTGATTACCGGATGTTTATATCCATGAATCACACTCCACCAGGATGAAACCGAATCAATCAGCTTCTGATCCTTCGTGTAAAGATATACCCCGTTCGCATCCACGATCTCATAAGGTGCTTTCATTGTTTTTAACTGTTCATATGGATACCAGATCATTTTTCTTCTCCTTTATCTTCTGTCTTACGCATACAGCCCTTTCAGCGTCTCCGCATCCATGGAAAGCTCCGTATCCCCATCCGCCACACAGGCAACAACCGGAATGCCAGTGTAATATTCACACATTTTCCGGTTATCCTCATGAAGCAGATTTCCCGTCTCATAATGGTTGAAAATAATTCCTTTCAGGGCAATTCCCTGTTGTTTCAGATAATAGACAGTAAGCCCCACGCCATTGATCGTCCCAAGCCCCGCATCTGCAATCAGCAGGCAGCCAAGCCCGCACGCTTTTACTACTTCTGGAAGACGGATATCCGCCTCGTCTATACAGAGTGGACAGAGAATTCCGCCGCTTCCTTCCATCGTCACATACTCATATTTTTCACAGACTTTGTGAAAATCTTCCAGCACCCGATCCATCTGGACCGGGTTGCCCTCCAGACGGGATGCCAGATGCGGCGATACCGCCGTCTCGTACACATACGGACACATTTCCTCAAGCGGCTGCCCGATTCCCGACATTGTTTTTACCTGCAGGGCATCTCCTGGAATCAGGCTTCCATCCGCACGCCGCTCATTGCCGCTCATTGCCGCTTTATAATACGCCGCATCCGCGCCGCTCTCCCGCAGTTTTTTCACAATCAAGCCTGTCACATACGTTTTTCCAATATCCGTTCCCGTACCTGTTATAAAAATCCCCTTGCTCATCTTTTATCCAAGTCTCCCTCCCTGAATCAGCGGAATCATCCGTTTTCCTATGATGGCAGCCACAATACAGAGCACGATATCGCCCGGAACTGCCAGAACAAAGCAATATAAAAACAGCGCTCCCACGCCGATCGGCGAATTCAGATAGAAATTACTGATCACGTAGTAATAAATCATTCCAAATGCATAGACAATAAAAAGTCCCAGAAAATTAGCTCCCAGCAGGCGCCGGTAACTCGGATGCGTCTTGGCATTGGCAATCTTACCATTCACATACGCCGCAACCGCAAATCCGATGATATATCCAAAACTCGGCTGGAAAATATATCCTGGTCCGCCGCCCTGAGTGAAAATCGGAAGTCCAATTAAACCTAATACGATATAAACCACAACCGCCAGCGCCCCATTGACCGGACCTAAAAGCAGACCTGCCAGCATCGTAAATAAAAACTGCAATGTAAACGGAACCACCGGAACCGGTATCTTGATAAATGCTCCCACTGCAATCAGTGCGACAAACATCGCGCACAAAACTAAATCCTTTGTCTTCATGTGTTTCAAACCTTTTTCCTCCTTGGGTATCTGAATGATTTCAGGCATCCGAAGCCATTCTATTCTCGCACATGTACATAAATTTCTCTCCGCAACCCCTGTTCCAACCATCTAAAACAGCAGCGGCCGTCCCAGATCCCGGGTAGTCGAAACAGATGCAGAACTGATTGCAAGCATAACATAGCCTTTTTCTATTGTCAACCTATTATTTTTATATGGTTAACAATTAGTTTTTTATCTGTTTTTTATCTCTTCCCTTTCCATAATCTTGTTTCTTATATCCCTTGATATACATACGTTTCCCGTCCGTCCACACATTCACTGCCCCTGAATCCGCCGTTCTCCAGATCTCCGTTCCCGTCTGTTCCAGACGTTCCACCGCCTCCGGTGCCGGATGCCCGTAAGTATTTCCCTCTCCATAAGAGAGCACCGTGAAAGCTGGGGAAAAGCACTCCAAAAACTCCTCTGAGGAGGAACCGTTCGAACCATGGTGTGCGGCTTTTAACAGTGTCACTTTTTCCCTCTTTTTGTCCTCTTCCACCGCCAGAATCTTCCTTTCGTCCTCCACTCCAATATCTCCTGTCAGAAGCATACGAAACTTTCCATACGTGACATCAAACACCAGTGAATGACTATTTCGCTCCTCGGCTGGCTTTTCCCCCGCCTCCGGGTACAGGCACCGAAGCGCCAGGCTTTTCGCCCGCACCGTTTCTCCCCGATGCAGATAATAGACTTCCGCACCCCGTTTTCTGGCAAGAGTTTCCAGTTTTTTATATGCCTCCTGCCCTTTTCCTGCCGCCGGAAGTGCCAGATTCCGCACCCGGATATCTGCCTCCTCCTTCAAAAGCCACTCGATCCCGTTCGTGTGATCCGCATCCGCATGGCTGACCAGAATCCAGTCCAGCGTGCGAATTCCCTGACTTTTCAAAAATGGTCCCAGCACATTTTTCCCGATTTTTTTATCCTGGCTGCTGCCACAGTCCGAAAGAATTGCCTCATCCCGCGTCCGCAGAAAGACGCCGTCGCCCTGTCCTACATCGAGAAACCAGCTCTGAAAGCCATGAACAGGCTGAACCACTAAAAAGACTACCGCCACAGCAATAAATACACTATTTTTTCCCGGTGCATTCCATTCTTTTGGAAACAGAACAATCCCTTTTCTCTCTAAATTATCTCTTGCTTCTCCCACACTCCACACATATCGAATCCCCAGCGCCACATAAAACACCCCTATTTTCCACATTTCCGGGCGTCCTGCCACGATGGAATGAAACGGCACGCGTTCCACCTGGATGCAAAGCCATTCATACAACTGAAAAATATAATGCCCCGGACCCGTACATGCACTTGCCGCTATTCTGAATATTTCTGGTATTTCTGATATTCCTGATGCTGCGCCCCAAAAAGCCGAAAGCACTCCCGCAATGCTGCTGCCTCCGCCCATTCCCCCCATTTTTCCTCCCACAAACGCTACACTGTAAATTCCAAGCGCCAGCAGACCGCTTCCGGCTGCATACGTGAGAAGCGGAATCACGATCAGGTTCAGAAAAATTCCCAACATCGGAAATGTAAAATAGTGATACAGCTGAATCGGCATCGTATAAAGCTGAATTGCCAAGCTGAGCATGAGTGTTTCATATCCTTTCTTTTTTTCTTTCTCTTGTTTCTCCTCTGCCCGCTCTTTTCTCTTTTTTCCCACTTTCCGCAGCTCCTCCGTCTCCAGCCCAATCGCGGCAACCGCGCCATAGGAAAGCTGCAATCCCGCCGAAAAGAGCAGATACGGCGACTGCCACGCCTGTAAAATCAAAGACAGCGACAGCGCACTCAGCAGATCGTAACTCCGCCCCAGATATGCCGCCAGACAGGACACCTCTACCATAAATACCGCCCGGAATACCGATGCTCCAAATCCGGTTACAAAACCATAAAAGGTAAGGAGCGCTGAAGCCCCCAGTCCCGCCCATCCATACGATATGCCCCAAAAACGCAGTGCGCTGTAAACGCTCATGCCAATCAAAGAGACATGAAGCCCGCTGACTGCCAGAATATGTGCAATCCCATTATCCTGAAACCGTTCGCGCAGCTCTTCCGATAACCCGGATTTATCCCCCAGCAAAATTGCCTGGAAAATCCCTGCATCTTCTGGAACACAGATTTCCTGAAAAACAGCCGTCGCGTACGCCCGGAAGCATTCTGCCTGACTTCGGAGAGGGGAACTTTTTCCTTCTGAAATAAAAATCCGATCCGCCGTCACCCGGTTTCTGATTCCTAGTCCCCGATAATACATCCGATACGAAAACTGCCCTGGATTGCGCGCTTCTTCCAGAAACTCAGCAGTTCCCGTCAGATGAATCTGACTTCCGCAGAGTGGCAAAATTTTCTCTTCACACATCTCCAGTAAATCGCTTTTACACGATATCAGTACCTTTCTTACACTTTCATCCTCTATCTCCACCCCCGTCAAAATCATCGTACACCACCCATTTTTTTCCGAAATAGAATCCAGTGTTCCAGATACCGCCACCTCTGCCGAACCACCCTTCTGCGTTACCATCCGTTCCAGCGCATCCGGGCGCATTTCCACCGTCATCCGTCCCCATCCTGCCAGGAAACAGAAAAACAGCAGAAAGACACGGCACATCATCGGATCTTTCCAATTCCAGACGCGTTCTGCGTCTGTCTGAAAGTCCGAATCTACCCGTCCTTCTGCTGTTTTTATGACTGCAGGTGAAAAAGAATGTGCCTTGTGTTTCATAGGACACAATTTCCTATGAAACACAAAAAGCGCTGCTGCAATTATAAACCACACCGTCATGCCCATCTGGTACGCTGCGACCTCTCCAAGTACAAAAGCCACCATCATCCACATTACCGGTCGTTTGATATTCAATTCCTCTTTTCTTGTATTCTACAAAACATCAACAAAATCCCATTGCTGCTCTCTTCCAAACATGGCATATACATTCTGTCTGACAGTTACTTCACAATATACTTCTCCTCTCTCTCCAGAGGCTGCGCCAGCGAAATCACATTCCGGTACGTCACATCTGCTGAGCCATTGACCGTGATCTGCACTTTATTCACCGTCTGAAGCTCTGTCAGAGAATCGACGATCGCGTAAATCGGAATATACTCCGCCACATCGGTATCCCCGGAAATAAAACCACTATCCAGGTTGACATAGCAGGTATTATCTGTCAGTGATACGTTTAATACCTTTGTATTTTTCGGCATCACTGAAAGACCGCCATTCTGGGAACCTGCCAGCAGCTGCTCCACTACCAGGCGTTCCAGCGACGTATTCATACTGTGAAATACTTCCCGTTTTTCTGCCACCAGACCATCTTTTTTTTCATTGGCAAAATACAGGGTCAGCTCTACTTTTTCATACGAATTGACATCCGAAATACTGTCTACAAAATCACTTCCTGCGATCGCGCCCACCGGGTTGCCATGCGTGTCCAGAAGCGGCTGTCCCTCGCAATTAATGCTGATATAATCGACTCCCTCTACCTGTGTAAAGGTCTTTGCCAGCGCCGCCCGGCACAGAATCTCCCGCGACGCTTTCATATTCATATATTCCTGATTAAAATTCAGCGTCAGCACGTTATTGTCCCGGTTAATATCCAGGAATTCAACCTTATCGCTTAAAACTGCCTGATACTCCGGGTTTTCCGGCGCCGCAAGGATCTGCCCCGCCAGCTCCCCGATCAGGATCTCAGCGTCCGTCGTCTCCGTCTGATAGGAAACACTCGCCAGCCCCGTGCGCGTCGAATTGAGATAATAAATCTGATAGACTCCGTCCTCGCCCGCCGTCGGATGCACCTCTTCTTTTTTTCGGCATCCGCCCAGAAGAAGCAGACACGCCAGGCAAAGGATCAGCCACAAACTTACGCTTCCTGCCCGTTTTCCAGAGCTTTTTTTTCTTATTTTCTCCATTTATTATTTCCTGTTGTTATTTTGCAGTCTATCTCACAATAGACATTTCCCTGACCTCACATTCGAACACTGCAACACTCAAATACCGCAACATTCAAACACTGAAACATTCGAACACTGCAGCATTCAAACACCGAAATATTCGAACACCGCAGCACCAGCAACCCTCTCGAACCTCTAAACCGCCCAGAACCACGCTGTCTACGGAATATAATTCAACGGAATACGCACCGTAAAGGTTGCTCCCTTGCCTTCTTCACTCTTCAGGCGGATCGCCCCCTGATGAAGAAGAATAATATTCTTCGTGATCGCAAGACCCAGCCCGGTACCGCCTGTCTCGCGTGAACGCGCCTTATCTACACGGTAAAAACGCTCAAATACACGCTCCTGAAATTCCTTCGGGATTCCCACGCCATTATCCTCCACCTTCACATAAAAGAACTTGTGGTCAGCATCCAGCGTCACCCAGACTTTTCCCTCTTCGCGGTTATACTTGATCGCATTTTCCACCAGGTTCGAAAGTGCCAGGCTCAATTTTACCTCATCCACATCCGCCGATACTTCCCGCTTGCTCTCATATGTGATCTCAATGTTCCGCCGCTTCGCGATCGGGGTCAGACGTTTTAAAATCTGTTCCAGAAGGCCATTGATCGAAGTCTGTGCAATATTCAGATCCGGCGATGATTTATCCATTTTGACTAACGTCAGCAGATCATCGATAATCTTGCCCTCGCGGTCAATCTCCGCCGAAATATCCTGCATAAACTCCTGATATAACTCCGCCGGGGCGTTCTCCATCCCCATCAGAGAATCCGCCAGCACCCTTATCGAAGTCAGCGGTGTTTTCAGCTCATGCGACACGTTGGAAACAAACTCCTGACGCGACTGATCCAGGTTTTTCAGCTTCCGGATGGTCTGCATGACTGCCTCCGAAATGTCCCGCGTCTCCCGGTACGTTTTTACATCAATATCCTGATCCAGATTTCCCTCTGCCACCATATCGAGCTGCTGCTGCAGACGGCGGAATGGTTTCAGCAGGCAAGCCGCCGCCAATAAATCTGCGATCAGAATAAAACAGAACATAACGAGCTGCAAAAATCCCGTCTTCTGCACAATTTTCTCCTGCAAAAGTGCCGAATTTTCCGTGGATGCCATCAGAAGAAGGACTCCCTGCACGCCTGCCGTATTTTTCCCTTTTCCGGCTGCCACATCCGAATCGATCGGCGCTGCATCCGTGCTTTTTGCCTGAATCGGCTGCGCTACATAGAAATACTTTTTCTTCTGGTTCAAATAGCTGGAAGTTTCCCCGTCAAATGCCTTTAACACATCCGATACAACCAGCGTTTTCCCTCTTGAAAGACCAAATGTGTCTTTCAAGATCTTAAAGCTATCGTCCACCAGCACGATTCTTCCGTTCATCAGATCCGCCGTTGTACTAAGTTCCGCATCCAGCGCCGGATTTGGATTTCCCGACAGCAGTACATTGATATAATCACTGCTGCGTATCTTGTTTGCTAAAATCAGACTCCGGTTCTGCGCTTCCGCCATCCGTTCTTCCACGTGGCTCTGGTAAAAATACCCCGATGTAAAACGGACCTGTACCAGAAGCGGAACCAGCGTCAGGATCAGAAAGGCGAGGATCAGCGGGATTCGCATCCCGATCGTGTGCTCCATCGCTTTCCATATTTTTCTTTTATGTTTTGCTATTCTTCTCATGCCCCTGTCCTGAACAATTACAGTTCACGCGCTCTTACTTGTGTTGCTTAACTTACTGACATTGACCGTGAACCGAAATGCTGCTCCGCAACTGCGTTTCTCACAACAACGATCAGATTTCAAGTTTCTTCGATGCCGCGATCGCCAGCGCTCCCGGTCCGATATGGCAGGCTACACTTAAGGACAGCGGATCTACATGGACTTCCGTCTCCGGGAAAAGTTCCCGAAGCTCGGCTGCCAGCTCCTGCGCCATCTCATCATTGTCGGTATGCGCTACATCAATATACGTTTTTTCTCCCGTCACATCACCAAACCGAGTTTCCAGATCGCGGGTGATCGCCGTGATCATCATGGAACGCGCCTGTTTCATCGTCCGCGCCTTCGCAAATGCGTCCAGCTTCTCGCCCTGTATCGTCAGAACCGGTTTTAAACGGAGAAGTGTTCCGAGCGCTGCTGCCGCTGGTGTGATTCTACCACCCTTTTTCAGGTATTTTAATGTGTCAACCGTGACATAAATAGTTGAATCCAAACCTGTCTCTTCCAGCTTTTTGCAGATCACCTCCGCGTCCATGCCGGCTGCCGCCATGTCAAGCGCATCCTGCACCGAACGGCGCTGGGTCACGGAAATCCTGTGATTATCCGCCACCCGTACTTTTCCGTCGAAATCATCTGCCAGCATCTTTGCCGTCTGGCAGGAGCTCGAAAGCCCGCTGGACATCGGAATGTGCACAACTGCATCGTATTCCTCCAAAAGCTTTTCCCAGAGATTTAAGATCGTTTCCGGGGACGGCTGGGATGTGCTCACATCGTGATCCCCGCTCAGATGCTCGTAAAATTCCTTCTGTGTCAAATTTATATCTTCCAGATACTCGGTTCCATCAATCATAAACGGCATCGGCAGGACATATACGCCCATCTCTTTCGCCTGTGCCTGTGTAATTCCGCTGTTGCTGTCTGTAACAACCGCTACCTTCATGCTTGTTTCCTCCTGTTTTCCCTGTGAATCTGCTGCCATCCTATTTTTCTTTCCGCATAACACTTTCTTTTCTAAAAATGTCTGCCCTGGAACAGCCTCCGAGTGGTTCACATAGATGATTTTATTTTATCCTATTTTCTTATGAAATGGAAGAGAGAAGTAACCAAAAACTGCCACAAAACAAGCCCCGACCATTTCTCTGTTCATGATCTTTTCTTGCTTTATGGCAGTTTTCCCGATTCTTATTGACGGTTATATTTATACTTTCCTAATATATTCGAAAATTCTCCCTATTTCACCAACAGCGACTCTCCCGTCATCTCCTTCGGCTTCTCAAGTCCCATCAGTTCAATCAGCGTCGGCACAATATCGCAAAGGCGTCCGCCCTCGCGCAGCTTGTACGCCGGGTCAGCGCCGACCAGGACAAACGGCACCTGATTGGTCGTATGAGCGGTCCACGGCTCGCCGGTTGCCTCATCGACCATCACCTCTGCATTACCGTGATCGGCGCAGATAAAGAGAACGCCTCCGGCTGCCTTGATGGCTTCAACTGCACGTCCTACGCAGGCATCGACGGTCTCAATCGCCTTGATCGCAGCTGACTCCACGCCCGTGTGACCTACCATATCCGGGTTTGCAAAATTGATGATGATGACATCATAT
>ENA-ORTV01004212-ORTV01004212.1-human-gut-metagenome-genome-assembly--contig:-NODE-4212-length-11085-cov-21.594198_pt1 | contig 11085 bp, 15 predicted proteins | sample MGYA00241915_ERZ509194 | MGnify/ENA primary metagenome ERZ509194 (study PRJEB26280, sample SAMEA2338810) | human gut metagenome | biome: human gut; feature: human-associated habitat; material: faeces... | reverse complement strand
TTTCCCGACAAAAAAATCGGTCGCTTTTCGACCAACTCCGGCCCCCCTCTGAGCACCCCTGCCAGCCCCCTATAAGGGCGTTATATTATCAATATATTTTTTCCACCTATTTCCCGACAAAAAAATCGGTCGCTTTTCGACCGTATTTGCTTGTCCATATTTTACAGTAACGGCACGAGGGTGTCAATCCCTCGTGCCGTGTTTCTCTTTAATTTCTTGGAGCTGCACTCGGATACTCTTTTTTCTCTCTACTACTGCTTTAGGTTGTGCCTTTAATGTCCTATTGCACGCCTGTACCGTTGTACCTAACGCGGTCACAGCATTTATTATCCGCTGCCACCGCTCCCACGTTAACCCTTTTACTCGTCCAAAAAACGATTTCTTCGTTTGAATATCTTGAGTTTCCTCAGTTACTCCCATACATTTCTCCATAAGAGTGTTTACTACGCCTATTAGCAGTTTCTTTTGTTTCTGTAACCTCTCTGTTTCTTTCTTAAAGTTCGAGATCATCTCTCTGGTTTCGGCGCATACTTGCTTCAGCTGCTCGTTTTGCTTCTTTAGCTCTGCGTTCTCTTTCTGTATCTCCTGCACTTCGTCGGCTTCGTTCAGCTGCGCGTTCTTGTCTGCCAGCTTCTGCATTTCCGACTTGAGCAGCGATATTTGCGATGAAAGCTCCGATATTGTCTGCTTCTGCTGTTCGATTGTCTGTCTTTGCTCCTCGATCAGCTGCGAGCTGCTCTCTTGCACGCTGCGCTGTTTGCTGACTTCGTGCATTGCCCTCAAACTCATGTTCCAAGCTCTCCTTTCCAAAGTCCATGTTATAATACTTCTCCAGCTTGTTATTGCGGATTTTGCACTGCTTTTCGCCCTGCTCTTGTCGTTTTAAGTCTGTAAAGGTAATATATTTGTGGCTGTCCTGCCAGTCTACGCCGTATCCTCGCTCATTCATACGCTGCACAAAGTCTGTACGGCTGGTGGCCTTTTCTCGGCAGTCCAATATCGCCAGCGCAATATCTTGCACATAGCTCTTTACCTCGCCCTGCTCGGCCTTTTTGAGCAACTGATAGGTGTCCTTGCTGAACGCTGCCGTTTCCTCTCGCTCCTGTCCGTCAAAGGTCTTTCCCTTTTCGGTAATATGCAGCCCATATTTCGCGCAAAGCTGGTCGGAATAATCTTTCATGGCCTGCAGCTCTGCCTTGCTCTGCTGGAGCTTATGGCCGTCTACATAGCTCACGCTGTTCACCACAAAGTGCGTGTGGATATGCTCCTTGTCCTCATGGGTAGCAATCAACACCTCAAAGTCCTGCCACTCCGGCCGTGAGGCTGCTAGCTGGCACGCGATCTGGTGCGCCTGCGCCGGATCTATCTTCTCGCCTGGTGCAAAGCTCTGAACAAAATGCTTGTAGGTTCGCCCTCCGTCCTTATCCCACAATAATTTTGTAACTCTCATTTCATCTTTAACTGTATCAGGAACGCAATTCAAGCCACTCAGCAACTTTTGTTCCGTTTTTTCCTCTTGCATTACATAATCGAGGACTGTGTTTATCCCAGCTTTTGAAGATACTGCCTTAATGACTGCCATACCATTTTCACCTCATCTAATACCGTCGGCAATTCTTTTTTGTAATCAATATAGCCGCGCTCATTAAGTCTTTTGGCGATTTGGTTGAGGTTCGTACCCTGCCGTTTCAGCTCCGGCACGATCTCTTTGATACCGTCCGTATTTACAATCTCCTTACCCAGCACGCAGGACAAAATGTACCGCTGCTGGTTCATGCCGCTTTCAGAAATTTTCTGTTGCAGCAGCTCCCATTCCTCCTCACTAACTCGGAACGAGAGCTGCTTCGGTCTACTCTTATTTGCCATGACCGCCGTTATTCTCCCTTAAATTTTCTCAGTGCCTCTACATAATCTCGGATTGCTTCTACTTCTTCGGCCATACTCAACTTGCTCGGCTTCCAATCGTCCAGCCAATACTGTAATTCGTCTTCAAAATCGAATGTGTCGCCCGGCTCCATTTCGTATTCTTCACGTTGCTCCTCAAACTCCTCCGGGTGCGACTTATATTCTTCGTTCTCCTCATAGAGTTCGATGAAATTTTCGAGGTCTGCGTTCTGCTCCAGCAAATGCCACAGCAGCGTTCTCTTATCATCACGCTCGAAGCCGCAGCGGTTGAACCAGTCCTCAGCAAGATAGCGTTCGTCCGAACCATTGGTGAAAGTACCATCGACCAGATCACCGATGAAGCTCTCCAACAACCCAGAAACCGTCATGCCGTGGCTGGCTGCTTTTTGCAAAATGCGGTCGCAATCAGCATCGGATAATTTCAAAACGAGTGTCCGCTCTTTGATGGTTTCGCTCTCTTTTTTCCGATCTTCATACAACATAGGAAACCTCTCTTTCTTTCGTTCGCGGCGTTCTCCAAGCAGGGGATTGAAGGGGATGCAGTCCCCTCACAAGCTCTAAAGTGGTAACACTTTAGGTAGCTTGCAGTATATCTCCCACACCCTCATTATACATAGCTGGTATACCGTTGTCAAGTGTGGGAGATGGGCTTGCGGTAGCAAGCCCCAGTGCGGCAGATTGCCCTCCTGCCTGCTGTGGCACATGGAGAAAAACGAGCGTCAAGGGCTTGCTTTTTTCGCCACGTTCGAGCCGTCTGCGCAGCAGATCGGCGTATAACGGGTAGAAAAAAGTGGTTCGCATGAACCACCCTTGATGCTCGTTTTTCGGAATGTACGATGTGTAAAAAAATTCAAATAAAGGGAAGAGCGCTATTTTCACTCTCCCCTCTATTTCAAAGATACCGTCTTCTTCTATGAATTCCACTCAAATGGATCACTGATTATTACTTGATCACTACTAGTAGGTATTACTAGCCTATATTGACCATTTGGCATATGCGATAAACCATCAAGATGCTTTACACCAAAGTTATATCCCCATCCGCTATCAGCGGTTGCTGCTGGTAATATATATTCTACAGCAAGTTGAGTACTTTCTGAAGCTCTCTTTCCTGTCTTAGTTAATACCTCATTCCAGTTAAATCCATCAAAGTATTCTATCGCACAAATGGTCGAATATTTAATATCCTGTGGCAATGTGTTATAAATGACATATATAATCTGATTATAGCCAGTATCAATTTTTAGATCAACATTTACACCCTTTACCTCTGTTGTATTATTATATAGCGATATTTTCTGTTGTGATGTACCTAACCATGTAAACAATATAGATATGCTTATTATAATAATACTACAAAGTGCCACCCATTTTATATGATACTTTTTCATAGGCTGAATCCAGGTACTGCGCCAGACGGAGAATAAAACCATACTCCAGAAGTATTATATCCAGTTACTGTTCCATAAAAATTACTGCCATAATATACTGGTCCGCCACTATCTCCAGGCTGTGGAGTTGAATCTGCACTAACTTCTACTAATCCATAGCAAACTACACCATCCAATGTTGTACTAATATTCGTTGCAAGAACTGTACCCGTCTTGAACCCAGACGTCTTTCCATATCTATTTACTTTCATTCCCTCTACAGAAGATTTGTTAATAGATGTAATTGTCTGAGTTCCACTTTGCGTTTTTACCTTATTAGTTACCTTTGCTGCCGCATTACTATTTAACTGTATAATTGCATAATCGTAATAACCAGATGAACTCCAATTTACCTTAACAATACTACCAATTACACTACCATTTACAGTTACCGATTTTCCAACTTGTTGGCTATGGCCACAGGTCAATATTGCTGAATTTCCATTATATTTTCCACAAATGCCCAACGTAAATCCGTGCTGATTTGACGAAAAAGCAAGACCACCCATTAATGTCGGTATTGCATATGGTTGTACTTGATAAGTATTATCGTCTCTTTGAATAGACGTTTCAAGATTTTGATATGTGACATTCAATGGAATATCTTCTGGCAAAGTAAGTAATGTATTATTAAACGTCACAGGAAGCGCCGATAAAATATCGTTTTTTACTTGGTTTACGTCTTTATTCGTGCCTACATCTACAATATTAGACTTCTGAATAACCGCAACAGTCAGAATATCTTCACCTTCTATATTTCTAACCTGATCTGCAAGATTATTCAAATAGTTTAAGTTGAAACCCTTTATTACAAATTGAATGCTTTCCGGAGATCCACTTTCTGATAAGTATTTATTTCGTATTTCATCATTATCTTCAGTTAAGCAAATATTTAGCAACCCGTTTTCAATGTATGCTCCTGCATACTCATTCGGATAAATATATTGACCACTTTCATCTTTGGAAAAGTTTTCAATAATATTGTTATACGCTTCTACTAACTGATCTTGCTGAAAATCAGACTCCGATGCTGCATATGCACTCATAGGAAGCATCATAACAACCAGTATATTAACCAATATAAACGATAAAACCTTTTTCTTCATGAAAACACCTCCAAATTTTGTTCTCGTTTATAATAATAATTCACATAACAACACCGAAATTGTACTATTCGTCACACATTCAATACTAAAATCAGTTAGATCGTGCATCCATCCAAATATCGTATTTTTCTGTCTGGTTTTCTTCAGAACCCTCTAATACGTAAATTGGCTGGATATATTCACTTTCTGGATCCGCGTAGAAAGCATCAGAAACAGAATCGACCAAAATACTGCTTGGAGCCACTTCAGCATTTAGGGTGTACTCATTTTCGCTCAGCGATGTTGCTACTTCATGATAGTTCTTACCTTCAACATCAGCATCAACCAAGGTATATTCATTTGCAAACTTGTCAACGCCAACGATTTCTCCGGTCCCTGATACGGAAATGCAGATACGAAATGTTCCATATACAGGTTTTCCGGCAATCTCAGGGTAGAAATATACATTTTTTCTGAGAATTTCTTCTGTCCCTTGTGTTGCATCCCCGGTCGATGTCGTACCAACCTTCGCGTCACCTAGCTCCTGCAGCGGGTACAGATTGTTGTCCTCAATAAACTGCTCAGCTATTTGGATGGCATCGGCGTCCGACAGTGTGCCTTCCTTTGCATCAAAGTCGATTGGTTTTTGATAAAACCATCTGCCGGTTTGCGCATCCATTCCAACTGTAGTTCCATCAGATAATGTATTTCCGGTTGGAAAAGTTCCTATATCAGATGAGGACACCTGAAATAAATCTTCGATTTTTTTCTTTTCCTGATTAATGTTAACCGGTTTCAAACGATATACAGCCAACGATTGGCTCGCGTTGTCGATCTCCGATTCGGCAGTATCCGCGATAGATACACGGGTATTTGCTGTTACGATGTTTCCAACTGCAGGGAGATTTAACTTCGGAATTTGCTCATCCTGCGGTTCTGCAAAATGCAAGACTGTTACGACACATAACATCACTGCGACACATGTCGTGACAAAGATTTTACGGTTTTGAATAACGAAATTTTTCATGCTACACGCTCCTTCCTGTGTGTGGAATTGTTTCTGTAACAATAATACTAAAGGAATTTTTCGAGCTACTATAAGATGGTGCCGCGCTTGTTGTGGTGATATAATCGTTTTTGGCATTGGTATATCCCATTACACGTGCAATAACATCGTTATTTTTTTGCTGTGGTTGGTAGACTCTAGTCGCTCTTAGGAATGCGTTCACTACAGTCTGATTCTGTAGATTTTGGCCAAACATATAACCCTCACGGCTGTCCAAATACATCTTAGATGCATAGCCTAATTGCAGTCGAGTTCCGTTAAAGGTATTATATATTCGAGTCACCTCGGAGGATAATCCCTGATTGGTCATCCAGTTGCATGCATACATCACCACATATCGGTGTTGTGTTCGGATAGCCTCTTTCAGAACAATTGTGCTGTCATACGACATCGGACCATCCACGTAACCGTGTCCGGAAAATGCAAAAATCGTTTTCGGCGAAGCATTCAGCCTGCTCTTTAATGCAGACGCAGTGACTTGACTGTCCTTTAACAATGTTCCGGAGTAGTTATATGAACTTCCCAATGCAACAGCTAATTCGGTATTTAATTTCGTAACATATGTAGCACCAGCACGATCGGGCTCTTTTAGATAATCATTAATTCCACAAAAGGAGCCGTTCACCGTTACCGCAGATGCGGATCCTATCATCAATACTGCTCCCATAAGAGAACAAACGATGGTTTTTAATCTTCCCCTCATAACTAAACCTACTTTCCAAAGATCTTGAAGCGATTTTATTACTTTTGTTCTCACCGGTAACGTTGTCATACTTCGAGCCTATAATGAGACTCCATCCGTATTTATCTCAATATTTTACATAACCACTAACTGAAATACTCTGTGAAGAATTATTTCTCACTGCAAAAACATAATTTCCTCTGGTATCAACCTTAATGGTCTTATCAAAGGTGCCATTATTCACGGTTAAGTAGTGAAATTTACCTTTGCCATCAACCAATCCAAAATCTACGCTTGCAGAGAACGGAGAGTATGTAGCTTTAATCGTTACAGTTTCTCCAGCTTCCAGCGGGAAACTTTTATCTGCCCGCAAGATAGATTTAGCAGGAACCGTCATATTAAAGGATCCCGATGCACGTTCAAGGCTCAGTTCAATTACACGATCTCGATGCTCAACGTTTTTCGGAGCAATATCAGCTGCATTAGCTGACATACCCACCCCGCTAACGATAAGCACTCCTGCCAAAATAGAGCCGAAAATTTTCTTAACTCTCATTTCTACTACTTCCTTTCACAATTGCTTACCAATCTACCGAAAAATCTCCAGAAAATACGACATCTTCTTCTGTTTCCATTTCGGAAATTGGAACTTCATTTTGCGGCTTATTAGTGTTATGTAAATGCAACAGCATAACACCCACCACAATCAGCAATATAACTACAACGCAAGCTATTAGGCCCACCCGTAAATGGTTTGACGGTTTCTCTTTTGCTTCATCTTCCGGTTTAGAAACTTTTTGCACATCTTCAGCCGTTTTATCCGATAGCAAATAATCCACGGATACATTATACAGCTTACTCAATGCTCCGAGTTTCTCCCGAGAGGGAACCGCTAACCCGACTTCCCACCTTGATATAGCCTGACGAGATACATTGATCTCCTCAGCCAGCTGAAGCTGAGATAAACCTTTCTCCTTTCTCAAGCGAACTAACTTCTCTGCTGTAGTCATTTATTACACCTCTATATTACCCACATATTCGACTAAAATAAACCAATCTACGATTGCATTTGAGCAATTATAGATTGCATCTCATGCAATTCTCTAAATTTCACCTATTATAATACAATCTCCATTAAAATATGTAAATATCAACCACTCTAAATGTCCAAAACACATACAGCAAAAGCCCTGGCGTTTTGTGCTACACCAGGGCTTATTATCATTGCTTACAGCCGTCTGAACCACTTCTATAATCTACTTCTCACAGCCTTTATCTCCTAAAGAACCTGCTTAACCAGCTCCGTCCTTTCGGCGCTGCCCGATCCTCCGGCACGTCGGCAGATGCACGATCTTCCCCACCGGCAAGCTGCTGCTGCATTGTCCCAGCGTGGAGGGCCTGCGCCGCACGCGCAGTTTCCTGCGCTGCCAGCAATGCAGTGCTGCACTCCGCCAGCCTCGCGTTTAACTCTCTGATCTGCTCGTCTTTCACTGCCAGCTGTGCTTGCAGCGTATCAACAGTAGTCTGTAAAACGCCAACTAAATCGCAAACTTCATGGTTTGCGGTTTGCGATTGGTTGGCGTTTGTGGTTTGCGATTTGGTTTGCGATTGCTCATCGCTAACCGAATTTTCAGCCACTATTTCTTGCTGTCTTTTTTTCTGAAAAGCCATTTTTATTAACTTTTCTTGTTGGTTTTCGATCGCAAACTGGTTTCCGTTTTTTCGCAAACTTGATCGCAAACCAAGGTTTGCGATTTGCTTACTTACAGCAGTCTTTGATACGCCCAATTCGTCCGCAATTTCCTTGATCGTTTTGGCCATCTGGCACACTCTCCTTAAAACAGGTCGCTATGCGAACCAGTTCTAATCAGCTTCAAGATCAGAGCGTCGCGCTCAATCTTATACACCAACAGCCAATCCGGCTGAATGTGACACTCTCTCATGTCTTTGTAATTTTTCGAATTGGTCAGCGCATGATCTCGGTAGGCAGACGGCAAAGGCTTCTCCTCGCACAGCAATTCCACGACAGCACTCAGCTTTTGCGGATCGCAGCCACGCTTCACCGCCAGCTTATAGTCTTTCTTGAACTGCCCCGTAAACTCCGGTTTAAGCATTAAGGGCCTCCATCATATCTGCCACACTGTCGAACGGACCGTGCATATCTTCGTCATTCTCCGCTGCTTTCATCGCTGCATAAGTGATGTCGTTCGGCTCGTCCAGACGAACTTCAAACGGCAATCCATGATAGCGCAGTGCCTGACGGTAAAAAATGCCCGTAGCGGTGCTCAAATCCATGCCCAACGACTGAAACAAATCTGCCGCCTGCTTCTTCAGCTCCGGTTCAATACGAAGCGTCATATTACCCTTAGTTGCCATATAAAAGCACTCCCCTCAAAGCATATTACTGATATTCTACATCCATATTATATGCTTTATTTATTTGCGTTGCAAGCGCAATGCAAATAAAATTTGCTTGTGATTATTACTCTAACAATCTGGCAACATCTCGTTTAGCATACACCACACGAGCGACTGTCACCAACTTCTTTTCCTCGTCCACCCAATAGAGCATTAAAAAGTTCTGCACTAAGATTTTTCGATACTCACGCTTCAACGGGCGGATTGGTTGATACGCCGGAAGCGCATACGGAAATGTAAGTATGCTTTCCGCAGCGTTCACCAGTTCCATAGCCAAACGATCTGCCGCAGCAGGATTTTGCAGCTCTCCACTGATATAGCGCACGATTTCAACCATATCTCGCTGGGCAACAGGCAGGTACTCCAGTTTATACACCCTGCTCCCCTCCAATAGCGGCTTTCATCGCTTTCAATACATCTTTGGAGGAATAACGCTGATCTGTCAGCTCGGCCTCTCGCTCGGCCTCTTGCAGCTTGAAGTAAACCTCGCTTTCAAATTGCAAGTTTTCAAACGCTTCCATGCTCAAAACGACCATATCACCATACCCATTTTTGGTTAAAAACACAGGCTGAGCCGTTTCATGCACTGTTTTGGAAATGTCCGCAAAGTTATTTCGCAAATCCGATACAGGTCTAATCATATTCATACCATCAACCTCCTTACTATTATTTTAGCGTAATTATGCTAAAATATCAACATCATTTATTTTCTGTTTTGGGCGGAAACAAAGCGTTAACGCAATCGGTCGCTAAATAATTCATGTACTCATCGTCCGGCATAACGTTGATCCGGCGAATACCATTCGCCGCACACCCAACCAGCAGCCCGGCATCGACCTCACTTTCCGCAAAAACCATGTGTTTTTCCTGCTCCTGCACCTGCTCTTTTCTGGTCTTTCCATGCAAGAACACTTCATAGGCTTCTTCTTCCGAAAGCCCGCGTTCCTTCGCAATCGCAGTCACCGCAGCCACAATCTCAGCTGCCTTACGCTGGCTCTCATCACCAGACAGCTGAACCATCTTCTCTTTGTTCGTATATTCGCGTAAATTCATTAAACCGGCCTCTTCCCACCAACGATATACTGTCTTTTTACTCAATCCAGTTTCTCTGATACACTCCGCTTTCGTCCCCTCTGAGTGCTCAGAACGCCACTCAGCTACCACAGATAGCTTGTCCGGCCTACCATTACCGTCCGTCCATTTACGCCCCTGTCGGCGCATACGAATATCTCGAATTGCTCTTGCTTCCTCCAGATGATCAGATTGCTTCTGACCATTCCTCCTGTTCTTCTCAATCTGAATACCGGTACGCCACACAATCGTATCAATCGGATATGTAGCATAGCTATCCGTATAAGCCTCCAGAGCGTGCATAACATCGTCCTCAGTGAACTCATCACCTTTTGTATTCATGAATGGAATAAGGCCGTATGCGTCCTCCTCGAGCGTTTCTCGGGGTACTCCACACTTCTGCGCATATGTCGCAAGAGTCATAATACACCAATATCTGTGTCCCTGTTCGGCACCCTCTTTTAACTTCCTAATCCACCAGTCATAAACTGCTTTCTTACAAGTCCATGTATTCCTCGGTCGCTTCTCCACAATACGCCGCTGATACCACTCTGGATACTTCTTCTTCGCATCTTCGAGCCGTAAATCAGACTTATAAACAAAGCTCACAGCACGATGATCCTCTGGCACAAACTTATTCAAATACTCTACTGTGACCTTTTCACCGACCGAAAAGGCACGGCAGCGACCACCATCTTTCGTAATCGTACCAACCACACGAAAACCCTGAAACAAACTCTCATACTGCACCTTATCATGCAACGAGGACGCGCCCTGTGTCCATGCCTGCCAAGTCAGCCGCCTTTTTAGCTTCTCCAACTCCTCAACAATGTTCTTAAACATCGGAATAGGCTGCTTAAAGACATAATAAATATGGATACCTGAGCCGGAAGATACCAAATACGTAGGCCGCGGCAGACCCCAAACAAACTGCAACATCTCATGACCACGGTTGATCTGCTCCATAAAAAAATCCCAATGCTTCCGCTCCGTCATACCATCAAGATCAATAGCCAACGCATACATAAACCGAGCATTGGAGGACTTCCGACTCTTACCTGCATAACTAATCGGGCTCATAAGACAGAAATCATGTGACCCAACCATATCCGCAATCGTATCAAGATCATCAGTAATCGTCATACGCTTTGCACGCTTGCTGCCTTTCTCAATAGCAATCGCTATACCATTATATTTCCCGTCCTCATACTCACCGCGCTCCTCAAAGGAGCCCTCCGGAAAGATGTCCCGATAAAAGTCCATATAGTGAACTTCCTCAAACAGCGCTTTCAAAGCACCTAAAATATCATACATCCCCATGCACCTCCAGCCCCCTATCAGGGCGTTATATTATCAATACAGTTTTTTTACCTTTTCCCGACAAAAAAATCGGTCGCTTTTCGACCAACTCCGGCCCCCCTCTGAGCA
>ENA-ORTV01004206-ORTV01004206.1-human-gut-metagenome-genome-assembly--contig:-NODE-4206-length-11090-cov-5.576801_pt1 | contig 11090 bp, 7 predicted proteins | sample MGYA00241915_ERZ509194 | MGnify/ENA primary metagenome ERZ509194 (study PRJEB26280, sample SAMEA2338810) | human gut metagenome | biome: human gut; feature: human-associated habitat; material: faeces... | reverse complement strand
TCTGTGGTATGTAGAAGAAGAAATAATAGAGAAAGTATGAAAACATTCCTTCAATTAGTAGCCCAAGACCTATATTCCAAAATAGGAAACGACCTGTCACGCACAGCCATCGTATTTCCCAATAAACGCGCCGGCCTGTTCTTTAATGAACATCTGGCAGCCCAAAGCGACCGCCCGTTATGGTCGCCCGCATACGTCAACATCAGCGAACTGTTTCGCCAACTTTCACCCCTGAAACCGGGTGACCCTATCCGGTTGGTGTGCGAGTTGTATAAAGTATTCCGGGAAGAAACGCATAGCGAAGAACCGTTGGATGACTTCTATTTTTGGGGAGAACTGCTTATCAGCGACTTCGATGACGTAGATAAGAACCTTGTAGATGCCGGCAAACTGTTCAGCAACTTGCAGGACTTGAAGAACATCATGGACAGCTACGATTTTCTTGATAAAGAACAGGAAGAAGCCATACAACAGTTTTTTCAAAACTTCTCCATTGACAAGCGCACGCAGCTCAAAGAGAAGTTTATCTCCCTTTGGGACAGGCTGGGAGACATTTATAGAAACTACCGGAAGAATCTCTCCGAACTGGGCATCGCTTATGAAGGCATGATGTACCGCCACGTCATAGAACAGCTCGATACAGACCGTCTGCGCTATGACCGCTACGTATTCGTCGGCTTCAACGTGCTGAATAAGGTGGAAACCCGCTTCTTCCAACTTCTGCAGGATGCGGGAAAAGCCATGTTCTACTGGGATTACGATGTGTTCTACACCCGTCTGCCCCACGAACAACAACCGCCGTACATCCACGAGGCAGGTGAATTTATCCTGCGCAACTTAAAGCTGTTTCCCAATCAACTGCCCGAAACAGCCTTTGACGTCCTGCGGCATCCCAAGAAAGTCCGTTTCATATCCGCTCCGACAGAAAATGCGCAAGCCCGCTACCTGCCCGAATGGGTGCGTACGGTTATGAAAAATGATACCGAAACAAGCAAGGAGAAAGAAAACGCCATCGTATTATGTAATGAATCGCTGTTACTGCCCGTACTGCACTCCATTCCCCCGGAAGTGGAGAACGTCAACATAACTATGGGATTTCCATTGGCGCAGACACCCGTATACAGTTACATCAACGCCCTTATGGAATTGCAGACTACGGGGTACCGCAGAGATACGGGACGCTATACGTACGAAACGGTACTTGCCGTATTGAAACACCCCTATACCCGGCAACTGTCTGCCGCCTCCGAAGACTTGGAGAAGCAACTCACCAAAGACAACCGCTTCTACCCTCTTCCGTCGGAACTTAAAAAAGACGCTTTTCTTGAACGGATATTCACTCCGCAGAACGGAATCTCTTCCATCTGCCGTTATCTCACCGAACTGCTGCGCGAAGTAGCCGTTGTTTACCGTCAGGAAAAGGACGAAGAAGATATTTTCAACCAGCTTTACCGGGAATCACTATTCAAGAGTTATACGCTCGTCAACCGTTTGCTCAGCTTGATAGAGAGCGACGGACTGAGCCTGCAGACAGACACCCTGAAACGTTTGATGAATCGTCTGCTCACCTCAACCAACATCCCGTTTCATGGCGAACCGGCTATCGGCATGCAAGTAATGGGAGTGCTGGAAACGCGTAATCTTGACTTCCGTAATCTTATTATGCTGTCCCTCAATGAAGGCCAGCTCCCAAAAGCGGGCGGTGACTCGTCCTTCATTCCTTATAACCTGCGCAAAGCATTCGGCATGACCACCATCGAGCACAAGAACTCGGTATATGCCTATTACTTCTACCGCCTTATACAGCGTGCGGAAAATATCACCTTATTATACAATACGGCATCCGACGGTTTGAACCGAGGTGAAATGTCACGTTTCATGCTCCAATTCCTCGTAGAATCTCCACACGATATCTCACGCGAATATCTGGAAGCGGGACAATCTCCCCAACACAGCCGTGAGATAGAAATACATAAGACGGATGAGGTACTATCACGGATGTACAACACATACGACATCCGGCGACATCCGAATGCGCTCTTTTCGCCTTCGGCACTCAATACCTACCTCGATTGCCGGCTAAAGTTCTACTACCGCTACGTTGCCGGACTGAAAGCCCCCGATGAGGTCAGTGCAGAGATTGACTCCGCCTTGTTCGGAACCATCTTCCACCGTTCTGCCGAACTGGTATATCAAGACCTTACCGCCAATGGAAAAGAGATACGCAAAGAAGATTTGGAACAACTGCTCCGTAATGACGTTAAACTGCAAACTTACGTAGACACCGCCTTCAAAGAAGAACTTTTTCATGTACCGGCCGACGAGCGTCCCGAGTATAACGGCACACAGCTCGTTCACTCCAAAGTCATTGCTTCCTATTTGCGGCAACTGCTCCGTAATGACTTGCAGTATGCTCCTTTCCACATGGAAGCCATGGAACAAAAAGTAACGGAAACCATAGAAGTAAATACTCCCTTGGGAACTCTGCCTTTAAATATTGGTGGAACGATAGACCGGATGGATAGTAAAAACGATACCCTGCGTATTGTGGACTATAAGACAGGCGGTACTCCCAAAACTCCTGAGAACATAGAACAACTGTTTACTCCAGCCGATAACCGTCCGAGTTATATCTTCCAGACTTTCCTGTATGCCGCCATCATGTGCCGCAAACAAACCTTGAAAGTAGCCCCCTCCCTGCTATACATTCATCGTGCCGCGTCCGAAAGCTATTCGCCCGTCATCGAAATGGGTGCACCGCGTCAGCCTAAAATACCGGTTTATAATTTTGCATTTTATGAAGATGATTTTCGGGAGCGGCTATCGGCGCTTCTGCAAGAGATATACAATCCCGGGGAGCCCTTCACTCAAACAAAAGATACGAAGAAATGTGAATACTGCGACTTTAAAAGGTTATGTAACAAATAAGGAGGTTGTGTCAATACAAAAAAACGTTTACTATTTGTTTTTTTGTATTGACACAACCTCCTTATTTATTTCTTCAACGGGATAGAGAAATAGAATGTCGATCCTTCTCCCTGCTTGGATGTAAACCACAGCTTACCGCCATTCTTCACAACAAAATCCTGACACAACAGCAATCCTAATCCGGAACCTTCTTCATTGTTAGTACCGAAGGTGCTGAAATGCGTATCGGTATGCAGTAATTTTTTCTGCCCTTCTTCGTCAATCCCGCAACCGTTATCTTTTACGCTGACCACCACCATATCTCCCTGTTCTTCCATTTTCACCAATACTTCGGAGTTTTCATTACTGAATTTAATGGCATTGCTCAACAGGTTGCGAATAACGGTTTTCAGCATATCAATATCGGCACAGACAGGTAACTTCTCCGGCTTTTCTTCACGAATGGTAATCTTCTTCAAGCCGGCTATCATATTGAATACATCAATCACGCCGTCCATCACTTCCACTGCATCAATATCCTGATAGACAACATTCAGATTACCGATTTGGCTCTTTGTCCATTTCAGCAGGTTATCCAATAATGAGAAAACATCTTCTGTTGTCCGGTTTGCCATTGTCAGCAGCTCGTGCATCTCGGTGCCAATCTTCTCAACAGGCAGGTTAAGAATCAGCATATTCAGCACCATTTTGATAGAGCCCATCGGAGAACGCAAATCGTGGGCAATCACAGAATACAGCTTGTCACGTCCGGCAATGGTACGCTGCAACTCTTCCGTTTTCTTCAAAATAATACGTTTGGCCGCCACCAATGAAATCTGATGAGTGACACGGATTATCAGTTCTTCCTTATTGAAAGGCTTGGATATAAAATCATTGGCCCCTACCTGGAAGCCTTTCACGATATCCGTCGTACTGTTCAATGCAGTCAAAAAGATGATTGGAATATCTGCCGTATCGGGGTTTGACTTGAGACGCTGCGCAACTTCAAATCCGCTTAAATCCGGCATCATCACATCCAGCAACACTAAGTCCGGATGTTCTTTTTCCACCTGTTCCAAAGCCTGCTGTCCGTTGTTTGCCGTAGCAATCGCAAACTTCTCATTTGTCAAGAGTACTTTCAACAACAATACGTTGGACATCACATCATCTACGATGAGAATCTTGTACTCGGAAGGATTTATTTCCATGTTCATCTTTGTATTATATTTTTTCCCGTTATCGATATTATATTTATTCAAGAACGATACTTTCCGAAATATTCAATCATGCGGCGCAAGCCTTCCTCCAGCCCGATTGCAGGTTGCCAGAGCAGTTTGCTTTTAGCCAACGTAATGTCGGGTTTTCGTTGTCTCGGATCATCGTGCGGCAACGGTTTGAATATCAGCTTTGATTGGGAGCCTGTCAGCTCGATGACTTTCTCCGCCAGCTCAAGAATGGAGAATTCGCAGGGATTACCCAAATTTATCGGACCGATAAACTCATCTTCCGTATTCATCATCCGCACCATTCCTTCTATCAAGTCGTCCACATACTGAAAACTACGAGTTTGAGCGCCTGAGCCGTAAATCGTAATATCCTCGTTCCGCAATGCCTGAACCACAAAATTAGAAACCACCCGCCCGTCATCAGGCAACATACGCGGACCATATGTATTGAAAATACGTATAATCTTTATGCGTATCCCGTTCTGACGATGATAATCCATAAAAAGCGTTTCGGCGCAACGTTTGCCTTCATCATAACAAGAACGGATTCCGATCGGGTTTACATTTCCCCAATAACTTTCCACTTGGGGATGTATGATAGGATCACCATAGATTTCGCTGGTAGACGCCTGCATGATTTTCGCATTTGCCTTTTTTGCCAGTCCCAACATATTAATAGCTCCCAATACCGAAGTTTTAATAGTTTTTATGGCATCGTGCTGATAATGTATCGGGGATGCGGGACAAGCCAGATTATAAATTTCATCGACCTCCGCCTCATAAGGGAATTCCACATCGTGAAGCACAAATTCAAAATGAGGATTCCCCTTCAGGTGGGCTATATTCTCTTCCGAACCGGTGAAAAGATTATCCAAGCATATTACTTTGTGTCCGTCTTTAATCAACCGGGTACACAGATGAGAGCCTATAAAGCCGGCACCACCGCTAACCAATATTTTTTTCATGCAGCACTATATTTCTATATGTCCGAAGACCATACAATCTGTTTGTTTTGCTTATGTGCTGACAAATGTAGGCGATTTGGTTAAAATATGCAAGTTTGTAAAAGGATTATTTCAATTGTCAGGGAATATATTCCGGCTTGTTATCGGGAATACTGAAATCTTTATTGGCAAACAAGTCTGCCAAACCCGAAATTTGCTTTAAACGAAGCAGCTCGTCACGGTCCATTCCTATATTCTTCATAATCCACTGGTCGGACATGCCGGCATGATCCAGTTCGGCGACAATATTACACATCAGCTCGATGTTATGTGTTCCACGCGCACGGTTATGGCGGATTGTGGATGCCATACGGTTGGACAATTCCTTATCAATCACAACGACCGGCAACAAACCGTTCTCGCGTTGATAAATCCGTTTGGAAGTTTTCAATACCTGATAGCGGTGGTATCCGTCTACCAAAATATAGTTGTCTTTCTCCCGGTCGTAATAGCAGACGCAGGGCATTGTAAAACCATCTTCCCAGATGGACAGTTCCAACAGTTTCATTTCGGGCGGCGCCACTACATTCGGATTATAATCATTGGCTTGTATCTTTTCTATGGGAACCGCTTTTACATTGTATACCGGACTTTTATCTACACTCATAGCATCATATTTTTGAATTGTTCCATTATTTTGTCTCGCTTGTATATCTCTTCTTTGGTCAGGGCAAATCCCATGTATTTACACGCATGGTCATTCTTCAAAATACAAATGCACATACGTTTATAAGTAGGTATCTCCCTGAATTCCGTAATATCGATATCATCCAGATAATCCATGCGGACAGGTTTCTTGTTTGTTTTGTAATTGGTATAGTTCACCACTTCGATGGGGATACCTGCATCCTGTAATTTTTTTATGGTATTCTCGCTAAGACATCCTCCTTTGGTTCGCCAGAACTCGATGCTGACGGTCAATTTCTTCAAATAGTTGCGCCGGGTTTCTTCGGGCAAGGTAGAAAGCAGAAACTGCATAAAACCTTTCCACGTATAGCCTTTCGGGATGCGTACGCTCTGCCACCCCATAGCGTGAGTACCGCCATAAATACCTGTAAAGTTCACTCCATTGACACGTCCTATCATTTTTCCCCAAGTATTAGGGTCTATCACTTTATACAACGCAAGGCTCTCCTGCGCCTCGCACAGAAACGGGCTGGCCACACGCTGGCGTTCTATATTGACACCTGCCTTATAATACAAGTCGTACAAATGGTTATAATCGAAGCCGAACTTTCCATTGGCAGTCCAGATATCCGTCGTTTTCCAGTCGTAGATGGGATAAGCGTTGAATATGTCGTTGCCTATTTTGGAAGTCCACCTGTAATTATGATACATCTGATATTTGCGGTTCAGATGAATACTGCGCCAGCGGTTGAAGCTCTCCTGCGTGCGAATACCTATAAGGAAACAGGTACGCACCGCATCTTTTCGCAGATGCAGCCATTTGGCAAAATGCATCTGATACTCATAATCCCACATATTCTCCGTATAGAACGGAAAAGCCTCTTTCGTATAAGAGCCCGGAGGCATCTGACGCACCCAAAGTTCTTTCATGCTCTCATCCCAGGGACGCCAATAACTCTGATACATGGATGTGCAAGTAGTAACCTTGAAAGGGACACATACCCGATAGACTTCCAGAATATCCTTATTGGCTTCCAATATACGGTCTACATAATCTATGGTTACGGTATATTGTATCTCATAATCCATATGAAACACACATAACTTTCGCTTTAAATTATTGCGCCTGATGTAATCTATGCATAAGTTCAGCAATACGCCACTGTCTTTCCCGCCGGAAAACGACACGCATATTGTATCGAACTCTCTAAAAATCAGTTCTAAACGTTCCTGCGCAAGTTCGTATACATTTTTAGATGCGGCCATACTTATTTATCTTTTTTCATTTTCACGTAGCGAGTCCAGACCTTTTCCTCTGAAAAGCCTAATTCCTTAAAAAGAGAACAGTGCTCCATGAAAGTAACCGAAATCAGTTCCTTACTCGCAGTCGTCTCCGATATAACTTTCTCTAATAATAATTTCAGTGTACTTTCATTATTACCTTCTATATAATAATTATTAATGATACACTCTTTCTTCTTTTCTTCTACCGGTATAAAACCTATGACTTTCTTTTTGTCTACTGCCACAAACCAAACAAAATCTTCCGATGTACGGAAGGGGTAGTTATAATTCTGCTTTAAGATATCAGGATTCATCACCAATGGTGCTACAAGCTCATATAGCCGCTTGTCCGTTCCTTGTAGTTGTATAATCTGTATCATCCTGTATTGGCGGTTTAATATTTTCGAATGTTCAAAGATAAATATTAAACTTTACGACTTAAGCACTTTTTAAGCAGTTTTAAGAATAAAGATTTTACATGCCATGATTTATGTTTCCTACATAAAACCCAAGCCCGCCACCTGCGGACTGATAACTTCTCTAACTCCTTTCACTCCTGATTCACATATCTCAGTACAATCCGTTTCTTTGTTTAAGAGGTTGGGCTGCTAATGCTTATTCGTTCCACCATGGAAAAGTTTTCGTTCCACCGTGGAGAAACTTTTGTTCCATCATGGGGAAGTTTCTGTTCCACCATGGTGGAACGAATAAATATTGGCAATGTCTCTTCTTATTAAAGACATGAACGATTTTCAGCGTAACGATTTTGTTCCTAAGGCAAATAAGCAACCTTATTTCACTTACCAACTTATTTTTTAACGGCTTATCAGCTATTAATTAAATAAAATTCATACATTTGCGCAGATTTTAGAAGATAGCCTGAAATACCTTTTATCTGTTCTATTTTTCCATATATTGAATATAAATAAACAACAAAACAATTATAAACAATAAAATTATGATTCTAAACGCAAAGAAAAGACCGCTTATAGCCGTGGCCTTATTATTAACATCGTTAGGAATAACTACATCGTGTATCGATAACAGTTATGACTTGAACAAGGATATCGACATGACAATCAGTGCCGGTGGCGAACATTTGGCGATTCCTGTGGGATATACGGAGAAGATTACGCTGGATAAAATCATTGAGATTGAAGAAGGAGATGATTTACAACTGGTAGACGGAGAATATCATCTGTTGAAAGGAGATGATATTGAACCAAGTACGACAAAGGTAGAAGATGTAACGATAGATGAAATTAAAAGTAATATTGAAAAGATTAATATCAGTAAGGACAGCAGCACTTCGTCTCCCCAACAAAGAACCTCAAATGAAAACAAATATAATACTGATTTCGAAAAAACAGGTAAAATAGAAGTAACTGCCAAAAGGATAGATGAAGCAGTAAAAGAAATTGGAGAACTTGAAGCAAAAGATAAAGTTGCATTTGATATTTTCATTAATATAGAGGGAGAATTTAGCATAGTAAAAGTAACAAACTTGCAAATAGAATTACCTGATTTTCTTGTTTTTGCCGACACTCAAGATACTGAGGGAATAATAATAGACAAGGATAATCATAAATTATCATTTAATGACTTCATACTTAAGAAAAATACAACAGAAGAACAGGGAAAATTTCATTTACAATTAATAGCTTATTATTTTGCAGAAAAAGCAGGAACAGGACAAGGACTTGTTGTCACAAATAAAGAGATAAATGAAACATATGATGTAAAAGTCAGTGGTACGGCAGAGGTAACTTTAGGTACTACAACACCAACAGTTTCCAGTAATGATAAATTGTATATCATTCCTCAAATCATGATTGCGGAGATGAATGTTCAAAATGTCACAGGTGTTATCCAACCCAAGATTACCCCAACCAACACAATTGTGAAATTGGAAAATCTGCCCGATTTCCTGTCCGATAACGAAGTAGAACTCGACATCACCAATCCTACCATCTCCTTTATCGCCAATAACCCTCTGGAAACTCCCATCATACTCAACGGAGAGATGCTAGGCAAAAAGGCAGACGGTAGTATGATAGAAGGTTCTACCGTAAAAATCGGCAACGGCAGCAAAGACGGCAATAAGATACAATTGAACCCTGGCAACAATATCATCATCCTTTCCCGCACAGGTAAGAGCAATCAGGAGAACTCTTCTACGGTTCAAAACATCCAAGTATCCGACATCAATAACTTGATAAAGAAAATACCCGATGAAGTAAATGTTACGCTGAATCCTGTTGTAAAGAACGATGATTATTATACCGTAGAACTTAAAGAAGATGGATATACGATGGAAGGCAACTACGACATCGACATCCCCCTCAACTTCGGCAGCAACCTGAAAATCGTATATGATGAAACCATCGACAATTTCGACCTCGACCTTGAAGATGTAGACATCAAGAAAGCCATTCTCTCTATCAACGCTGTCAACACCATTCCTTTGGCAATGGAAATCAAAAACGAAAATGTAAGCGCATTGGATGCCAATGGAAACGTAATAAAAGACATTGACGTGACCGTAGAAGGAACCATCACGGAAAGCAAAGACGGTAAAGCCGAAGTTTCAAGTACGCTCAATATCAACTTGAACGAAACCGCAGAAGGCGCTATCAGCAAGTTGGACGGTCTGAAGCTGAAAGTTACAGCCGTACCGGGACAAGCAACCGACGTTCAGTTATTAAGTACACAATGGTTACAGCTTACAGACATGAAACTCAAAATACCTAACGGTATCAAAGTTGATTTGAACTAATAGAAATATATTTCATGCGATACAAACAAAAGATTCAACAATCATATATAACGAAACGAATGAAAACAAATGTTTTAGCGATTATACTGTCCGGAGCAGTAGCGACACTTGCAATCAGTGACGCAATGGCACAGACACAGAACAGCCGTTCAACCTATTTTCTGGAAGGAAGCACCTACCGTCACGAACTAAATCCCGCCTTCATGGGCGAACGTGGCTATGTCAGCCTTCCCGGCTTGGGAAATCTTACCATCGGAGCGCAATCCACAGGTGGTGTAGGTGACTTTATCTTCAAGAAAGCCAACGGTGACCTCACTACATTTATGAACGAAGAAGTCAGCAGCGCCGAATTCCTGAAAGGGCTGCCCAAAAGACTGAAAGTAGGCGTCAATGTAGACGAATCAATCCTTTCCTTAGGTTTTCATGCCTGGGGCGGTTTCAATACGCTCGGTATTTCCGTTAAGTCAAACACTAACTTCTTCATGCCCGATGAACTCTTTAAGTTCATGAAAAACGGAGTAGCCAGCGAAACAGGAAGCAGCTACAATGTGAAGAACCTGAATATCGTATCTACCAACTATGCGGAAATCGCTTTCGGCCACGCACGCGAAATCAACGAACGCCTGACAGTAGGCGCCAAAGTAAAGGCACTCGTGGGATTGGCGAAAGCAACTATGCACATCGACGAGCTGAACATCCTTGCCTCTCAGGACAAATGGACCATCACTCCGAAGAATGCCGAACTATATATGTCTGCCAAAGGTCTCATTGTACCCACCAAAGGCGAAACCGGCAACTATCAGGAAGACGACTATATCTTGGATGCCAACGGAGACAGAACACAAACTTTGAAAGAAGGTACCGACGGACAGATTTCTTACGATGATTTGGATTTCGATACAGACAACCTCGGTCCCACAGGCTTCGGTATGGCTATCGATTTGGGAGCGACTTACAAGTTGAACGATGAATGGACATTCTCCGCTTCTTTGCTCGACCTCGGTTTCATATCATGGAAGAATACCACCAAAGGCACAATGAGCAAAGACTTTACGTTCGACGGCTTTAGCGAAATCTCCGTAAAAGACGATGGAAGCAACAATAACAAAAAACTGGATACCCAAGTAGACGAACTGGTAGACGACCTGGCGGACTTGGCAAAGTTCGATAAAGTAGGCGAAGGAATGAAGCGTACCACCGCCCTTGCAGCTACCCTGCACCTGGGCGCTCAATACACTCTGCCCGCTTACGACCGTCTGAACTTCG
>ENA-ORTV01004200-ORTV01004200.1-human-gut-metagenome-genome-assembly--contig:-NODE-4200-length-11101-cov-25.306536_pt1 | contig 11101 bp, 10 predicted proteins | sample MGYA00241915_ERZ509194 | MGnify/ENA primary metagenome ERZ509194 (study PRJEB26280, sample SAMEA2338810) | human gut metagenome | biome: human gut; feature: human-associated habitat; material: faeces... | reverse complement strand
GCGCAGATAATACTTTGTGTATTATCGAGCATTTTGGCAACGCAGATGCCGTGCCACAGCCGCCGGAGCGGTGCTTAAGCCGTCAGGTGGGAATTGTGCGGTGTTGCCTTAGTTCTTGTACTTGAAGTACTCAACCAGGGTGCGGTAACGGAAGTTGCCGCCATCAGTGTAGGTAGCAAAGGTACGGGTCAGATTGTTGCTGCTGTTCATACCCATGCTTTCCTGGTTGGTGTAAGAGATGCGCTGGTTGTTCTGGCGGATCTCGACAACTTCATCGTTCTGGAACTTGATGGAAGCGCTGGTGATCTTGTCATCGGTGACAAATTTGCCGCAATGACGGTCGAACAGCGGGTTGCCAGCACCAATATTGTTATCACTGGAGAGTCTGAGCACGTTAGAATAGCCGTTGGAGTTGCCACTGTTGGTCCAGCCGGCCAGGTGGCCGTTGCTGTCATAGCTCCAGGTGTCAGTACGCACGGTCTTGTTGCTGCTGTTCACAATGGTCATCTTGGTGTAACGGTTACGGCTGCCGCTGCTGGTCAGGTTGACGATGCAGGTAACTTTGTTCTGGCCGTTGTATTCCCAGAACTTGGAAACGCTGCCCAGGCTGTCCCACTCTTTGGCAGTCCAGTAGCTGTACAGGTACCAGCCGCCATTGTAGCGGTAAACGGAGATCTTGGCAAAGCGGTTGCTCTTATCATACTCATAGCGATACTCGTAAGAGTAGTTGTCGTTGCCGTACTCGCGGTGGGTATGCTTGGTCAGCATGCCGTTGTATTCATAATAGAAGTCGTCCTGAACCTGCAGGTTGCCGGACTTATCGCGGCGCTGCTCTTTCAGCAGGCGGCCCTGTGCATCGTAATCGGTGGTCAGGGTATTCATCACGCTGCCGTCAGCATAGTAGTTGGTGCGCTTGATCTCGCGGTACTTGGTCACATCCACGTTGGTGGACTGCAGAATGCCGGTGTTGTAATCAAACACGCAGGTAATGCCGTCGATCACAACGGTGCCCTTTGCCATAGCGCCGGTGATGAGGTCAAAGTAATAAGTACCCTGAGAGTTGGTATTCCAGCCCTTGATCATATGGCCGTTGGCATCATAGCGAACCCACTTGCCGCCGTTGGAGTCCTGATAGACATCCTTGCTGACAGCCATTGCGCCGTTATTGACGGAATCCAGCCAGTACCAGGCATCGCTCTTGGGGTCATAGATTTCCTTGCCGCGGCCAGTGGTGCCCTGGCGCTTGCCGCCTTCGTACCAGAACTTGTCGCCGTTGATGTTGACCCACTGCTTATCCAGGCCAATGCCTGTGGTGGTATCAAATGCGCAGGGAATGCCGTCTATCGTACACATCCCCTTTACCATAGCACCGGTCACGAGATCGAAGTAGTAAGTACCCTTCTCGTTGGTATTCCAGCCCTTGACCATATGGCCGTTGGCATCGTAACGCACCCACTTGCCGCCGTTGGAGTCCTGATAGACGTCCTTATTGGTGGTCATAGCGCCGCCCTGAACAGCATCCAGCCAGTACCAGGCATCGCTCTTGGGGTCATAGATTTCCTTGCCGCGGCCAGTGGTGCCCTGGCGCACGCCGTTTTCGTACCAATACCAGGGGCCGCCGGGGTATTCCTGATACCAGCCGTTCTCCGGCGGTGCATCATAGGTAGCGGCGTCCTCTTTCACGTTGTCCTCTGCCGGTTCAGCGTCAACTTTCGGTTCCTCGGTGGCTGCGGTTTCCGGGGTAGCAGTTTCCACCACTGCAATGCTTGCAGCGGTTTCAGCCTGCGGGTTCGGCTCCTGTGCAAAAACGGGCAGTGCCATAGCGGACACCATTGCCAGCGCCAGCAGGAATGCGGTGATTTTTTTCTTCTGCATGTTCCGTTCGTTCCTCCTTATAAATGGGCGTACCCGGGGATTTTCCGGCTGCACCCGGCAGCCTGTTCGGCCGCGCGTTGCTTTTTTAATCAAATGCGGCCGGGCCGAAAAATCAACCATAAACCGCGATTTCATTTATTATACCACACGCCAAAAAATTCCACAACATTTTCACCATTTTCGAATTGTAAAAATTCAGGGCGAGTTTTTGGGTTTTTTACCCGGTTTATCATTTTCTAAAAATCGTTATCCCGTCAGGTTAGCGGGCGCACAATGGGCGTTCCAACGGGTAAGAGGCAGGTTAAATGGTGGTAGTGCATTATAAAGGCAACACCGCACAATTCTAAGTGCCAATACGGCGAGCGAGGCACGGCAGCTGCTAAGCCAAAAGCGCAGATAATACTTTGTGTATTATCGAGCATTTTGACAACGCAGATGCCGTGCCGCAGCCGCCGGAGCGGTGCTTAAGCCGTCAGGCGGGAATTGTGCGGTGTTGCCCTGATTTGTAGGGGCCGCTGCTTGCATCGTCCTGCATATCAGGCCCGCTTTTTACAATTTCATTACTACGCGCTGCATAGGGAACCGCCCCTCAGAGGGAAGCCAATTTCCTATTTGGGTTTTCATCAAAGCACCTTATGTTGGGTCGTTTTAAGCGCCTCACTCGATCACAATCCCCGTTCCATCCAGTAACCTTACCACATCAGGAAAGCTGAACCTTGCGCCTTTCAACTTGTTGGTCTCCAAATCAATGGCGTATTCTTCGGCGGTGCGCAGGTCGGCTTTTTGCAAATCGCAGCGGGTGAACCGGGTTCCGCCCAGCCGCACACCGTAAAAGCTGGCCCCGGCAAGGCGGGTATCATCAAAGGTGCATTGCTGCAGTTCCGCCCCGGTCCAGTCAAAGCCGTTCAGTGCCATGCCGGAAAAATCATTGTAGCGGAACGCGCAGTTTTTGATTTTGCCAAACGGCTGGAACACCCCGCTTTTGCCCTGCAGCCCGCCCCACGCCATGGAGCGGAACGCACTGTTCAGCAGCCAGGCATCTTTCATGGTGGTAAAGCTGAACACCACGCCGGAAAAATTGCAGTGGTCAAAGGTACAGGCGTTGAAGCGGCAGTTCTGCACCCGCGTGCCCAGCCAGCGGCAGTGGTCAAACACACAGTCCTCGAACTCGGCGTTTTCCAGCAGCTCGCCGGGGTCATAATTGGCAAAGGTCTCCCCTTGATAAAATCGGCGTTCCGCCATCAAAACTCCTCCTTGTGCTGTTGGAAAAACTCAAAGGTATCCCGCACGCTTTCCAGCTCGGTCCAGCGGCGGGTGCGCACCGGGTCACTGTCCAGATCATAAATGCGGGCACCGGGGATTGCCAGCAAAAACGGCGAATGGGTGGCCAGCACAAACTGGCAGCCGTAAAACCGGGCCGAATCTGCCAAAAAATCCGCCAAAGCGATCTGCCGCGCGGCGGAAAGGCTGTTTTCCGGTTCATCCAACAGATAAAGGGCATCCCCGCGCAGTTTTTCCTGGAACATCAAAAAGGCGCTTTCGCCGTTGGAGTGGGTGCGGATGTTGGAAGACAAAGTTTTGCGCGCCACCTGAGATTTGGAATAGCGCCGTGCCGCGCTGACCTGCTTGAGCCGGTCATAATCCTCCATGCTGTGCATCTGGAATTTGGCGGTGCGGGCCTCGGTGTATTCATCAAACAGGCTGCCGCGGCGGGTATCAATGTTATCGTTGATGGCGCGCACATCCAACATATAGTCAAACACATCGTCGCTGGTCAAAATCAGGCTGCCCGCCGGGATGGCGTGCAGGGTGTGGAACTGGCACAGGGAAACATAATCCGGGAAGAAATCACTGCGGTTATACTGTGCCCCGCGCTGCAGGCGCAAAGCGTCCGCCATCACGTTGAGCGCTGTGGTTTTGCCGGAGCCGTTGCCGCCGTACAAAATGGTCACATCCGCCAGGTCCAGTGCTTTCAAGCCCCGGCCCGCAAACAGGCCAAAGGGGTAGAAAGAATCATAGCAGGTCATTTTGGCCCGCGGCGACTCGGCAAGGTAGTTAGCCTCGCTGTTTTGGCTGGGAAAATAAAATTCCGAAAGATAGATCACATCTCTCTCCTCCCTTCCGGTTTCTTTCTCAAATTATACCATACCGCCGGGTAAAGGCAAATGCCTTGCATACAGACAGCGATTTTGGGGATACGGCAAAGATTTTGCGGGTCAAAAATAAAAGCATGTGCACCCGCCCTCCTCGAAAACCCAAAATTTTCGATTCGTTTTGTCATGCACATGCTTTTGTGTTATCCGATGATACGCTGCGGTTTATGCCGGGAGGCACCGGAGCGCCGGAAATTCAGCCTGTTTTTTATAAACACAGCCGAATTTTTGCCGTACAGCCGGTATAGATTATTTCTTCTGAACGTACTTGAGGCAGTCCAGCATAACAGCAACCAGAATGATGATACCGGAGAACACGAACTGCAGGTTCGTATCAATACCCAAAGTGGTCAGAGAGTAAGTCAACGCGGTGAAGATGAACACACCAACAACCACGCCGGAAATCTTGCCAATACCGCCGGTGAAAGAAACGCCGCCCACAACGCAGGCCGCGATGGCGTCCATTTCCCAGCCCTGACCATATGCAGCGGAGCCGGAGCCCACCATACGGATGCATTCCAGCCAAGAGCCGAAGCCATACAGAATGCCTGCCAGAACAAACGCGCCTACCGTAACACGGAATACCGAGATGCCGGAAACAGCAGCAGCTTCGGGGTTGCCGCCGACTGCGAACAGGTTTTTACCAAAGGTCGTCTTGTTCCAGATGAACCACACAATGATCACAGCTGCGATAGCCCACAGGATAATGGTGGGGAAACCGCCAATCTTGGGGATGATCATGCTGGGGATGTTGCCTTCGATACCGCCAAAGGAAACACCCTTGGTTGAATAGGTGACCAAGCCAAAAATGACCAGCATGTTCGCCATCGTAGAAATGAATGGGTGCATTTTGAACTTGGCTGTAAAGAAACCTGCGATGGTGGTAAAGACTGTGCACAGGACAATGCAGACAAGCAGCGCCAAAATAACGCGTGCAACGACCGGCAGCCCGGTAAAATCAAACACATGGCCAAAAACCGCACCGGTGTTGATTCCCTTGTGCATAATGATGGTAGCGGCAGTCATGCCCATACCAACCATACGGCCAATGGACAGGTCCGTGCCGGCCAGCAGGATCAGCCCGGCAACGCCCAAAGCCAGGAACATGCGCGGCGAAGCCTGCTGCAGAATGTTCAAAATATTGTTGACGGTAAGCAGTGGCACTTTCTTGCCGAACTGGGCAATCAGGCACAGTATAATAAAGATGATAACGATTGCAATGTACAGACCGTTGCGCAGCAAAAAGTCACGGCGATTAAATGTGTACTTGTAGTTTTCCCACTTTTGCGCCAGAGACTCGCCAACCGTAAACTTGGACAGGCGCAACATATCGATCAGGTGATATTTGTAATCAAACGCAGCATGCCGGCGGTCCTTGATTGCCTGGCAGTCCTTATCCAACTGCATTTTGGCGTCGAACAGGCGGTTCTTGTGAACATACTTTTCGTCCTTGATTTCCTGCTGATTGCTCAGCTTGGAAAGCGCCGTCTCGTGTTCCTTTTTCAGCTGTTCTACAGTTGCCTGATATTTCTGCTGGGCTTGTACCTTTTCCTGCTTGCAGCTGGCCACCACCGCCTGGTAATAGTCGCTGTCATAATGGGCTTTCAAATAGGCTTCGGCATCAGCGATCAGCTTGTTGATCTGGCCCTTGTTTTTTTCTTCAACTGCCTTGGCCGCTGCCAATTCAGCCTTCAGTTTGGTCTCACGTTCCGTTTTTTCCTGCGCGGTATAGATGCGGTCGCGCTTCAGGTTATCCAGCTCATTCTGGATATTGACAGCTTTTTCAGTACCGTCAGTACGAAGTTCATCGATCTGCGCCTGGATTTTCCCAACATATTCATCGATTGGCTGGCGAAGCTTGGCTTCCTGCTCCGCCGAAAGAATTTTTGAAGTTTGTGTTGCAGTTGCCATAGATCATTATCCCCCATTACAGGTATTTTGCGCTGAGTCTCAAAAGCTCTTCCTGATTTGTTTCCTTGGTATTCACAATGCCGGAAAGATGTCCGTTGGACATAACGCCGATCCGGTTGGTGATACCCAGAATCTCAGGCATTTCAGAGGAAACAACAATAACCGTCTTTCCCTGTTTGGCCATCTTGATGATCAGCTCATAGATTTCGTACTTTGCGCCAACGTCTATACCGCGCGTAGGTTCATCCATCATAAAGACCTGGGGTTCGCGTTCCAGCCATTTGCCAAAAATGACCTTTTGCTGGTTGCCGCCAGACAAACTGGTGATCATATCGTCAGGTCCCATGCACTTGGTGTGCATGACCTTGATCTCCTTGCTTGTGGCTTTTACCATTTTGGGCATTGACAGCCCAAGGCCACCTTTGTACTGGTCCAGGTTGGCAATGGTAGTATTGAATGTCAAATCGCTCTTCAGGAACAGGCCGTTTGCTTTGCGTTCCTCGGTAATCAGGGCAAATCCATGCTCGATCGCTTCGTGGGCATTGTTGAAGTTCATCAGGTGGTCGCGGAAATACACACGCCCTGCCGCACGGGTACGCACGCCGAAAATGGTTTCCAGCAGCTCTGTACGTCCGGCGCCCACCAGGCCATACAGACCAAAAATTTCGCCCTCGCGCACATCAAAGCTGATATCCTGCAGATAAGGCGCATATTTGGTGGACAGATGCTGGATGGACAAGATCGGATCCCCGGGGATATTGTCCACCGGCGGGAAGCGGCTTTCCAGCGAACGGCCAACCATGGCGGTGATCAGCTCGCCCATGTTGGTGTCCTTGCTGTCCTTGGTCATAACCAGGTTGCCGTCACGCAGAACCGAAATCTGGTCACAAATTTCAAAAATTTCGTCCATCTTATGTGAGATGTATATCAGCGCAATGCCCTGTTCTTTCAGCATGCGCATCATCTCAAAGAGTTTATTCACTTCCTGCACCGTCAGCGAAGAAGTCGGCTCATCCAGAACGATGACCTGGGCATTGTAAGAGATGGCTTTGGCAATTTCACACATCTGCCGCTGCGAAACCGACATATTGCGCATGGGCTGGGTCAGATTGACAGTCATGCCCAGCTTGCGGAACAGATCGGCTGCTTTCTTCTTCATCTGCCCTTCGTCAACCACGCCCATAGAGTTGACCGGGTACCGCCCCAGGAACAGGTTATCAATCACACTGCGCTCCAGGCACTGGTTCAGTTCCTGATGCACCATTGCAATTCCGTTTTCCAGCGCGTCTTTCGGGCCGGAAAAACTGATCTCCTTGCCATTGAGGAAAATCTTGCCCTCATCCTTTTGATAAGTACCGAACAGACATTTCATCATGGTAGACTTACCGGCGCCGTTTTCGCCCATAAGCCCCATAACTGTACCGCGTTTTACATCCAGATTGATATGATCAAGTACTCGGTTGCGGCCAAACGACTTGCACATACCGCGAATTGACAAGACAATATCGTCTTTCGCTTCTGCCATTCTCGTCACTCCCGTCTTGCAAATTGGCAAACTGCCCTACGGCTGCTCACCTGTTTTCATAAAAAAACGCTATTAGGAAAAACTTCATTCTCCCCTATGGAGAAATACATTCTCCCTAATAGCGTTGCCGTTACTTAACTGTCAGTTATTGCTGTTGCCGTTGAATCACTGGTTCAGCAGAGAAGTGTACGAAGCAGCGTTATCGGTCTTAACCATATTGATGGCAAAGGCATCGTATGCGCTGGGATTGCCCAGGCGGTTGGTGATGTTGGCCTCGGTCTGGCCGTCGCCGCCGATGTAGTCAATCTTCAGGTTCAGCAGATCATCATATTTCTCCAGCAGGGGCTGGTAAGTAGCGCTCAGGAAGTTATCCGCGGAGTTGTAGATATCCAGCCAAACGCTCTTTTCCGGGCTGGTAGTGGCATCCAGCTGGTTGGAAACAGGCCCATACGGCTTGGTAGAGTCGGTGAAGTCCGTGTAGTTGTCTGCCGTGACTGCCACGTTCAAAGCATAGTAGGAACGCTCGTCCTCATTGTAATAGTAAACATCGCTGCTCAGGACATTGCCTGCAGCATCCGGAGTGGCAATACCGGTGTTGATGTCCACGCCGTCCAGCGCATTACGCAGCAGGCGCAGGGTCAGGTAGGCCTGCACGTCAGCGTGCTGGCTGATCGTTCCGCCGTAACCGTCGGCAATGGCAGCAACTGCGTCAGCGTTTGCATCGTAGCCAAAGGTGGGAACGCCATTTTCCTGCGACCAGGAGTTAAACATTGCCATGCCCATGCCGTCATTGTTGGAAATAACGATATCGATGGAATCTCCCAGAGAAGAAGCCCAGGCGCTGATGGCGTTGCTGGCGGTGCCGGCATCCCAGGTAGCGCCGGCGGAATTCTTCATTTCCTGAGAAGCAAGCTCACGAACGGCGAAGGACGTGCCATCCACTTCAATGGTGCCGTCCTGAACCTGGGTAGCGGAACCATCCGCATTGGTACCGACAGGATCAGAAACAATGCCGCTGCTGCCTTCCACTGCGGTGCCCAAAGCGCTACGAACGCCACGAGTACGGGCAATCGAGTCATTATGGCCGATATCACCGATTGCCAGAACATAGCCGATAACGCCATCGCCGTTGCGGTCGATGGTGTCAGCATGTGCTTTAATGTAATCTGCGATCATCTTGCCCTGCAGTTCAGCACCCTGGTTGGCATCGAAACCGACATAATAAGTATTGCCGTTAAAGTTCAGCGCCTCCGTATCCAGCTCGCCTGTGGTGCTGTTGGAAGGCTGGCGGTTAAACCACACCAGCGGCTTATCCTTATTTTCAACGGTACCGCTTTCAGCAGCCGTAGAGGTAGCTGCCGAAGTATCGGTAGATGTGCTTTCCGTGGATGTTGCGGCACTGGAGGCACTGGAGGCACTACTGCCGCAGGCAGCCAGGCTCAAGGTCATTGCAGCTGCCAAGGTCAACGCTAATGTTTTTTTCATAATGGTTCTCCTTCTTTATAGGTCGGGATGCTTCTTTCGCTCCCGCTCATTGTTTTTATGGTATAGCAAAACCGGAGGAAAAGCAAGGCGCATTTTGACTAAAATAGTTGCAGAATTTTGTACGCATTTGGCATATTGCAACATCTTTGTGTTCTGTTTTTGTATGTTACGCCCATTCCGGCTGCATTTTTCCCTGCAACGCCATGTCACAGTGCTGTACCCGCATTTCATATGTTCCACCCGGCAGCAGAGCATCCTGTATGTTCCCGCACCATTTATATATTAATATTCAATACTATGCCTGATTTTATAAAGGCAACACCGCACAATTCCCGCCTGACGGCTTAAGCACCGCCCCGGCAGCTGCGGTACGGCATCTGCGTTGCCAAAATGCTCGATAATACACAAAGTATTATCTGCGCTTTTGGCTTAGCATCTGCCGCACCTCGCTCGCCGTATCGGCACTTAGAATTATGCGGTATTGCCTAAAATATCGCCCGTCCTGCTCATCTGCAGGGCTGTCCGGCAGCCTTTTTGACGCTTCGGAGCATGATGACAAAATAAAAACATGATGACAAAATAAAAAACTGTGCTCCCTAAATATAATCAGGGAAGCACAGTTTGTGGCGTATTTCTCCGCTGTTAAAGTTCAGCCTGTTTTTCGCGGCATTCAGGGCAGATGTAATGGATGGTCAGCTGGTAGGAACGCACTTCGGTTCCAATGGCATTTTCAATTTCGCGCACCAGTCCGATCACCGGCAGATCCTGCAGGCTGCCACAGCAATCACAGTACAAATGGCCGTGCGGGTTGGAGGTTTTATCAAACCGGTCGGGGCCATCCGGCATTTCCAGTCGGGCAATTTCCCTGGCCTGTTCCATCAGCTTTAAGTTGCGGTACACAGTGCCGCGGGCAATGCCGGGCATCTTCTCCCTGGCAATGGCAAAAATTTCGTCCGCCGTCAGATGTTTGGGGCTGTGCTGTAAAATTTCCAAAATCAAGGCACGCTGGCGTGTCATGGCGGGCTCCTTTCTGTATGGAATGAGTTGTAAGAAAATTTATAAAATAAGACATGGTAAGATATCTTTACCATAAGAATACACATGTTTCGTGTATTTGTCAACGGGATTTGCTGGCAGGCAGGATATTTTTTAAGAGCTTGTCCGAATTCATGGCAGAGCAATGCCGCCGCACCATCCACGGTGCAGCGGCATTGTCTGTGTTAATTCTTTTCCGGGTCTAGGCAGGCGCCGGCTTTGCGGCATTCCAGGTGCAGGTGGCTGCCCTGCTGGGCTTCGGCGGGCACGTTGCCTGTGGTGCCAAGGCGGGTCCCGGCGGTTACTTTTTCGCGCTGGGTCACGGCAACTTCTTCCAGCCCGCAGTAGCGCCACACGCGATCCTGCGCGTCGGTCACTTCCACCACGCGGCCCCACAGAGCGTCATCCGCAATGGCGGTCACGGTACCGGCGGCCGCCGTTACCTGTTCGGCGGTATAATCCGTGCCGTTGTGGGTGCGCCAGTCCCCCAGGGTGGGGTTATACACCAGCGTATTCCCGCTGAACGCCTGGCTGACTTTACCGTTCCAGCCAGCGTGCGGCAAGGTTCCCTGCTGCGCGGACGAAGCAGCAGAGCTGCCAGTCCCGCCGGAGGCGCTGCCAGACTGCCCAGCCCCCTGCTGCAAGGATGACGATGCAGACCCCGCAGCTGACGGCGCGGGCGATGGCTGCGCTGTCGCCACAGGAACATCCTGTGCGGGCTGGTTTACGGCGGCATCCGGTGAATCCCATACGTCTGTTCCCTCCTCCAGGGCCTGCTTTTGGATGCGGGTCAGGTCCTCGACCCCGCGCACCACGCTGCGGATGGCGGCAATTCCGGTAATGGTTGCTGCAAACACCAGCGCAAGGCAGACAAGATATAGCCCTTTTGCCTTCAAAAATGCTTTAATGCTGTTCATCTTCCCCCGTCCTTTGCTTGCCGTACGGCCAAAACATCGGGCGCAAAACCTGCCGCCCGGAATTTTCAACCGCACCGTTCGTGTTGTGTATGCCATTAGTGTTGCGCGGACAGATTGGATTTATGCACAAAGCGGGCAAAAATACCGGCAATACCGCATAATTCTAAGTGCCGATACGGCGAGCGAGGTGCGGCAGATGC
>ENA-ORTV01004199-ORTV01004199.1-human-gut-metagenome-genome-assembly--contig:-NODE-4199-length-11102-cov-4.803657_pt1 | contig 11102 bp, 8 predicted proteins | sample MGYA00241915_ERZ509194 | MGnify/ENA primary metagenome ERZ509194 (study PRJEB26280, sample SAMEA2338810) | human gut metagenome | biome: human gut; feature: human-associated habitat; material: faeces... | reverse complement strand
CCCACAATAGTTATAAAGGTGGTTCTATGCTTTGTCGTAATTTCTTTTTAATACCCGGTTCTAAGTCTTATGTGTATGCCTCAAATAAACAGTATCTTACTGATGATGGTATCCTTACTAAGGCCTGGGATTACATGGACTTTATAGATGAAAACACGGCGTGGGGTAAGAAACGACAAGCTGTAAATACTAGTATGCGTCGTAGAGCTTCTATGATTGTAACTGATAATTTTGGTAATAAAATTGAAGTTGGTTATAAATCAGAGATAATAGGTGTATCATTGAAAGATAACCCAGATGCTGTACGTGGTAAAGCAGGTATGTTAATACTCTGGGAAGAGGCAGGTACTTTCCCAGAACTTAAAGCTGCGTGGCAAATTGCTAGACCATCCGTAGAACAAGATGGTGTTGCCTTTGGTCTGATGATTATGTTTGGTACTGGTGGTGATGAAGGTCCTGCAGTAATGACATTACGTGAAGCATTTTACAATCCCAAATCATATAACTGTATAGGTTTTGAGAATATATGGGACGATGGTATCCAGAGTAAAGAATGTGGGTTCTTTATACCTCAACATACTAATTTGGATATACGTGATGAGAATGGTAAGCGATTGTACATGGATGAAGATGGTAACACTCTTCATGATAAAGCAAGGCAGTTTATTTTAAATTTACGTGAAGAAGAGTTAAAAGAAGCCACTAGTTCTCAACAAATAGATAGATACGTAGCAGAACACTCTGAATCTCCTGCAGAAGCATTTACTGAATTATCTGGTAACATATTCCCAAAGAAAGAATTACAAAAACAATTAGCAAGGATAAGAACTAACACTAAGTTACAGAATCATAAACAAGTAGGTACTCTTACTCTAGTTAATGGAGAGATAATTTGGAATATACAGAAAACAGGAGACATAACCGAATTCCCATTACCAAAGAATTCTGATCCTACTGGTAAAATAGTTATATGGGAACACCCAGTTAAAGATGCACCATTTGGTTTATATATAGCTGGTATTGACCCATATGATCACGATCAATCAGGTACTAATTCATTAGGTTCTTGTTTTATATATAAACGTTTTCAAGACTTTGAATCATATTCAGATATCATTGTAGCAGAATATACAGGTAGGCCAAAAACTGCTGAAGAGTTTTATGAAAATGTTCGTAAGTTACTTATTTACTACAATGCAAAAGCAATGGTAGAAAACCAAAACACTGGTTTATTTACTTATTTCAATAACAAACATTGTAGCCATTTACTTGCTGATCAACCAGACATCATTAAAGATATTGTTAATAATTCTACAGTAAATAGACGAAAAGGATGTCATATGAATAGAGAGATCAAACTTTGGGGAGAAGGTAAGATCAAAGAATGGCTGGAAGAACTTAGAGATCAAAAGCAATTAGGTTTAAATACTGTACTATCTGAACCATTCCTTGAAGAATTAATTCAATATAACGATAAAGGAAACTTCGATAGAGTTATGGCATTTATGCAAATAATGATCTATCGAGAACAATTGTACAATATACAAGTAAAGAAGAAAGAGGATATTGAAAAGAAGATGACATTATTTTCTAAGCCCTTATTTAAAAGTAATGATGATTCATTCGTATTCATGCCTCTAAACAATAACACAACCACATTTATGTTTACAAATTAATATGGAAAGAACAGTCAACTCATTTCCAATTCAAAGATTACCTCTTAGTAAGAAGACAGAAGAGTGGCGCAAGGATTGTGTAGATTACATAATCGGTGCTTCTGATATGGCATCTTCTGAGAGTATTCCAGATGAAGCGGAACTTCAAAGCTACTATGACTTATATAATAGTATTTATAATGAGAAAGATCTAAAATATGTTACAAATCCTTTCAATCAAGATGATGGTTTCCCAGCAATGGCACAGGATTATAATATTATTAGACCAAAGATCGATTTACTATTAGGAGAAGAAACTAAACGTCCTTTCAATTTTAAAGTTTGTCGTACTAGTGATATTGCTAGTAGCGAGATGCAAGAAAAGGCTAAACAAATGCTACTTGATTATATGCAAGCTGCAATGTTAGCTAAATTGAGTCCAGAAGATCAAGCTAGATTTCAAGAAGGATTACAGACTGGTGAGATACAAACACCCGAAGAAATACAGAAATATCTTACTAAAGATTATAAAGATATTGCAGAGATTACAGCATACCAAGGTCTTAAATATTTACTACAAAAGAATAATATAACTCATGAGTTTACTAAAGGATATAAGCACGCTTTAGTTGGTGGAATTGAACCATACTATGTTGGTATTAGGAATGGTGAACCAATATCTGAAAGCGTTAACCCTAAAGACTTCAAATACCCAGCTGAAGAAGGTGTTGAATTCATCCATGATGCATCCTGGTGTGTACGTAGGATGTTTATGTCTTGGAGTCAATTATATGATCAATTCTATGATAAACTTGATGAGAAACAACAAAATCAATTACTAGATATGGTTAAACAAACACCAAGTTCTGGATATGGTCCAGATAAAAGTCCTGTAGATGATTTTGTACACTATAATTTAAAAACTTATAATAATCTACCATCTCATAATCCGTATGGTGATGAAGATACTATAGTAGTGTATCATGTTTGTTGGAAATCATTAAAAAAAATAGGTTTCGTTAATTACATAGATCCTGAGACAGGTGTGCCTGAAGAGATTCAAGTAGATGAGTATTATAAACCAACTGGTGAAGAATTATCGGTAGAATGGAAATGGATCATCGAAACATGGGAAGGTTATAAAGCAGATATGGGATTATCAAGTAATGATCTTTACTTTGGAATTCAACCATTAGAATATCAATTCCGTAGAGGAGATAATTTGAATAGCTCTAGATTACCTTATACCGGTGCAGCTTATAGTAACACAAACAGTAAAGCTAAATCATTAGTAGCAATTATGAAGCCATTACAATACATATATATCATACTTTGGTATAGATTGGAAATGGCAATTGCTAGAGACAAAGGTAGAATACCAGTAATTGATGTTACTCAAATTCCTAAGAGTATGGGTATTGACGTAGATAAGTGGATGCATTACTTAGGAGCACTAGGTGTAGCATTTGTTAATCCTTATGAGGAAGGTTGGGATATACCAGGTAGAGAAGGTGGTAAACCATCCCCATATAATCAATGGACTTCAATTGATGCAAGTATGTCAAATACAATTAATATGTATATTGGCTTACTTGACAAGATTGAGGAAATGGTATCTGAATTATCTGGAGTAAGCAAACAAAGGCAAGGATCTATATCAAGCAATGAGTTAGTAGGGAATGTAGAGAGATCTGTAGTTCAATCTGCACACATTACTGAACCGTGGTTTTGGTTACATAATCAAATTAAGAAACATGTATTAACAATGTTGTTAGATACTGCCAAATATGCATGGAAAGATAATAAAGTATATCTTAATTACATATTTGATGAAGGTACTAGGACATTCCTTAAGATGGATGAAAATTTTCCATATGAGGATTATGATATCTTTGTAACGGATAGTACTAAGGAGACTCAAATGATTGAACAATTACAATCACTGATTCAACCTGCTATGCAGAATGGGGCTTCATTATTAGATGCTGCGGAAATCATTACTACAGATAACCTGAGTATGATTAAGAGTAAATTACGTGATATTGAGAATAGTAGACTAGAGCAGCAACAAGCAATGCAAGAACAAGAGCAACAAAATCAACAACAACTTGTTGAAATGCAAAATCAAGTTAAAGAAGAGGAACTCATGCTTAAAGAAGCTGAACTTGATCTTGAAAAGTACAAAATTGATCAAGATAATGCTACTAAGATTACTGTAGCTCAATTAAATGCTTACAGAGGATCTGAAAATATGGATCAAGATATGAATGGTATACCTGATCCTGTAGAAATAGGCAAGCAAGAGATTGAAAGACAGAAAGCTGTATCTGATGCTATGAGTAAGCAAATGGATTTAGCTAACAAGGCTAGAGCTGAAGAAAACAAAAAAGAACTTGAAAGACGCAAGATAGCTGCACAGGAAAAAGCTGATAAATTAAAAGCTACTATAGAGAAAGAAAAAATAGCTCTTGAAAATAAAAAATTACAAGAAGCTAAAAAACTACAGAAGCAAAAAGATGATGCAGCTTATAAAAGAGAACAATTAAAAGCCCGTACGGCATTGAAAAACAAAGTGCCTGGAGAGGGTAAGTCTAAATCTAAAAAATAGGAGATAATATTATGGGATGCAAAGGAGGCTCTAAAAAGGGCGGAAAGACAAAACCAGGTAAGACAGGTAAGTAAATATTACTAATATGAAATGGAAAGATCTATCTCTCAAGGAGAGAAAACAGATATATGATAGTGTCAGGGTAAATAACCCTGATGCTACATATCTTGATATTAAACAACAGTTTGATTCTATTCCTGCATATGAAGAAGGTAAAGGCAAAACTATAAATAAAGAAGATTTACCACCAGAATATAGAACTGGTACTCCTGAATACTTTGAAAGACAAAGAAGAATATCTGGTGCAGCAACTCCAATTCAACCAGAAGCTTATATTACTCCAGCTGGTTACATTAAAGATGCAGTTAACTTTATTGAAGATTTAGGTAAAGGAGATTATGCTGGAGCTGCTGTTGATGCTGCATTGAATTTACTTCCGTGGGGTGTTGGTAAAACTTTAAAGAAATTTAAGAAGCGATTAGGAAGAGCAATAGAAGGTACGGATACATATACTACAGAATCTTATGCTGAACCATTTACTCCAACGATTACTAAAAAGAAAAATAAATCTAAAGTAAGTAAACCTTCCGAGGAAGTAGAAGCAAGCGAAACTGTAAGATTAGCCAGAAATCGAAATAAATATGAATCAGAAATTTCTAAAAGTATAGAGGATGCTGTATTTCCTGATTCTGATACGTACAATCTTTTGAATTATGTAGATAATGCATACGGAACAAATTATAAAAATGCGTATAGTAATATAGCTATGAGAGATATGACAAATAGAGGAAAATATTTGTCATGGGGAACTCCACAGAACAATGCTTATGGTAATACGACATTCAAAGTCAATGGAGATGGAAGTACTTCTAAAGCAATTCAAGATTATCAAATGATTCTTAATGCTGATTCTTATATGCCAGGAACTGCAAATCATGAACTTGGTCACATAGCAGATGGATTAGCAGGATCTAGGAAAATTGTAGATTTTGATAGTGGTGGAGAATATATTACAAATCCTTATCTAAATTATTTAGCAAATCCTAATAATGCCTATACAGCTGCTGAACTTAGAAAAATGGGTATGCATTCTACTGCTGGTAATAGGTCATATTTACTTAAGCCTACTGAGGCTAAAAGTCATATGTTAACATTAAAAAGATCATTAAAAGATTCTGGTAAAATACATGATTGGAGTAGCCCAGTAGATGAATCTATGGTATTAGAATATATAAATAGTCCTACGCCTAATAAGTTAATAAAAGATCAATATAATCTTTATAGAAATAAAAATGAGTATATTGAAAGACTTAATAAACTAATTCCTATGGAAATTTTAATGCCATTAGGAGGTGCTGGAGTAATAGGTAACGAATTAAATAAGCAATAATCAATATGGAAAACTTATATCCAATATACCCAATTCCTTCTTATAAAGAAGGTGGTATACACATTAAGAAGAAGAATCGTGGTAAATTTACAGCAGCAGCTAAAAGAGCTGGTATGGGAGTACAAGCATATGCTAAAAAAGTACTAAAGGACCCAAATGCTAGTCCTACTTTAAAAAAGCGTGCAAATTTTGCTAGGAATTTTGGAGGTAAAAAGAAAAAATAACAATTACAATCTAATTAAAATTAATTATGGATAACAATAGTAAAGATACACTATTTGGATTTACAGCAATTACTGATATATTCACTGAACAAGGTCAAGAATATATTCCTCAAAATGATGATATTGATGACGAAGAGTTAGAAAGACTAAAACAGGAATCTGCTAAGGCTAGACCTCAAACTCCAGCTTCCAAAAACAAAAAAACTGAAGAAGTAGAGGAAGAGGAAGACATCGAAGAGGATGAAGTAGAGGAAGAGGAACAAGAAGAAGAGAAACCTGCTAAGAAATCTAAAAAAGTTTCTAAGAAAGAGATTAAAGAGGAATCTGAGGAAGAAGAGGAAGAGGTTGAGGAATCTGAAGAGGAACTTGATGAAGAAGATGAACTAGAAACTAAACAAGTAACAGCATTGTTTGACGCTATTGCCGAAGAATTAGAATGGGATTTCGATGATGACGAAAAAGAAGAGAAACCCAAGACTGTTGAGGAACTAGTTAAATACTTTAAAGAAGTTATTGAAGAGCAATCAGTTCCTGAATATGCTAATGAAGATGTTGCTAAACTTGATGAATTTGTTCGTAATGGTGGTAGATTAGAAGACTATTTCTCGATTACTCCAGATATTGACTTTGAAAATGTTGACATGGAAGATGAGAACAATCAAAAGTTGGTGTTAAAAGAATTACTCGCTAGAAAGGGTTATAGCGATAAACAAATTGCCAAAAAGATTGAAAGATTCGAAGATGCTGGAGTACTAGAAGATGAAGCAAAAGATGCCATTGAGGAACTTCAAGAGATTGATGCAAAGGAGAAAGAAGAGCTATTAGAGCAACAAAGAATCAAAAAGCAGGAACAAGTAGAGCGTCAACAAAAGTTTTTTGATGACGTTGTCGGTGAAATAAAATCTTTGGATAATATACGTGGTATTAAGATACCAGCCAAAGATAAAAAGGAATTACTGTCTTATATATTTAAGGCTGACGCTAGCGGAAAAACTCAGTACCAAAAAGATTATTCCAAAAGCGTAAAAAATTTAATAGAGTCAGCTTACTTTACAATGCGAGGTGACACTTTGTTAGATGCTGCCAAAAAACAGGGTACTAGCTCTGCTATTAAAAATCTGAAAAATAGTCTCAGATCAACAGGCGTTAGTAAAGGTACTAAGAGGGTTAATACTAATCCATCTAACTCTATTTTTAGTCGTGCAGTACAACTACTTTAATTAAAAATAAATTACTAACATTTATATGGATAACGGAATTTTAAATAATTTACAGATCGGTAGAGGTAAATGGTTCTCAGACCTTGATTAAAACGGGGGTACGGTATGGTGACATACCGATACATTTCTACTGAATTGCTGGAACATCCTAAAGGCGTATTACCATAGAGTAACAATTAAACGTATAGATTATGAAAAATGAAAATGGACAATCAGCAGCCAAACTTGTTGATAATATGAAACCAATACCTGGTTACGAAGATTATTACTTAGCATCAGAGGATGGTAAGATATATTCCAAAAGGTATAATAAATTTTTAAAACCTGCAATAACTAAGGATGGATATGCACAGGTATCTTTGGTAGGAGAAAATGGGAAGCAATACTCCTACAAAGTCCATAGACTTGTTGCAAAAACATTTATAGACAATCCTAACAATTTACCAGAAGTAAACCATAAAGATTACGACAGATTAAATAATTTCGTTAGCAACTTAGAATGGTGTAACCATTACGATAATATAAAACATTCAAGAGATGCTGGGAATTATGACTGTATTTATAAGCAAACTAGAAAAGCTTATGTGTTTACAAATGTGATTAATGGTAAACAATTTACAATACTAGGATTCAAACAATTGCTAAAACAACTTCACATTACTCCAGCAAATAGTGGTATTATATACAAATATGCTAATACTGGGGAATATGTTAAGAAAGGTGTATTGAAAGGTTTAAAAATTGATATTATTGACTTGGAGGTTCGACGGTCAACCGCTATCAACGGTGTAGAGTCAAGTGACTCGAAGGAGTAGACATCTCATTGAGATGAAGATATGACCTGAACATTCCTAGAAATAGGAAGCAGCTATTTAGAAATCGAATAGCGGGTATGTATTAACGACACATACTGAACAATATGCGTTGATGAGAATATGATTTCAAATGCAATGCTTACTAGACCGTATGAAGTAACTCGTGTTATTTCTTATGTATTCGGTTCTAAAGATGATGGTTATAGCACTTCTTTGGATGCGATTACTGGTGGTCTTGGTAATGTAATGACAATTGATCAAAGAGACTACGAATGGTCTGTAATGATTGATAGCGATAGAGCTGTGACAATTCGCTCTGCAAAATGGCAGGGAACAGAAATCACTGCTGCAAATGCTAGCACAGTTATGGCAGGTTTGGGTAATACACCCATCATGTTGTGGTTAGAGGACAAATGGTTTGGTCCTGGTGCAATTTTGGAATTTGATAATAGAGAGTATCAAGTACGTGTTTCTGGTGCTCCTTATCAAGATGGTAATGAATGGGTTTATACTTGTTTCATTGCAGATGGTCAATCTAACTCTTATATTCCTGGTGAATATTTGTTAGCTGGTCGTCAAGTATCTCGTTTGGCTTCTGCTTACGAAGAATACAGTGAAGAGGGTGATATCCTGAATTATAATACTCATTTCAAGATGAGAAACTTCTTGTTTACAACTCGCTTGGATTATGATATTACAGGTACAGCTTATTCTACAGTACTTTGGATTGCTTTAAAAGATCCTAAAACTGGTAAGACTTCTTATTTGTGGTCTGACTATCAGGAATGGAAGGCAATGCGTGAGTGGTCTAAGAGATGTGAGAGAATGATGGTTTACTCTAAGTCTAATGTAAATAAAGATGGTTCTACTTCATTGTTAGGTACAAATGGCCGTCCGGTTTACATTCCTGCAGGTTTGTTGCAACAGATCGCTCCGTCTAACAGACGTTACTATACTGAATTGACTCCGGAATTGTTGGAAGACTTCTTGTTTGACTTGTCTTACAATATCTTAGGTACTAACGAACGTAAGTTTGTTGCTTTGACTGGTGAAATGGGTATGAGAGAATTTGACCGTGTATTGAAACAAAAAGCAGCTACGATGAACTTGATTGATACGAAGTTTATCAGTGGTTCTGGTCAGGCTTTGGTTTTAGGTGGTCAGTTTGTAACATACAAGATGACAAATGGCATCGAGTTGACATTGAAACATTTCCCGTTGTATGATGATACTACTTATAATCGTTTGTTACATCCGGTATCTGGTAAACCACTGGAATCTTATAGAATGACATTCTTGGATCTTGGTAGACGTGATGGTCAAGCTAATATCGTTAAGGTTGTTCGTAAGGATCGTGAAATGGTTATCTGGAATACTTCAGGTTCGGTAGCTCCGGGAACTGGTTACTCTAAGAATAAATCCACAGTAAGATCTAATGCAAAGGACGGGTATTCTGTACATTTCCTCGGAGAAATGGGCATAATGCTTAGGGATCCCCGTGCATGTGGAGAATTGTTGATGGAGGTCGAAGATTAGTTCAAAATAATTGGAACTTATTATGGAAGTTGACGTTTATAATAGTGAGTTTTAAAAATTTACTATTATGCGAACATACGAAGTATATAAGATAACCAACAAAATAACTAATAAAATTTATATAGGAATAACAAATCAGGGCTCCGGTGCTAGATACAGACATCATTGGTATGAAGCTCGCATCGGAGAACCTGCTCCTATTCATAAATCCATGGCAAAATATGGAGAAGATAATTTCACATTAGAAGTCATCGACTTTGCAGAAAATGCCGAGGAGTTAAAAGAAAAAGAAAAGTATTACATAAAATTCTTTAACAGCAGAGATAGAAAAATAGGTTATAATTTAACCGATGGAGGTGATGGAACTTTTGGTAGAAAACACTCTGAGGAAACCAAAGAAAAATTAAGACAAAAAGCTTTAGGTAGAAAAGCTTCTGATGAAGCAAAGAAAAGAATGTCAGAAACACACAAATTAAATTATTCTGATGAACACAGAAAAGCGGTTGCCGAAAGTAACGCCAGACGTACAAAAAAAGTATTAATGTTTGATAAAGATTTGAATGTAATTAAAGAATTTAACAGTTTAAAAGAAGCTGCAGCAGAAACTAAAATTCATTCTACAACTATTAGAAAATCCATAAGAGGAAATAAAATAAGTTATGATTATGTATTTAGATTCAAAGATGCAGTGTAACAACAAAATACTATGGATATTATATTAAAATTCGCCCGTACAAATCCATGGGCTGGAATAGCTAAGTATAAGAATTGTAAAGATTATATCAGTACTTACTGGACAAGATCCGGTAATAGATATACCGGTTTAACTCCAGAAGATGCTAGACGTTTGGAGAAAGAAATGGGATATGAAGAAGGACATTTATCTCCACAAAGTGGATTCTGGAAAACATATGCAATCGGTTTAGGCGCAAGAGATAAAGTTTTACATACAGAAAGGCCTGAAGATGAACTTGCATATTTATTTTTAAAAGGACACAAAAGAGTAGCAAATGGAATCAATAATCTTAAGCCTACTCATGATTATGTTCTTGTAAATAAAGAAATTGAAGCTGAAGAAGCTAACAAAAGAAATAAAGCTAAACGTGAGGCATTCTCTGAATTTAATAAGATGTCAATTGAGGAAATGCGCAAATGTTTACGCTTATATGGTCACAAGACTGATAATATCAGTAACGAGCTAGTTGAAAGTAGTTTGTTTGATCTTATTGAAAATGATCCTGATAAGTTCTTCTTGATTTGGGTAAACAACAAAGTAAGAGATACTCAATATATCATTGAAGCAGCTATTTCAAAGAATGTAATTCGCAAGTCTAAAAACATCTACTACTATGGTACTGACATTATTGGTAGAAGTTTGGAAGATGCAATTGCTTCATTGAATGATAAAAAGAATCAGGACATCAAAATGACTATACTTCAAGAAATAGAATCTAAGTAAAAGTAAACATGACAGTATTAGAAGCACATATAGCATTTAAGATTGAAGCGGACAAGAATGCCGTTAATATTGGCATATCTGGTTGTCCATCTTTTTTGCCTGAGGAAATTGATTATTGGTTGTATACAGCATATCTAAGTAAGATAGCTACTAAAGCTACTGGTAATAATACTCTTAGAATACCATTTGAAGGTA
>ENA-ORTV01004167-ORTV01004167.1-human-gut-metagenome-genome-assembly--contig:-NODE-4167-length-11168-cov-6.265095_pt1 | contig 11168 bp, 7 predicted proteins | sample MGYA00241915_ERZ509194 | MGnify/ENA primary metagenome ERZ509194 (study PRJEB26280, sample SAMEA2338810) | human gut metagenome | biome: human gut; feature: human-associated habitat; material: faeces... | reverse complement strand
CGCTGCTGGCGCTGGGTGGCCCGGACACGGCGTACCTCTTCCAGATCTGCCCGGATCTTGTCGATCTTCTTGTTGATAAGACGGCGGTCCGTTTCCAGCTGCGTCTCGCCGGGGCCCTTCGAGCCGATGGGGCCTTTGCCCGACGTGCCCGCCTGACGTTCCAGGTGCGTCCACATACCGATCAGGCGCGGCAGCAGGTATTGATACTGCGCAAGCTCGACCTGAAGCCGGCCCTCTTTTGTCTTCGCCCGCTGGGCGAAAATGTCGAGAATGAGGCCGCTGCGATCGAGCACCTGCACGCCGAACTCTTCGCTCAGAACGCGCATCTGCGAGGGCGAGAGGTCGTTGTCGAAAATGACCATTGTCGCCTCCTGCGACTTTACCAGCTCGCGGATCTCGTCCACCTTGCCCTCGCCGATGAATGTGTGCGGGTTCGGCGACGGCAGCGTTTGTAAAACCACGCCGGCGCTCACGCCGCCCGCCGTTTCGACGAGCGCACCGAGCTCTTCAAGGCTCTCCTCGTCGGCATTCTCTTTTCGATCGAGCCGCGGCGACGAAAGGCCGACTAAAATCGCCCTGTCGCGCGGCGCGTTGTTCTCTTTCAATTCTTCCATAGATTCTCCTTATCGCGCCGAAATCGGCGCTGTACAAATTGTTTTTATTATAGTGTATTTTCCGCCAAAAGAAAAGGCAAAAACGCTTTTCATTGACATTTCCTGTCCTCTCATGCGAAAATAAGGCAGACGCAACCTCAGGTTGACAAAAAGAAACGCCCGGTTGGTGGTGTTTTCTCCCGTTTTCCTGCTATGCTTTTCCTGCAAAAGCGCAGTGCACGGCGTCGAACGCAGCATCATTCCCCAAAGGAGGAACCTTTCATGGAACTATATGAAAAGCTCTACGAACTGCGCCGCGCGAGCGGCATGTCGCAGGAGGAGCTGGCGGAGAAGCTCGGCGTCTCGCGTCAGGCCGTCTCCAAATGGGAGAGCGGCGCCACGCAGCCGGAACTTAGCAAGCTCATCGAACTCTCTAAGCTCTACTCCGTTTCCGTCGACGAGCTGCTCAGTCTGGAGCATGCCAAACCCGAGCAGGATGCCGCCGAATCGCCGGTTCAAAGCAACGCCGAAAAAGCTCCCGCGGAAAAGCTGAGCTTCCGCGATTTCTGCATACAGCACAAGAAGATCATCGGCGGTGCGGCCGTGGCGGCCATGGCGCTCGCCGCGCTCATCGCCGTCGGCGTGCATTACAACAACCGCATCAACTCGCTCAGCATGCAAGTGAATGACCTTCGCAGCCAGCTCTACAACGTGCAGAATAACCTCTCAAACCAGATCGCGGGCATCAGCAATAATGTCTCGGACATTTTGGCGCGCGAGTCGAGCCTGATCTCGCAATACAGCTACGAGGTCAAAAGCGTCAACCTCAAAAAGCAGGAGTGCACGCTTGCCTTTTCTCTTCTGCCGAAGACGATCAGTGAGAACACGATCGTCAACATCGGCGTGATCGACCATGGCAATTCCTCGCCGCTGGACAGCTATCGGCCGGGCTACTCTGCCGACCTTACGCAGGATGGCTTCGGGTATCTGCACGGTAGTGTAACCGTCCCTCTGAGCGACGAGCTCGGCGTCAATGTCAACTTCATGACGAACGGCGAAACGCAGTCGCAGGAGCTCGATACGATCAGCAATCTCAAATCCCAGTATCAGCCGCAGCTCAAAAGCTTTCTATCCCCTATCTCCTACGAGCGTCAGGCCGGCAGCAAATGGCAGTACCAGTTCACGCCGGGCAATGCCGGCATCCCGCTCGGCACCATCTCGCTCGGCGCGCTGTCCGATGTGTCCATCCGCAGTGCGTGTCTTGAATACACGTGCGCCAATCAGCTGCTCAGGCGCGTGCCGCTCGAAGCATCGTACAGCGATGGCAGCGCCGTCACCTATGTCGGCGATGACAGCGCCGAAGCCGTGGGCGCATCCGTCATAGAGGGCGTGTCGTACTATGACCTCGCCTATGCCTCCAGCAGCGAATCGGAGGCTTTCACGCTCCCGCTCGGGGCAACGCCGCTCGTCTGCGAGCTTGTCGTCAACCTTGCGGACGACACCGTACTGCGCGTCCGCCTCTTCCAGGTGCGCGCCATTGCAGGCGGCGACAGCTACGAGGAGATAAACTACCTCGACCAAAGTCTCAGTGAGCCGCTCCCCTTTATTGTCAAGTACCCCGATGAGCAAAGCTGAGTGTTTTTCCCAAAAATGCAGAAAAAAGCAGCTCTGCCGTAGCAGAGCTGCTTTTGTGATTGAATTAGTTCAGGCCGAACTTCTTGTTGAACTTGGCAACGCGGCCGCCGGTATCGACCAGCTTCTGCTTACCAGTGAAGAAGGGGTGACACTTAGAGCACACTTCCACCTTGATATTCTGCTTGGTGGAACCTGTCTCAATCACATTACCGCAGGCGCAAGTAATAGTAGTCTGCTGATAATTGGGATGGATTCCTTCCTTCATTGCTCGTGTTCACCTCTTTCTGATCCAAATGTACTTTTCTAAAAAAGCCATATAGGATATTACCACGCTTTGTGTCAAATTGCAAGAGAAATTTTTGATTCTCTCCGCGCTTTTCTCTTCCTTAGCACTTTTTCCTAATTTCATCGTCAATTTTTCAACGCTCGTTATGCAATTTCTCTTTACTTCTGCCGTTTTCAGTCGTATAATGACACTTACGCGCCTTGCGCACGGATGATTGGAAGTAAAGGAACATCAGAATTATGTCGAAAAAACATTTCCTGCGGGGACTGCGCGACGGCATCCCCATTGGGCTTGGTTATTTTGCTGTCAGCTTCGGCATCGGCATCAGCGCGCACAACGCGCACCTGAGCATTTTTCAGGGTTTTTTGCTGAGCTTTTTGAACAACGCCTCGTCGGGTGAATACGGCGGCATCACCATCATCGCCGCCGACTCCGGCCTCTGTGCCATGGCGCTGATGATGCTGGTCGTCAACGCGCGCTATCTTCTGATGAGCTGTGCGCTCAGCCAGCGTCTCTCGCCCGATACGCCGCTTCCCTGGCGGCTCCTCATCGCCTATGACCTGACGGATGAGATCTTCGGCCTCGCCATCGCGCAGCCTGGGTATCTTGAGGTGTGGTATTACTTCGGCACCATGTGCGCGGCCATGCCGGGCTGGAGCATCGGCACCGTGCTCGGCGTGCTGATGGGGAATCTCATGCCCGTCTGGGCCGTCAGCGGTTGCTCCGTGATGCTGTTCGGCATGTTTCTCGCCATCATCATCCCCGTCGGCAAGCAGAACCGCATCGTGCTCGGCTGCATCGGCGTGAGCTTTCTCTGCTCGCTTCTTGCAAGCGTTTTGCCGTTCACGCGCGAGCTGTCCGAGGGCATGCGCATCCTGGTCTTGACCATCGTGATCTCTGCTGCCGCCGCCATTCTGTTCCCGCACAAGGAGGATGATCTCGTCGCATGAAAACGTATTTATATCTTTTCGTCATGGCGGCCACGACCTATCTCATCCGCGTCCTGCCGCTCACGCTGATCCGCAGGCCGATCCAGAATCCCTTCCTGCGCTCGTTTCTCTTCTACGTGCCCTACGTCACGCTCGCGGTGATGACGTTCCCCGCCATCATGAACGCCACGCAGTCGCCCATCGCGGGCGCGGCGGCCATGGTCATCGGCATCGTCGCCGCCTGGTGCGGACTGGGACTTCTCCCCGTCTCGCTCGTCTGCTGCGCGACAGTGCTGATCTTAGAGCATTTTATCGTGTGAGCAAATCTTGTAAAACACCCTCCGCGGATTTCCCGCGGAGGGTGTTTTTATGTATTCACAGCACCTTTTCTTCGCCGACCGAGAAGAAATACAGCACCTTTTCCCTGACCTTTTTGCCCATCACGCGCATAAGGGCCATGGAGTATGCCTCGAGCTGAGGGCGGTAGTGCTCAGCTCGTTCTTCGATCTGTGTTCTTCCGATGCGGTCAGTCTTGAAGTCCACGACCACAAGCTCGCCGTCCTCTTCAAAAAAGCAGTCTACCACGCCCTGCAGCAGCACCGCGTCGTCGGCGTCCAGCGTGGCAAAGTCCCGCACCGGCCGCAGCAGCGAGAAGCGGTACTCGCGCCGCACCGTCTGCGCATTCTTGCGAATGCGCGCGGCAAGATCACTTCGCAAAAATCGGACGATCGCGCGCACGTCGACGGCGCTTGCCTGCTCGTCGGTCAGCTTGCGCTGCGCTCTGAGCTTTTCGACCTGCTCACGCACGCTCTGCTCGCTTGCTTCGCAGAAAAAGTCAAGGTCCTGCATCACAAGGTGCAGCGCCGTGCCCCGTTCCGCACCCGTGAGCGTCGTTTCGCCCGCAAGGAATTTTGGTTTATATAGGCTGCGCAGCCGCGGTGGGAGCGTTGTATTTTCGGATATCTCCTCGTCCAGCGCGCGGCCCTTGAGCTGCGTGGCCGTCAGCTTGGCGGGAAAGGCCGTCTGCCCCGCGTAGGGGTAGCGGTACGACAGCGCAGCAAAATCCACCGGCAGCTCATCCTTCGGCGGCGCGGCATCCACTGGCGCGTCATCGGGCCGCTGCTGCGGCGTCACAAAGCTCAAACCGTCGTGCACACACACCGTCCACGGCGTTTCGTCAGCATAGAAGCTCCCCTCGCCATTCTGCCCCGCAAGCTCGCGCAGGGACGCCGCTTCGCTGCGCTGCAAAAGCGGCAGCATGATCCAGTCGCCCATGCACTTGCCGCTGTCCACAGCCTCGGGCAGCACAGGACAATCGCTCAGCGCCAGAAGGTCGGCGACGCGGCTTTTCGCGTTTGCCTGCGTGTGCACCATGACGAGCTTTTCCTTCGCGCGCGTCATCGCAACGTACAGCACACGCAACTCCTCGGCCTTCGCCTCGCGCCGCAGCGTGCGCTCGAGCGCCTGCCGTGCGACCGTCGGGTACTGGATGTGCCTTTGCATGTCCACGCACACCGGCCCCAGCCCGAGCTGCGGGTGCACGAGCACCGAACTCAAAAAGTCCATATTGCTGAAGCGACGCGCGAGGTCCGAGAGGATCACGACCGGAAATTCAAGGCCCTTCGACTTGTGGATCGACATGATGCGAACGCCTGATGATGCGTGCGCGGTCTGCATTGAACCCGCCTCGCCTTCGGCAAGCTGCTCGCGCAGCGTGCGCACAAAGTCGAAAAGGCCTTGCCGCCCCGAGCGCGCGTAGTCCTCGCTGAGCTCCAAAAACGCGAGCAGATTTTCCTTGCGCTCCGCCCCGCGGCGCATCGCGCCGAAGATGCCGAGCACATTGCACCGGCGGTAGATTTCGCTCAGCAGCTCGCGCACGCTCAGGTGCGCCGCGCTGTTGCGCAAAGCGTCCAACGTACTGAGGAATTCTACGCTGTGGATGTCCTCACTCAAAAGCAGCGCATCGTAGAAGTCACCCGTGCGCTGCCGCGCGCGGATCGCCGCGAGCTCATCGGGTGTAAAGCCGAAGAGCGGAGAGCGCAGCACGGCAATGAGCGGCACGTCCTGCCGCGGATTGTCGATGACCTGCAAGAGCGCGAACAGCACTGCGATCTCCATCGAGGCAAAAAAGTCCTCGCCCGCGTCAGCGGCGCAGTGGAGGCCGCGCGCCTCCAGCGCGCGGCGATAGTCCAAAAGGCGCGTGCTCGGCGAGCGCATCAGAATGACGATGTCCTCCTCGCGCACGGGCCGCAGCTCTTTTGTTTTGTCATCCTGTATAGCAAATTCACTTGTCAGCATATCACTGATATAGTCTGCGACAAACGCTGCCTCAGCCTCGCTTGCGCGCACGCGCTGCTCGCCCGTCTGCGTCGGCAGGTCGAGCAGGTGGAACTCCGCGCCGCACGCGCTCGATTCGGCATAATTCGCGCCGAGGCGCAGCATTTCATCCGCGCCGTAGTCGAGCTCACCCATTTCCTCGGAAAGAATATTGCAGAAGATAAAATTCGTCGCGTCCAGCACTTCTTTGCGCGAACGGAAGTTGCGCGAGAGCAGCAGCTTCGCGCTGTCGTGCTCCTCTGCGTCCTCAAGCGGCAGCCAGGTGTTATAATGCTGCAAAAAAATACGCGGGTCGGCTAGGCGGAAGCGATAGATGCTCTGCTTGACATCGCCAACAGTGAAAAGGTTTTCTCCTTTACAAGAAATTGCGTCAAAAATGCGGTTCTGCACCTCGTTGGTGTCCTGATACTCGTCCACCATGATCTCGCGGTAGCGCGCGCTGACGATGTGCGCAAGCTCTGTCGGCGCGCCGTCCTCTCCGATGAGAAGGCGGATGGCCTCGTGCTCCTGATCGGAGAAGTCGGCAGAATTCCGCCGGCGCTTTTCCTCGTTGTACCGGCGGGAAAAGTCCGCCGTCAGGTCGATGAGCGCGAGCATTGCGCTCGCCATCGTGCGCAGGTCCTCCACCGCCTCGTCAGACGAGGCGGAAAAAATCTCGGCAAAGCCCTTGACGGTCTCCTTGCAGTTGTCCCACAGGCTTTTCATGCGCGCTTTCATCTCGCCGCCGTCGCTGTCCTTCACCGCGGCGAGGCGCGGGAACGCGATGGTCACGCCGCGCGCGGTGTCCCAGCCCTCCACCGTCTTCCCCTCCAGCGCGTCAAGCTGGTAGGACGCGTCGAGGAACGCGGGCGCATACTTCTGGTTCAGCGCGTCATTCGCGCACATCTCTTTCGCCGCGCGCTGCAAAAGGTTTTTGCAGTGGCGCGCCTTGCGCCGCACCTCATTGAGCAGAATTTTTCCATAGGGCGTATCCTCGATCTTATCCGGCACGGCGCGCCAAAACGCGCGCTGCGCCTCGAGCCATTTGTCCTCATACGGCTGCGCCTGCAATTTTGCGTGCAGCTCGAGCACTAAGTCCTCAAGCGCGCTGTCGTCGCGCCCCGCGCCAAGCGTGTCGGCGAGCAGTGTGCCTCCGGGCGTCAGACAGTCGTAAAAATCGTCCAGCGTGCGTGTGAGCACGCGCTCGCGCAGCACTTGCGCCTCGTTCTCGTCCAGTACGCGGAAATCGGGCCGTAGCGCGTGGCCGCGCGCGTCCTCGCCGAGCAGATGGCAGTTTTCGCGCAGAAGCGCGGTGCAGAAGGCGTCCACCGTCTTGATGTCCGCGCGGTAGACGCGCAGCATTTGCTGCCGCAGATGGTAGTTGCCGGGGTCGCGCTCCATGCGCTCGGTGAGCGCCTTGGCGATCTTGCCGCGCAGCTCGCTCGCCGCGGCGCGCGTGTAGGTAATGATGAGGAAATCGTCGAGATTCGCCCCTTCGCGCTCCACGTAGGAAAAGAGCCTCTCGACGAGCACCTTTGTCTTGCCCGAGCCCGCCGCCGCGGAGACGAGCAGACTGCGCTCGCGGCTGTCCACCGCCGCTTGCTGTTCGTTTGTCAGCTTTTCAGCCATTTTCGTGCGCCCCCTCTCCGTTCACCTCGTCGATGTACTGCCAGAATTCGTCGTTTTTCGTCGCCTTGATGTATTCCATGCGGTCGCTGCCGCAGCCGTTTTCAAAGTGACACGCGCTCGCAAACTCGCAGTAGGTGCAGGCCGACTGCTGCGGCGTGCGCGCGTAGGGGTCGGCGTCGATGTTGCCCGCGAAGACCTCCTGCGTGATTTCATGTAAAATATGGTCGACGTATTTCGAGAGCTTTCCGAGCTGCTCGGCAGAAGCAAGGCTTCCCGTCACCGCGCCGTCCCTTTTCACCGCGATGGGCAGGTAGCACGGCGATTCGAGCGCGCTGTGCTCCATCGCCTGCAGAACCGCCGGGTCCTCGAGCACCATGCCGCTGCGGCGCAGCTCCTTTTTGAGTGCTTTTTCGATCTTTTCGGGCTCCGTGTCGCGCGCGCAGCGCAGCATCGGCTCGCGCGCGGGCGTATAGAGAACACCCGCGGGAACGATCTCGTGTCCGCCAAAAAGCATCTGTCCCTCTTCTTTAAGCGTAAAGAGGTAGAGCAGCATTTGGAGCCCCAGCCCGTAGCGCAGCTCGGCGAGGTCGAAGCTCTTCTTGCCCGTCTTGTAGTCCACGACGCGCAAATATAGCTTGCCGTCGTGCAGCCAGCCGTCCACGCGGTCGACCTTGCCGACGACGCACGCCGTGCCGTTTTCCTCGCGGATCGTGATGGCGGGCAGCTGCCCGTCCGCACCAAATTCCAGCTCAAATGCCAGCGGCTCAAAGTCGGAGCTTTGCAGCTCCTCGCTCACCTCGTCCATGATGCGCTCGACCGTTGCGCACAGGCGGTTGAACAGATAACGGAAGCGCGCGCTTTTTTCGCTCAAGTCCGGCAGCACGCGGTCGATGTATTCCTCGATCGACGCGCGCACGAGCGCGTGCAGCTTGTCCTTCGATAGCGTATGCAGTCCGCCGCACTCCTTCGCCTGCCGCAGCGTGTGCTCCATCACATCGTGCACGAACGTACCGATCTGCGGCGCGTCAAAGCCCGCGCCCGTGCGCTCCCTGGCTTTCAGGCCGTAGCGCATGAAATAGGCAAAGTGACATGAGCGCGCCATGTCCATGCGCGAGGCGGACAGTGTCACCGCGCCGCCGTAGAGCGCGTGCACCGCGTCGCGCGACAGATGCCCGCGCGTATAGCGCGAAGCGTCCTTCATCGCGGCAAGCGCACGCCCCGCGTCGCCCTGTCCTTCAAAATACTGCCACAGCGCGCCGCCGATATGCTCGCCCGCATACTCGAGCGCCGTCGACTTTGCTGACAGGCGATATTCCTTGTCAGTGCTCTCTGTTTCGACGCTGATCGACGGCAGCAGACGCGCGATGCGCCCGATGACGAACGACGGCCGCTTCTCCGCGCCCTTTCCGTCCGAAACGGGATAGGACACCGTCAGCTTTTCCGTCGGCTGGGCCAGCGCGGCGTAAAGATTCTGAATTTCCAGATGAAACTGCTCCATCCCGTGCGGCGCGAGGAAGATTTGCTGCCTCTCGAGCGCCTCGCGATCCTCGTCGCGCAGCACGCCGCCGCGGTTCTCCGCTGCGGGCAGCACGCCGTCGTTCGCGCCGAGCAGGAACAGCGCGCGCACCGTGTGGCGGTCGTTTCGCGTCATTTCGCACAGGTTCACCGCGTCGAGCGTCACGGGGATCGTGCCCACGCTGTACTGCGTCAGCACAAGGCGCACCAGACTCGCAAACTCCTCGGCGTCAAGGATCGCGTCGCCCAGGATTTCCACAAACTGGTCGAGCACGCCGCAAAGAATGCCCCACAGCTGCGCCGTTTCCTCGGCGCGCTGGGCCTCGCCCGCGGCAAAAAGCTGCTCGGTCTGCGTCTGCAAGACCTCCGGCAGTCTGATCTCTTCCAAATAGCCGTACAGCGCGCGCACCTTCTGCTCGGCCTCACCGCTGCCGCCCACGCCTTTTTTCAGGCGCGCAAACGGCCCCTGCACGCGCTCGCGCAGTGCGTTGACCGTCTTGAGCCGCGCCCTTGCCTCGTCCGTCCATTCTTCGCCGTAGCCGTCGGGATGCGCCGACCAGGGCGTCTCGCGCGTCCACATCGCGCCGCGGATCTCCCACTTGAGCGCGTAATTATCCAGAATGTCGCACTCCGCCATGCTGAGGCCGGCGAGGCCGGTCTTGAGACAGCGGAACACATCCTCATACTCAAAGCCTCCGCTCGCGGCGTCCAGCGCACCGAGCAGCAGCGTCAGCACGGGGCTTTTCAAAATGTCGCTGCGGTGGGCATAATAGAGCGGGATGCCGTAGCGGGCGAATACGCTCTCGATCGCACCTGCGTAGGAGTCGAGATCACGCGCCGTGACGGTGATCTCGCGGTAACGATAGCCCTGCTCACGCACTAATTTCAAAATCTGCGACGCGACCCACTCGCATTCACTGTACGCGCTGCCCGCCTCATAGAGCGCGACGGCGTCAGTCGGCTGGGTAAATTCGTCCGCTGCGCCGAAAAAGCAGCGCTCGATATGGTCGAGCGCGCCGCGCACCTCGCCCTGCGGAAGAATTTCCTCCTCGCATGCGACGCCGGCATCGCGCGCGAGCGCGTACAGCCGCTCGCGCACGCGCAGGCTCTCGGAAAAGAGCTCGCGGTCCTGCGTGTCGCCAAGGAGCGTGACGGTCACGCTCTTCGCGCGCCGCAGCAGGATACGCAGAATGCGCAGCTCACGCCCCGTAAAATACGAAAAACCATCGAGGAAAATGTCTTTATTTTCAATATATCCCGACGCTTCGAGGTTTTCCTCCAGCTTTTCAAGCACATCGCGCGCGTCGTGCCCCGGTGCGTGGAGCTTGCTGAGGTAAATGCCGTAGATGAGAGAAAGGTCGCGCAGCTTGTCGCCGCTCTCGCCCTCGATCTGCACTACGCTCTCGGATAGCTGCTCGGGCAATACGGCGTAGGCCTGCAATTCCTCCATCACGGCGAGCAGGCTCTCCAAAAATGCCGCGCGCTGCGACGGGCGCTTGTAGACCTTGAGCACCGGCGCAAGCTCCGTGAGCGTACGCTGGAGCGTCAGGAGCTTTCCGCCCGAATCGAGCGTCACGTCCGCGCTGCCGCCGCAGATGCTCAGCACGCGCGAGGCGAGCAGCTTGAACGTCAAGGCCTCGGCATGGCGCGACGCGGTGTCGCCGCAAACACGGCACAGGTCCATCTCCGCCACATGCGAGGCGTGCTCCGGCACGAGCAGGATCTGCTGCGACGAGTCCCCCAGCGCGGCGATCCTTTGCAGCACGCGCTCGGATTTGCCCGTGCGCGCGCGTCCCATCAGTATGTGCAGCAAGCGTCCTTCCCCCTTTTTCTCTCTTAAACTTATCAATATTTTATCCTAATTTTATCATAGTTTTCTTTTTCGGGCAACGCAGAAAACGCCGTACGCATATTTTCGCCCATCACGGGAAGACTACCGAAGACCAAACCATCTTTTTAAGGAGGGAACTTCATGGTCATCGACAAGATCGCGCTGACGCTTGCTATCATCGGCGCGCTCAACTGGGGCAGCGTGGGCCTTTTCGGCTTTGACTGCGTTGCCTTTCTCTTCGGCGGACAGACCGGTATGCTCAGCCGCGTGATCTACACGCTCGTCGGCCTTGCCGGCATCTGGTGCATCACGATGCTGTTTCGCGAGAAAGAGCCGATGGAAAGCGGCGGCCAGGCGTAAAAAATAAAAGGAGAGGGAGTTCCGCTACTCCTGATAGGGGTACCTTGAAGCGTGTCCTCGGATTAGGCAGGCAG
>ENA-ORTV01004165-ORTV01004165.1-human-gut-metagenome-genome-assembly--contig:-NODE-4165-length-11170-cov-8.295996_pt1 | contig 11170 bp, 10 predicted proteins | sample MGYA00241915_ERZ509194 | MGnify/ENA primary metagenome ERZ509194 (study PRJEB26280, sample SAMEA2338810) | human gut metagenome | biome: human gut; feature: human-associated habitat; material: faeces... | reverse complement strand
GAAGAATGGATGGAGTAAAGATTTAAATTTGTATGTGGTTTTGAAGGTACATGTAAAAAGTAAGGGAGCTGTAGACCGTAAGGGTTTGCAGTTTTTTTATTGCATAGCAAAATCCGTAGGAACTTCCTGTTAAATAAAAGGCACTACGAGCCTAGGCACATTCTTTATTATTACATATTAAATAATAAAAATAGAATGCACAGTCTGAACTGCAGCATTCTTTTTCTATTATTGTTTAAGTCTGTTCTGATTACGCCAGTCTCTTGGCGATATTCCATAAATATTTTTAAATGCTCTGGAAAAATGTAATTGGTTGGGATAACCGACTGCATTACCTACATCTTTAATGGAAAGCTTTGTCAGTTTTAATAATTCAGCAGCTTTAATCATTCTATAATTCAACAAAAATTCCTGAGGAGATTTTCCAATTCCGTCTTTGAAAATTTTTCCGAAATAACTGCGGTTTAATCCGCATACAGCAGCGATGTTTTCGACAGAAATATCGTTTTGGAAATTCTGCTCTATATAAGATAGGGCTTCATGGATATAAAAATCCTGAAGACGGCTGATTTTCGATGTTTGCATGATGGAAGTAGAACGAATAAGAGCATCAATTGCAAGATAGAGATGCCCGATCAGGTGAAATGGTGTAGCGTCTCCGTGACTTGCAATATAGAGAAGTTCTTCTTTCAGTATTTCACGCAGATCCTTAGAAGTAGCTTTATAAATCGGATTATCCAAACTAAGTCCGGAAAGTTCAATGGTTTCCTTTGCACGTAGTCCGTCAAATTCAATCCATGTATATTCCCATGGGAGTTTTTCATCAGAGATATAAGTATTGATCTGACCGGGGAAAATCATGAAGCCCTGGCCACTTTTTACGTGATAGGTCTGTGTTACACCGTGAGAATCATTTGCCATTAAAATTCCGGTGCCGGAGATAATGTAGTGAAAAAGAAAATGATTACGGACGGCAGGACCAAAACTATGCGCCGGTTCACATTGTTCGTAACCAAACTGATACAATCCAAGATCGACAAAATTCTCGCTTGGAAATACTGAAAACATAAGTTCTTTCATAATAATTCCTTTCTCATAGGTGCTCTGCCGTGAAAAAATGATGTTTAGCAGATGTTAAGTCAGTTGATATATATATTTATTCTACTGATTTAATAAATAGATTGCAACTAAAATATACCAAAATGCTATACCTTTAGCAAAAAAGAAGAAAATAATAGCATTTTGGAATAAAAATTCAAATACAATGATATTTTTAGTCGCATAATGGTATGTTATAATACAACTATAAAGAAAGTACTTGATATATCGAGCGGTAACTAAAAACGAATATACCTGTGAGGAAGGAGAAAAAATGAGAAGGAAAAGAGCAGCAATTGTTTTGGGAATGTCCTGTATTCTGATGGCATCAGCAGTATTACAGGGATGTCAGCAAAATTCAAAAAGCGGAAAAGTGGAAATTGAACTTGTTCAGTATAAACCGGAGGCGGTAGATATATTTGAACAGCTCGAAAAAGAATTTAATGAGACACATGATGATATCCATTTAAAAATATCTTCCCCAAATGATGCGACAACAATTTTGAAAACACGTTTTATCAGAGAAGATTATCCGGATATTATCGGAATCGGAGGAGATATCAATTATTCGTATTTTGTTGATTCAGGAATACTGGCTGACCTTTCAGATTATGAAGGACTTAGTGAGGTAAAACCTGCTTATCTGGATATTATTGAAGGATTGGAGTTTGTTCCGACAGAAGGAACATATGGGCTTCCGTATGTGGCAAATGCGGCAGGAGTGCTCTATAACAAAGATATGTTTGCGGAACATGGATGGGAGATTCCGCAGACCTGGGATGAATTTATTTCTCTTTGCGAGGAGATTCAGAATGAAGGAATCCAGCCACTTTATTTTGGATATAAAGATACCTGGACCTGCCTTGCACCTTGGAATGCACTTGCAGTCGGACTTGCACCATCCGATGTTTGTCAGCAGGTGAATAAGGGAGAAACAACCTTCTCCAAAGAATATCCGCAAGTGGCAGAAAAAATGCTTGAATTGTTAAATTATGGTGAAGATGGACCGTTTGCATACGGATACAACGATGCATGTACTGCATTTGCAAATGGTGAATCAGCGATGTATACAATCGGAAGCTATGCAATTCCGCAGATCAAATCTGTAAATCCAGATATGAATATCGGATCCTTTGTTATGCCGACTAATGATTCGGAAGAGGACAATGTATTAAATTCAGGAGTAGACCTTCAGTTCTGCGTGATGGATGCATGTGAAAATAAAGAAGCGGCATATGAAGTCCTTGATTTTCTGATGGATCATGAAAATATCCAGGCATACTTAGATGCGCAGAATGCAGTGCCTTGTAAAGATGAAGATTTTGCACTGGCTCCGGAGCTGGAAGATATGAAACCATATATTCAGGATAACCGTATGGCGGATTACCAGGATCACTATTATCCGTCAGAAATGGCAGTCGATGCACAAATCCAGACATTTCTCATAAACCAGGATGTTGACGCATTCCTGAAAAAATTTGACAAAGACTGGATCAGATATAACAGGGATATCATTCGTATGATGGAAGATTATGAAGCAGGCAAGTAGGAGGGATACAGATCATGAATAAATTGAAAAGGATGAATGGCAGAAAGCGGACATTTTTACTGATTACGATACCGATACTTGCGTTGTTTTTCTGCTTTAATACGCTGCCACTTATTAAAGGTGTTATTTATAGTTTTACAAATTTTCGAGGATATGGCGAGTTTGACTGGGTAGGTATTCGGAATTATACAGACTTATTTACTGATGCAAGAGTCGGGAAATCCTACCTGTTTACATTCAAGCTTGCAATTGTTGCAACAATAGTTGTAAATGTGTTAAGTCTTGTTTTAGCTCTTGGATTAAACAGTAAAATTAAATTTAAAAGTGCACTCAGAGGAATGTATTTCGTTCCAAATATTTTAGGAGCACTTGTAGTGGGCTATATTTTCAATTACTTTTTCACTTATATTCTTCCGGCAGTTGTAAAAATGATGGGCGGAAAAGGTGACAGTATCCTGGCAAGCTCAAAATGGGCATGGGTTGCGATCGTAATTGTATGTGCATGGCAGTCTGTTGCAATGAATACGATTATTTATATTTCCGGACTTCAGACGGTACCGGAGGATGTATACGAAGCAGGTTCTCTTGATGGAGCGACCGGATGGAAAAAATTCAAGAATCTGACATTTCCACTGATCCTTCCATTCTTTACCATCAATATGGTACTTTGCATGAAGAATTTTCTGATGGTATTTGATCAGATCATGGCTCTTACCAAAGGAGGCCCGGCGCAGAGTACAGAATCAATTTCATTTTTGATTTATAACAATGGTATGGCCGGAGGACAGTTTGGGTTCCAGAGTGCCAATGCAGTTGTGTTCTTTGTAGTGATCGTTGTGATCTCTGTATTACAGATGAACTTTTTGGGAAATAAGGAGGAACAGTTATAATGAAAGTAAAGGTGAAAGAAAGAGTAAACTGGCCAATCACAATTTTATTGATTCTGGGTCTTGTAACCGTTATTTTTCCTCTTTATCTTACAGTTGTGATTGCATTTAAGAAACCGTCGGAAATGACAAACAGTATTTCCGGAATCTTATCACTGCCAAAAAGCTGGAGCTTTTCTAACTTTGCAGAAGCAATGCGTGTAACAGATTTCTGGCATTCACTGGGAAACAGTGTGCTGATAACGATTGTAACGGTAGTTCTTTCCATTCTGATTCATTCTATGATCGGTTATGTGATCGGAAGAAGTAAAAGTACCAGTAAATTTTACAAAGTAGCCTATCTTTATATTGTAAGCGGTATGTTTGTTCCATTTGCAATTTTGATGATGCCACTTGTGAAGCAGACAGCACAGATGGGAATTGACAATATTTTCGGTGTTATTTTGTGTTATCTTGTATTTTATATGCCGATGAATGTGCTCTTATACTCCGGTTATCTGAAAAATATTCCGCTGGCACTGGAAGAGGCTGCACATGTAGACGGGGCAACAACCTGGAAAACTTACTGGAGCGTTATTTTCCCAATCATGAAACCGATGCATGCAACAGTAGCGGTACTTACAGCACTTGGTACATGGAATGATGTTATGACACCACTTGTAATTCTGGCAGGTAGTGATGTGAACACACTGCCACTTGCACAGATGACATTCCAGACACAATTTGGAACCAATTATAATCTTGCATTTGCATCCTATTTACTGGCACTGTTTCCGATTTTGATTTTCTATCTGATCTGTCAGAAACAGATTCTGAACGGTGTTGTAAATGGCGCAGTAAAATAAATTTGACAGAAGCTTAAGGAGAAGAATATGGGAATCATATACAACGAGAAAGCAAAAACATTTACATTACATACCCAAAATACAACGTATCAGATGCAAATTGATGCATATGGATTTTTACTGCATTTATATTATGGAAGAAAGACAGATGGAGTTATGGACTATCTTCTGACCTATGCAGACCGTGGCTTCTCAGGAAATCCGCAGGATACAGGAAATGACAGAACATATTCCCTTGATGTGCTGCCGCAGGAATTTCCGTGTCGACTGACAGGAGATTTCAGGAGTCCGGTGCTTGATCTTGTAAATGCAGATGGTTCTTTTGGATGCGATCTTAGATATCAGGGATATGAGATTTGTGATGGAAAATACAATTTGAAGGGACTTCCGGCAGTTTATGCTGCCGAAGAGGAAGCCCAGACTCTGATCATTTATATGAAAGATCAGGTGACAGGATTACAGGTAGAATTACTTTATGGAGTTCTTCCGGAGTATGATGTGATCACAAGAAGTGCAAAAGTGATCAATACAGAAGAAGATAAAATCAGACTGACAAAAGCCCAAGCAGCGTGTATCGATTTCGTTCATGGTGAATTTGACGTAATTTCATTTTACGGCCGCCATGCGATGGAAAGAAATATGCAAAGAACATCGGTAGGACATGGAGCTTTTGTAATTGGAAGCCGCAGAGGAACATCCAGCCATCAGTACAATCCGATGATGATACTGGCGGAAAAAGAAACGACAGAAGATGCCGGTACCTGTTATGGAATGTCTTTTGTATACAGCGGAGGATTTAAAGCAGAAGTAGAAAAGGATCAGTTCGGGCAGACAAGAATACAGATGGGACTGCAGGAAGAACAGTTTTCTTATCCACTGAAAAAAGGAGAGGAATTTGTGATCCCTGAAGTTATTTTAACTTGCAGCAATCAGGGACTTGAAAAGCTTTCCCAGAATCTGCAGAGATGTATCCGTAAAAATCTGTGTCGCGGAAAATATAAAGAAAAAGTAAGACCGGTACTGATTAACAGTTGGGAAGCATGCTATTTTGATTTTACGGGAGAAGATATCTATCATCTTGCCGAGCAGGCAAAGGATCTGGGAATCGATATGGTTGTACTGGACGATGGATGGTTTGGAAGTCGAAATGATGACAACAGTGGACTTGGCGACTGGAAGGTTAATGAAGAAAAGCTGCAGGGAAGTCTTGGTGACCTGATCAGCAGGATCAATGCGTTAGGTGTTAAATTCGGGCTCTGGTTTGAGCCGGAGATGGTAAATGAAGACAGTGATCTTTACCGTGAACATCCGGACTGGGCAATTCAGATTCCGGGAAGAAAACCGGTAAAAGGAAGAAACCAGCTGCTCCTTGATTTTTCGAGAAAAGAAGTTGTGGATGCTGTTTATGAGCAGATGTGTCAGGTGCTCGATCAGGGAAATATCGAATATGTAAAATGGGATATGAACCGAAGTATGGCAGAAGTATATTCTATGACAGCAGAAGAACAGGGCAGTGTGCAGTATGACTACATGCTTGGACTTTATGATTTCCTGGAGCGTATTATAAGCCGTTATCCAGACCTTCTGATCGAAGGCTGCAGTGGTGGTGGAGGCCGTTTTGACGCGGGAATGCTGTATTATACACCACAGATCTGGTGCAGTGACAATACCGATGCAGTGGATCGTGTAAGAATCCAATACGGAACATCCTTTGGGTATCCGGTATCTGCAGTTGGATCTCACGTATCTGCAGTTCCGAATCATCAGACAGGAAGAAAGACATCACTCCATACAAGAGGTGTCTGTGCCATGGCAGGAACCTTCGGCTATGAACTGGATCCGGCGAAAATGACAGATGAAGAGCGCAGAGAGATCAGGGAACAGATAGTAGAATACAAAAAATATGCACAGCTTGTACAAAATGGACTTTACTATCGACTGAGTAATCCATTCGCAGAAGAAATCGGCGCATGGGAATTTGTATCAGAAGATGGGAAAGAAGTACTTGTAAATGTAGTTATGCTTGAAATCCATGGAAACATGACAGTAAATTATGTAAAAATGAAAGGTCTGTGTGCTGGACAATTCTATAAAGATTCAAATACCGGAAAAATTTATCCGGCAGAGGCGCTGATGGAAGTTGGAATTCCGATGCCGCTTGAATTTGGTGAGTACAAAGCATATCAGATTTATCTGGAAATGGTCGAGTAAAAATGAGAAAAACAAATGATATTTTTGAAAAGAGACTGGCGAAGCATATGGATGAGCTTCGCTGGCTCTATATGGAATTATATGATAATGAAGCAATGTTTGCAGAACTCTGTGAACAGATGCAGAATTACTATCATGCAAGAAATACGAAACTTCGAAAGAGAGATCTGGAGAAGGAAAAGGATCAGGCGTGGTATCGAAAAAAAAACATGCTGGGAATGATGCTGTATATTGATAATTTCGCCGGAAATTTAAGAGGAGTCAAAGGAAAGCTTAAGTATCTGGAAGAATGTGGTGTAAACTGTGTTCATCTGATGCCGTTTCTCGATTCGCCAAAGGGAAGATCCGATGGAGGCTATGCGGTTGCGGATTTCAGAAAAGTAAAGCCGGAACTTGGAACCATAGAAGACCTTGCAGATCTGGCTGAAGCCTGCCACGAAAAAGACATGAATCTGTGTATGGATTTTGTAATGAACCATACTTCCGAAGATCATGAATGGGCACAGAAGGCAAGAATGGGTGAAGGCGAATATATGAGCCGGTATTTTTTCTGTGACAATGAAAACTATGTCAGAGAATATGAGAAAACAGTGCCACAGGTATTTCCGGAAACTGCACCGGGGAATTTCACCTGGCTTCCTGAAATCGGACACTACGTGTTGACTACCTTTTATCCTTACCAGTGGGATCTGAATTATAAGAATCCGAGGGTGTTTAACGAAATGATGTATAATTTCCTTTTCCTGGTCAATCAGGGGATTGACATTCTGCGGATCGATGCAGTTCCTTATATCTGGAAGGAAATGGGGACAAGCTGCAGAAATCTTCCACAGGTACACACGATAGTCAGGATGATGCGTATGATCGGGGAGATTGTGTGTCCGTCGGTTGTATTATTAGGGGAAGTCGTGATGGAACCGGAAAAAGTAGTTCCTTATTTTGGTACCATAGAAAAGCCGGAATGTCATATGCTTTATAATGTAACCATGATGGCTACTACATGGAATACGGTTGCGACGAGAGATACCAGACTTTTACGGATGCAGCTTGATATTATGAACAACCTTCCGAAAGAGTATACTTTCTTAAATTACCTCAGATGTCATGATGATATTGGATGGGGACTGGATTTTCAGACACTTGCCGGTTGGGGAATGCAGGAAGTCCCACACAAAAGATATCTGAATGACTTTTTCACAGGAAAAATCGCAGAAAGTGTGAGCCGCGGGGAACTTTATAATGAAGATCCGATAACAGGAGATGCCAGATTCTGTGCAACGACAGCTTCCATGTGTGGAATTGAAAGTGCCGGATTTGAACAAAATGAAGAAAAGAAAAAAAGAGCAGTCAGATTTGATCTGATGCTGCATGCATATATGATGGTGCAATCCGGAATTCCAATGCTTTACAGTGGAGATGAGATTGGTCAGGTAAATGATTATACTTATAAAAATGATCCGGAAAAACGGGTTGATTCCAGGTATATCCACAGAGGAAAATTTGACTGGAAGCTGGCAGACGGACGAAAGAGAAAAGGAACGGTACAAAAAGAACTGTTTGATGGAATTGGAAAACTTAGATCCATCCGAAGTAAGGAAAAAGTATTTGACGCATCGGCAAATGTCTGGACGCTTGATACCTGGGAAAATGGAATCCTTGGAGTTGTGCGGGAACTGGAGGGCGAGCAGATGACAGCACTTTTTAATTTCGCAGAAGAGGACCGGACAGCCTGGATCGAAGAAGAGGGAGAGTATATGGATTTATATACCGGTAAAAAAGTCAGCCTTCAGGCAATAAAAATGGAAGGCCATTCCTTTGTATTAGCAAAGAAATGCTAAAGTAAGATAAAAAAAGAGCAGGTAAGAAATTCTATCCTTTCTTACCTGCTTTTGTATACTTTATTGGTTTTCCTGCATATCTTTCAGCATCTGGATAAGTTCCAAATCCTTTTCGGTAACACGGAAATTAGTGGTATAATTCCGTCCTTCCGGAGATTTGACGGAGATTTCGATGATGCTGTCTTTGCGACATGCATCTCCTTTTACTGCATGAATAAAAGGCATAAATTTAGGATGCTCCTGTTGAAAAGTGGAAAATGCGGATTTCAGTTTTGCAAGCATTCCAAGCTGTTGAAAGTTAAGCGCCATAAAATACTCCTTTATAATTCAATATATCCATTGAACCCTCCAAGGGTGTAATATGCTTTTTTATCTTCTGGTTTCAGATAAATGGAGAGAGCTTCCGGATTTTCTACAGCGTGTCCCTTTGCATTGCAGTCAGCGATCACACGTTCTGTGATAGCGGCTACAGTATATTCTGCACTCTGGTACTGAACATAGAATGCAGGATTTTTGGCAGGAACTTCTACTGGTACTTTGACTTCTTTTACAACTTCTTTTATCTCTACAACAGGAGTTGCTGTAGCCGGTGCTGATGATGTAGCTGTAGCAGTTACTGCTGATTCAAGTGTTCTTTTCTGTTTTTTCTTATCGATTCTTTTATTCATTATTATTACCCCTTTTTCAAATTGTACAACATCTATTATATTACTTTTATATGGAGAAGTCAAAATGGTATTTATCACAGATATTTTGCAGAAAATGAAAAAGGGTTGCGCATAATGGTGAGATATGAGTATAATGAGTATCGTGTAATTGGAGTATAACCGGGAGGAAAAGGTAGAATGAATAGAGCAGCATTATTTTTTGATATTGATGGGACCGTACTCAGTGAGATTACAAAAGAGATTCCCGCAAGTACGGTAGATGCACTTAAAAGGGCACACGACGCAGGACATTTTTTATTTATCAATACAGGAAGAACATACTGCAGTGTTCCGGTGGAACTGAAAAAACTTCCATTTGATGGATATTTGTGTGGATGTGGGATTTATTTTACATTTGATGAAGAAATTATTTTTGAAAAGCATCTGGATCCGGAGAGGGGCGATGAGATCGCTGATTATATGACAAAATGTCAGATTGATGGGATTTTTGAGGGAGCAGAAGATGTGTATTTCACTTCAAGAGTTTCAAGATTTGACAGATTGGAAAATACAAAAAAATACATGAACAACCGTGGACTTGGAATCGAGCGTTATATGGAGCAGAGAAGATGTCCATATGATAAAATCTTTATTTATACGGATGAAAAAAGTGATGTAAAAGCATTTTTTGAATTTATCAAAGATGATATGGAAGTAATCGACCGTGGAAGTAATACGTTTGAATGTATCCTCAAGGGCTATACAAAAGGAACTGCGATTGACTGGGTACTGGAGCATTTTGGAATGACGAGAGATCAGTCATATGTATTTGGAGACAGCAGCAATGATCTGGCAATGTTCCAGCATGCCGGGCATGCGATTGCGATGGGCGCGCATGACCAGGTGCTGGAACCTTATACAGAATTTATTACAAAGACCGTTGAAGAAGATGGAATTGCTTATGCGATGAAGAAATATGGACTGATCGATTAGAGAATCCTCCGATAAAGTGACAGAGAAAAATTCCTAAGATGCAGTAGCTTTTATAAGGTCATCAAGAGAAGCAAAATGATAACCCATTTCTTCCCATTTGGTGAGAAGTTCATCTAAGATTTCAGCGTTTGTAGAGGACGTACTGTGGAGTAAAACGATGGCACCGGGATGGATCCGCCCAAGCAGCTTTTCAAAAGCCTCTTTGTGGGATGGCTGGCTATCCTGATACCAGTCGACGTAGGCGAGACTCCAGAAGAAGGTATGATAGCCAAGATCCTGTGCCATTTTCAGGTTGGCTTCGCTGTATTTGCCTTGTGGTGGACGATAAAATCTGGAAATTTCCTGTCCGGTGATCTGCCGATACAGTTTTTCAACTGTCTGGATTTCTTCAGAAAAGGATTCCATTGTAGAAATCTGTGACATGTCTTTGTGATGCCAGGTATGGTTGCCGATGGTGTTACCGGCAGCGAGGATCTGTTTGATAAGTTCTGGATTGCTTTCCAGAAGTGTGCCGACGACGAAGAACGTTGCTGGAGCCTGATGTTTCGTAAGAGCTTCCAGAATAGCCGGTGTATTTCCATTTTCATAACCGGCATCGAAAGTAAGGTAGATTACCTTTTCGCCGGTGTCCTGTGCGTAAAAGGCATCAAATTTTTTCAACTCGTCAAATGTGGCATTGCCGACAGGGGGATCCCCATCCGTTTGGAAGCTGAGCCCCCAGTTGCCTTCAGAAGAGGTGGGAACAGCGGCTGGAAAGAAATGATCATGCAGAAATGCAGCGCCGGTTCCCACAAAGAAAGCCGCGAGGAAAAGAAAACAGATCCGTATAATATTTTTTGATTTTAATCTGGAAAACATAAAAGGAACTCCGATCGGATAGAAAACAGGTGATTGATAAAATATATGTGGAAATGGAAGGAAAAGAACCGAAATAGATAAAATAGCGGTCAGAAAATAAAGTGGACAAAAAGTAATAAAAGTGATCAAAAAATAAAAAAAAGGCTTGCATTTTTTCTGAGATGTGATATCATATTATTTGTCTTTAAGACGCGGGTGTAGTTCAATGGTAGAACACCAGCCTTCCAAGCTGGATACGTGGGTT
>ENA-ORTV01004162-ORTV01004162.1-human-gut-metagenome-genome-assembly--contig:-NODE-4162-length-11175-cov-3.824371_pt1 | contig 11175 bp, 10 predicted proteins | sample MGYA00241915_ERZ509194 | MGnify/ENA primary metagenome ERZ509194 (study PRJEB26280, sample SAMEA2338810) | human gut metagenome | biome: human gut; feature: human-associated habitat; material: faeces... | reverse complement strand
TAGTAGGAACACTGATGCTGATCGCCAGATTATTCGATGGCGTATCGGATCTTTTTATGGGAATCATTATAGATAAGACGAACACCAGATGGGGAAAAGCCCGTCCGTGGGTACTCTGGAGTGCGCCACCGCTGGTCATCAGCCTGATCATGATCTTTACAGTACCGGACCTTGGTGCAAATGGAAAAGCAATTTACCTGTTACTTGTATACATATTCCTTGCAGCGGTATGCTTTACAGCATCTAACCTTTCTTATAATACAATGCTTTCACTGGTAACCACAGAGCAGCACGACAGAAATGTCATGAACACGATCCGTTTTGAATTTACCATGATCGCACAGCTTGTGATTAACGTGATCACGATTCCACTGGTACATTTCCTTGGAAACGGACAGCGTGGCTGGACATGCATGAGTATCGTGTATGCAATCGTAGCACTTGGAATGTTCATCACAACATTTGCCGGAACAAAAGAAAGATACAAACCAATCAAAAAAGAAACAACAGCGAAGAAGAAGACACATCCGCTGAAAACAATTAAGATCCTTTGCAGAAATAAATACTTTATCCTGATCACACTTGCATTTGCAGTGATCTATACATCGCTTGGATTAACCGGAGGATCCAGAATCTACTATGCAAAATACGTATTAGGGGATGAGATGCTGAACAGTACAATGACAATGTTCAACTATATCCCGACCATCCTTACGATTATGCTGATACCTGTATTTACAAAAAGATTCGGAAAGATTAAAGCGTTGTTTGTAGGATTCTTATTCTACGCAGCAGGACTTGTACTTGAGATTGCAGGACCTGTGAACCTTCCAATGATCTACACAGGTCTGGTATTACAGGGAATCGGACATGCAGCATTGTATTCCTGCCTGTTTGCAATTGTAGGAGATGTTGTAGATTACAGCGAATGGAAAGATGGCATCCGTGAAGAAGGCATTACTTACAGTGTGACAAGCTTCGGACAGAAGATAGGAACCGGACTTGGAACAGCAGCACTTGGATGGATTCTTGCAGCCGGACATTATGATGGAACAGCAGCCGTTCAGTCAGCAAGTGCAATCTTCGCAATCAAAGGACTGTTCCTGTATCTGCCACTGGTGATTACAGTGATCGTTCTTATCATCTGGTACTTATTCATGGGAATTGATAAGATCTATCCGACAGTCAGAAAAGAACTGGATGAGCGTAGAGAAAAGGCTGAGTAAGAAAAAGCTGAGCAAGAGAAAGCCGAGTCAGAAAATATAGAATAGAAAATGTGAACTTGAATGGTAATTAGGAATAAGCCGGAAGATGTAATGTCTTCCGGCTTATTTTAATCGCCATGCGTTCGGAAGAAGCTGCCGGTGGCAGGTTCTGTAGATACAGAAAACTTTGGCACATAAAAAGGCAGGAAATGAAGTCCTGCCTTTAAAAAATAATATGTAAGATTTAAAATTAACCAACAATGCGGTATTTCTTATCTACAGCATTCAGAAGTTCATGTCCGTCTTCTGTTACGAGAACAAGGTCCTCAACACGAACACCGTATTTTCCTTCGAGGTAGATACCAGGCTCGATAGAGAAGATCATACCAGGCTCAGCTACATTCTTGTTGATCGGGCTTACATCACCATACTCGTGATCTTCCTGTCCGATGAAGTGTCCAAGACGGATTCTCCAATATTCGCTGTATCCGGCTTCGTCGATCAGATCTCTTGCCTGAGCGTCGATATCACAGAAACGTACACCAGGTTTGATAACGGCTTCAGCCTTCTCAACTGCTGTACGAACCAGATCATGGATAGCAGCCTGCTCATCATCTACGCTCTTGCAGTAGAATGTTCTTGTCATATCTGAGCAGTAACCTTTCCATACACAACCCATATCGATCAGGACACATTCTCCGGCTTTCAGAGTTCTTGTCTCACTTGGTGTATGGTGCTGGTCAGCAGCGTTAGGTCCAAAGCATACGATTGTATCAAAGCTTACTCCGCTAGCTCCCTCTTTCAGGTACTCAGCGTCGATGAAGTCAGCAACTTCTTTCTCTGTCATACCTTCTTTGATGAAATTAGCAACTCTTTCCATAACCGTATCATTGATCACAGATGCATGTTTCATGATCTCAATCTCCTCAGCGTTTTTGACTGCACGAACACCGTCTACGCAGTCAGATCCCCAGATTGTCTTCATCTCAGGGCAGCGCTCCTGAAGTGGAATGAGGAAACGAGCCGGCCATGTCTTGTCAATTCCAAGAGTACTCTTGGTATCGATGTGCTCCATCAGAACTCCGATCTGATCATCCATGTCACTGAACCATACTTCTTCAAATCCTGTATTTGATACATAATACAGATAGTTCAGGAATAATGTATGCTTTCCACTTGTTCTGAGTAACAGTGCATATAATCTTTCCCCAGGATTTACCATGATTCCTGTTAAAAAGCGGACGCTCAGTGGATCAGATACCAATAACTGATCAATTCCTTTCTCATTCATTTTTTCCAATACGCGGTTAATTCTTTCGTTCATTGTTAAAATGCTCCTTCCTGTGCGTTTTGTTAAAAATCCTATTTAAGATAATAACATGAATTGGCTAAAATGACTAGAACTTTAGTGAATTTAAAGGGCCAGTGGGGACGGTGTTTGTGGCTTTTTTTGTGTCCCCTCCGGTAATTTTGTAAAAAAATAGGACTGCATTGTTTGGGAGGAGTGCAGTCCTGAGGAAAAAGTTATGAAAAAGATTTAAAGTGTTTGTTCTTTCGAACAATTCTTAGTATAGAAGGAATATGTGATGAAAGTGTGATGGAATTAGGAAGAAATTGTTAACAAATGAAAAACAGAAAATAGAGTATGATTAGATATCGGATAAAGAGGTACAGTATTGAAATCAAAAAATGCGGATGTTAGAATATAAAAAGAATATATTTATTTAAGGAAAAGAGTTATGGGAATTTTTTCAAAACCAGAAGTTATTATTTTAAAGGAATCTAACAGTGCAAAAGAATATTTGGAACTGCTTGAAGAATTACTTCCGAAGGCCAGTGAAGAAATTAAGAGTAAGATTGAAAAAGAAATCATAATTATAAAGGCTGGAATTGCAGGAGAGAATAATATTTTATTTGAGTTGAAGAACAGCAATATGGATATGTATGTACTGCAAGATATTTATATAGAGACAGAAGATGGACGTGGTGCGCAAATTGATTTTATTGTTATCACGGAAAAGATTACTTTCTTTATTGAATGTAAGAATCTTGTGGGGAATATAGATATAGATTCCAAAGGAAATTTTGTCCGAACCGTGACATATGGAAGAAAAAAATACAAAGAAGGAATTTATTCTCCAATTACACAAAATGAACGGCATATGGAGATAGTGAAAGAAAGCAAACTAGAAAATAGAAATCTTCTTACAGGAATGATAGTAAGAAAATCATTTCATTCATTTAATCGATCATTGGTTGTATTGGCGAATCCGAAAACTGTATTAAACGACAGATATGCGAAAAAAGAAGTAAAAGAGAAAGTAATTCGCGCGGATCAATTAATCACAACGATAAAAAAGGTTGCTGCGGAATCAAGATTACCTTCATCATCAAAAAAAGAGATGAAAGAAATCGCAGAAAGTTTCTTAAAAAGGAATCAGGAAAACCGGAAAAATTATATAGAAAAATACGAAGAATTAACAAAAGAAATAGAACTGGAAAAAGGGAATACTTCTAAAGTAGAAGAGCTAAAAGACAATAGTACGGAAGAATCATCAGTAAAAGAGACAGAAATGAGATTAATATGTCCGAAGTGTGGAAAACAGCTTGTCCTGCGTACTGCAAGACGTGGGGCAAATGCGGGTAGACAATTTTATGGATGCTCTAATTTTCCAAAATGCAGATTTATTATGAACATAGCAGATGAATAATTCACCAAGGAGGAATACACCATGCGGATTCTAATCTACGGCGCCGGAGTCATCGGAAGCTTCTATGCATCCAGATTCGCCAAAGCGGGACTGGATGTAACAGTCTTAGCAAGAGGGCAGCGGTTAAAAGAATTACAGGGACACGGTCTATGGTACAGAGGCAAGACAAGAACGCATAAAGTTGAGGTTAAGACGATCAGTGAGTTAAAGCCGAATGACCGCTACCAGTTTATTTTCCTGACCGTACGTGAGAATCAAGTAGAAGAAGCACTGGAAGACATCAGTAGGAATGAAAGTCCGAATGTTGTCACTATGGTCAATACGATCAAACCATATGGCAGATGGGAGAAAATCTGCGGAAAAGGCAGGATCCTTCCGGCATTTCCGGGAGCGGGCGGCTGTATCGAAGGTGGGATTCTGGATGCACAGCTTTTGCCAAGAGCAATCCAGCCGACAACATTCGGTGAGATCGGAGGAAGAAAGAGCAGCAGGGAAGAAGCACTGGCATACATATTTAGAAAAAGCCACATTCCATATCAGATCGTTCCGGAAATGCATCACTGGCAGATCTCACATCTTGGCGTGATCATTCCGCTGGCAGATGCTTATTACCAGAGCAGACATCCGGAAAAAATCTGTGCAAATGAAAAATTGATGACGCTGACAGCTTATCGGATGAAAAAGAACCTGAAGTGGATCGCCCAGAAGGGAATGTTGTGCCCGGCAAAGCTCTATATGATCAAAGATATGCCGACAGGAATGCTGGCAGGGGTTTTAAGTAGAGTATATCAGAGTGAATTTGGCAACAGATTTCTTTACAGACATGCGATGCATGCACCGGAAGAATTCCAGCGGCTGCATCAGGAATTCTATAATTATATGAAGACACATACGAAAGAGAGTAACAAAACATGATAAGACCGATTATGAAAGACATATTTTTCCTGAACCAGAGATCCGAGCCGGCAACAGAGGCGGACAAGCAGGTTGCAGTGGATTTGTTAGATACATTGAAAGCGCACGAGGAAGGCTGTGTCGGCATGGCAGCGAATATGATTGGCGTGAAGAAATGTATCATAGCCGTTAATATGGGATTCATGAATATGGCAATGTTCAATCCGAAGATTGTAAAACGTTTCGGAAAATATGAGACGGAAGAAGGCTGCCTTTCCCTTACAGGTGTGAGAAAATGCACCCGGTATCAGGAGATTGAAGTAGAATATCAGGACATGAATTTCAAAAAGCAGAGACAGAAATATACCGGATGGACGGCACAGATTATTCAGCATGAGATAGATCACTGTCAGGGCATAGTGATATGACACTAAGAAAAGTAAATGTTTTCCTCCTGTTTTATTGACACAATTGTATCAATAGCATACAATAAAACCAGATTGTTAATAAAATAACATATAAAACGTGAAGATTACAGGAGGGTAATAGCATGGCAAAGATTTTATGTAGTCCAAGTAAATATGTACAGGGTGCAGGTGAGCTGAAGAAGCTGGGTGAATATGCTCAGAAGTATGGCGAAAAAGCACTCGTACTGATCACAGAATCCGGATATAAACGTATCGGGGACGTTGTAAATACCGGATTTGAAGGATACGAGATCACACCTGTGTACGAGTATTTCAACAGAGAATGCAGTAAGAATGAGATCAACCGACTGGTAGACATCATGAATGAGAAGGGCTGTGATGTCGTGATCGGTATCGGCGGTGGTAAGATCCTGGACACGGCCAAGGCAGTTGCTTATTATAAAGAAGCACCGGTTCTGATCTGTCCGACGATCGCCTCAACAGATGCACCTTGCAGCGCACTGTCTGTTATTTATACAGATGCTGGTGTATTCGAAGAGTACTTATTCCTTCCGGCCAACCCGGACATGGTGCTGATGGATACTGAGATCATTGCAAAGTCACCGGTAAGACTTACTGTTTCCGGAATGGGTGATGCGCTGGCAACATACTTTGAAGCAAGAGCCTGTCAGGTAAGCGGAGCAACGACATGTGCGGGTGGACAGGTTACACAGGCAGCAATCGCACTTGCAAAACTCTGTTTTGATACGCTGATGGCAGAAGGAGTAAAGGCAAAAATTGCTTTGGAAGCAGGAGCATGTACACCGGCTGTAGAAAAAGTCATTGAAGCCAATACATTACTGAGTGGTATCGGATTTGAGAGCGGCGGACTTGCAGGAGCACATGCAATACATAATGGATTTACCGTACTGGATGAATGTCACCACATGTACCACGGCGAGAAAGTCGCATTTGGAACGATTACACAGCTGGTACTGGAGAACATTCCGGCAGAAGAACTGGAAGATATCATCGACTGGTGTATCGAACTGGGACTGCCTGTGACATTAAAAGAACTGGGAATCACAGAAGTAACAGATGAGAAGCTGATGGCAGTTGCAACGGCAGCCTGTGCAGAGAACGACACGCTTCACAATATGCCATTCGAGGTAACTCCGGAGACTGTATGTGCAGCGATCAAAGCAGCAGATGCATATGGTAGATATTTCCTCGGAGAATAGTAAGTAATCTGTGCAAATAAGAAATATGTAATCCAAATACATAATCTAATACATATTCTGTAATAAGAAATACTTTTCAAGACTGGGAGAGGGATAGAATTCCACTCGCCCGGTTTGGAAAGCATTTTTTTGCACGTTTTTCTATCTTTCAAGAATAACTTAACTTCTTTTTTACAAAACTATCGAGTAAATTCAATATTTTCATACTATATCTGAAAATGTACAAAAAACCAAATCAGAAAGTGTGAGAAATATCTATGATCAAATCCTATGTTATTGATACCAATATTTTAATCCAGGCACCTTATGCATGTCAGTGTTTTGAAGAAAACAGGGTGATATTGCCATTGGTTGTATTAGAAGAACTGGATGGCCTGAAGAAAGCAGAAGGAGAAAAGGGTGCAAATGCAAGGCGGGCGATCCGTTTTCTGGAAAAGCTCAGACGGAAAGGAGACCTTTTAAAAGGTGTCCAGATGGGAAATGGAGGAATCCTCCGTGTGGAGACCAATTGTGTGAATGTAGAACTGCCGGAAAGCCTTCCGGAAGATAAGCCGGATAACCGGATCTTAAAAGTATGTAAGGGAATCCGGGAAGAAGAAAAGCCGGTCGTTCTGGTGACAAAAGATCTGGTCCTTAGGTTAAAAGCACAGATTCTCGGAATTGAAGCCCAGGATTTCAGCACAGAGCAGGTGATCGAGGAAGAAGGTCAGTACAGTGGCAGACAGATATGTTATGTGGCGGAAGATAAATTCAAGGAATTCAAGAAAAAAGGCATTCGTCTGAAGGAACTGTATTTGTCCGATGAAGATGGCAATAAGATCCAGCCGGAATTTACGGAGAACGAATTTATCATATTGAAGGCGGACCAGTCTGTGAAAAAGACACATCTGGGAAGAGTCGAGGGAAAGAAAGTAGTACCGTTAGAATACCGAAAGAGTCAGCCTTATGGAATCAAACCGAGGAATGCCGGACAGTATTTCTTACAGGAAGCATTGATGAAATCCGCAGAGAAAGCACCGCTTGTAATTGTAAAAGGAATGGCAGGAACGGCGAAGACGTTTTATTCACTGGCAGTCGGACTGGAGAAGGTGCTGAACAATCCGACCGGAGAATATAGAAGAATTCTGATCTGCAGACCGAATGCGCAGTTTGACCAGGATATTGGTTTCCTTCCGGGAGACGAGCAGGAAAAGATATCACCTTTGATGCGTCCGATCGTAGATAATCTGGAGCAGCTGATTGATTCGGATGAAGAAGAGCGTTATCAGGATGAACAGGAATTACAGGGCAAGATCGAAGAGATATTTGCCAGAGGGCTGATCCAGACAGAAGCAATGAATTTCATCAGGGGCAGGTCATTTGTCAAGACCTATCTGATCATAGACGAGGCGCAGAATATGACTCCGAATCAGGTGAAAGGAATCATAACGAGAGCAGGAAAAGGAACAAAGATCATTCTGCTTGGCGATCCGAATCAGATCGACCGTCCGTTTCTGGATGAAAGGACGAATGGACTCAGTTATGCATCGGAGTATATGAAGGGCAGCTCATTATGCTATCAGATTACAATGTCGGTAGAAGAATGTGAGCGTTCCGAGCTTGCGATGGATGCGATTCATAGATTATAGACATAGATTATAGAATTAGAAGGGAACGAAATAAAATTGAGCAAAGTAACATATAAAGCAATCAAAAATATGCCGGAGGTGAATGCCTATATCGAACAGGGAAACAGAGTACTCGGAGCACTTGGATATACCGAACATTCCAGAGGACATGCAGTAAAAGTGGCGGAAACTGCAGGAAATATACTGGACAAATTAGGCTATAACCAGCATAAGATCGAACTTGCAAAAATTGCGGGTTATATGCACGACATGGGAAATTGTGTAAACCGTGTGGATCATGCACACAGTTCTGCGATCATGGCATTTCAAATTTTGAGAGATTTAAAAGTACCGGATGAAGACATTGCGGTGATCGTCAGTGCGATCGGCCAGCACGATGAAGCAACCGGTATGGCCGTAGATGCAGTCTCTGCGGCATTGATCCTGGCAGATAAGACAGATGTAAGAAGAAACCGTGTGCGTAATACGATCAAGGAAAGCTTTGACAAGCATGACCGGGTGAATTATGCAGCGGTGGCATCCAGTCTGCATGTAAATGTAGAAAAGCAGGTGATTTTACTGGAGATTGAACTGGATGAAGGAATCTGTTCTATTTTAGATTACTTTGAAATCTTCTTACAGCGTATGCTGATGTGTAAGCGTGCGGCGGAGATGCTTGGGATGAAGTTCAAGATGAAGGCGAATGGGAATAAAATCTGTTAAAAAGTATTTACGGACTTTTTTGTATCCTATTGGAGGATAATAAAAATATAAGGATTGACATTCATTTAAAGGCAATGTTATGATACAATTAACACAAAAAACATATGTGGATTTTTTCTTAGTGTAGTCTATTTTTCGCCACATGGTCGATATATTCGGTCATGTGGTTTTTTAGTGTTATAGAATTTTTTATTGCTCTAGGAAAATCAACTTGTTTTAAGGTGTATTAGTTTAGTAAAAGGAAGGAGAAATATATGGATCAGACGTATATGAAAAAACAACCGGTATTAAAGCTGATTTTGTCTATGGCATTACCGATGGTAATTTCTATGATGGTTAGTTCACTTTATAATATTGTGGACAGCTTCTTCATCGCCAAGATTAGCGAAGATGCTATGACGGCATTATCACTGGTGTATCCAGTGCAGAATCTGATCAATGCCGTAATGATTGGATTTGGAATTGGAATCAATGCGGTTATCTCGTTTTATTTAGGAGCACAAAATAAAAAGATGGCAGACAGAGCGGCGACGCAGGGAATGCTTCTTGGAACAATTCATGGAATCGGCTTTATGATTCTAGGAATTGCAATTATGAGACCATTTTTAAGAATGTTTACAAGTAATGCCCAGATTATAGAATATGGTGTGCGTTATTCTAAAATTGTATTTTTATTTGCAACAGCTTTATCATGGCAGTTAGTATTTGAAAAGACATTTCAGGCTGTAGGCCGAATGGTGGCATCCATGACTTGCATGATGACAGGATGTATTATTAATATTGTTTTGGATCCGGTAATGATATTTGGAATTGGTCCATGTCCGAAGCTTGGAATAGAAGGTGCCGCATTGGCAACAGGAATTGGGCAGGCAGCAGGTGCCTTGTTATATCTGATTCTTTACATTGTGAAGCCTCTTCCGGTTAAATATAAAAAAGAATATTTAAAACCTGATGTAGGAATATGGAGAAAACTGTATGTAATTGGAATACCGGCATGTCTCAATATGGCGCTTCCATCATTACTAATTTCTGTACTGAATGTAATTTTAGCCGGCTATGGAGAAGTGTATGTATTTGTCCTTGGAGTTTATTATAAACTTCAGACGTTCTTATATCTTCCGGTAAATGGAATCGTTCAGGGATTACGTCCACTTATTGGATATAACTATGGAGCAAGAGAATATAAACGAGTACATAAGATATTTCAGGACGGTTTGATTCTGGTACTTGTGATGATGTCTGTCGGAACAATAATATGTTTTGCAATTCCAGGACAGCTGATTGGATTGTTTACAGAAAATGCTGTGACGATACAAAAAGGAATTACAGCATTGAAAGTAATCAGTATTGGATTTATTGCCTCATCCGTATCCGTCATTTGTTGTGGAGCATTGGAAGGACTTAGAAAAGGAATGCCGTCATTAATTATATCACTTTGCAGATATGTGGTAGTGATCATACCAACAGCATTTATTGTAAGTCATTTTATTGGAGCGGTTGGTGTATGGCATGCATTCTGGACTTCAGAAGTTGTTACAGCTCTGATATCGTATTTGGTTTATAAAAAATGTGTAAAACTATAAAGAAATTTCCAGTATTCAATAAAATAAAGAATAATGATTATGTGTGAACATAGGAAAAGGAGAAAAAGAATATGAAGTTTGCATTTTTGATTATGGGAGAATTTGATTCATCTAAAGATTATGCCAGTATCCATGAAAATGAAGCACAGATGATAGGTGTTGCAAGTATTGAGGAGGCTAGAAATGTTGCCCGAAAATTACAGGAGGACGTAGATTGTATAGAACTTTGCGGGGCTTTCGGAGAAAACGGAGCACGAGAAATAATAGAAGCAACAGGAAATAAACTGCCAATAGGGTATGCAACACATCTTCCAGAGCAGGATGTTGTATACGCTAAAACGTTCCCAAACGGCTAGCTTTGTAAAGAAAAAAATAGAATACTGGAAAGCAGTAAGAGCATGGCAATAAGTTTGCTATGCTCTTTTTGTTTGCGCGCCATGGGCGCGCTCTAACGGGTGAAAGTCCCGAACACGCCTAGGCAACGAGGAAGTGTATAGCTGAACAGCAAGGGTGTCCATTGTGAGGTGGAATCTGAAGGAAGCTGTAAGCAAACTCTTGGTCCGACGGACAGAAATCACATATAAAGCTCGGAAATGCGGATAAGTTTGCAAAAGAAGATGAAGTCCAAAAGTTGCTGGAAGTACGAGTAAATGTGGCGGATAGATGAGAGGAAAGAGCGTGCACCTTAAGTGAGGAGGTCTCACAGGGGGTTCATCCGTCCAGTAACAACGAACTGTGAGAAGTCAGCAGAGCCCATAGTAGTGAAGAAGTCTCTGTAATGGAGATGGAGCAAAGGGGCGAACA
>ENA-ORTV01004161-ORTV01004161.1-human-gut-metagenome-genome-assembly--contig:-NODE-4161-length-11178-cov-2.533759_pt1 | contig 11178 bp, 10 predicted proteins | sample MGYA00241915_ERZ509194 | MGnify/ENA primary metagenome ERZ509194 (study PRJEB26280, sample SAMEA2338810) | human gut metagenome | biome: human gut; feature: human-associated habitat; material: faeces... | reverse complement strand
CGCTTCGTCGGCTGTAGCGGCCAGATAATGCGGGGCGAGATCCACACCGTAGGCACGCAGCACTTCACGCGCTTCGGTTTCCACCAGATTGACGCGGCCTTCCGAACGCACACGGGCAAAGATGGCTTCGGCCTTTTCCCGGCGTCCGGCGGGCAGCTCGGGCGGCACGGAAGCGGCCTCTTCCAGAAGGGCGGCGCGGCGCTCGCTGTATTCCACAAGCACGCCCATGGTGCGGACGGCTTCATCCACAGCCCCGAACACGGGCACGCCCTGCTCGCTGAGGTATTTCAGGCAGTCGGGCTGCTGGGGCTGGTAGATGGAGTGCATGACAACGGGCTTGTCGCCCTTCCGGATGCGCTCGGCCATGCTCTTGGCCACATCCATTTCCAGCACGCGGAATTCTTCCGACAAATCGGCATACCCGCCGTACAGACCGACAATGACGATCCCGTCCACATCCGGATCATCAAGAAGCACCTCGAGACAGCGATCGAACACCCACATGTCGCCTTCGGGCGTACCCGCGAGGTCGACGGGGTTCTTGATGGGGCAATGCGGCTTGAGTATGGCACGCAGCTTTTCCTGCGTGGCCTCGGAAAGCACGGGCGCTTCCAGGCTGTTGGCCTCGCAGAAGTCCGTCGCCATAACGCCGTGCCCGCCGCCGTCGGTAAGGACGGCTATGCGCTTGCCGTGGGCGGGTTTGCACTTGGAAAAGGCTTCCGCCGCATCCAACAGCTCGTTGGGGGTGTTGACGCGCACCACTCCGGCCTGCGCCAGAGCTGCATCAAAAATCCTTTCGCTACCGGCGAGGGAACCGGTGTGCGAAGCGGCGGCGCGGGCTCCGGCGGCACTGCGGCCGATCTTGATGTCGGCAATTGGCTTGCTCACCGAGGTACGGCGGGCGGCTTCAAGGAACTTGCGCCCATCCTCCTCGTTTTCCACCCGCAGCCCTTCCATATAGAGGAGCATGACCTTGGTGTGATCATCCTGCTCGATATACCGGACAAAGTCATTGAAGCGGACATCCATCTGGTTGCCGATGGTGGCCCAGCAACTGTAGCCCATGCCGCGCTTTTTGGCGTTGAAATTCAGATCGATGCCGAAGTTGCCGCTCTGCAGCACGAGGCTCATGGGGCCGGGGGCAAGGTCGATGATGCTCGCGTTCAGGCTGACCGCCGAACTGTACATCCCCATGCAGTTGGGGCCCATGATGCGCATGTTGCCCTTGCGGGCGATCTCCAGCATCCGGCGTTCGATTTCCTTGCCTTCGGGACCCGTTTCGCCAAAACCGGTGGAAACGACGATCCCGGTCTTCACGCCCTTCTCCACGCACTGCTCGATGATGGGCAGGATGTGCTTGGGCGCGATGGCGATGATGGCAAGATCCACTTCGCCGGGAACGGACAGGATATCAGGGTAGGTCGGCTGGCCGAGGATTTCGCCGCCGGAGCGGGAAATCAGATGGATTTCTCCCTGAAACTTGTTGTCGATCAGGCTTTTGGCCGTCCAGTAGCCGTATTTCTTGGTGTCCGAGGAAGCACCAATGAGCGCTACGCTTTTGGGACGGAACAGAGGAATAAGGTCGGACATGATGCTCTCCATATAAGCGTTCTCTGTGACCGGCACTCCGCCATTGCGGAACCTGAGAAGACTTCTCCGGAAAACTCCGGAAAAAGCGTTCCGCGCTACTCTTCCACAACGCCGACGGCGACATCGGGACAGACCACGCCGCAGATGTTGCAGAGCACGCACTTTTCCGGATGCGCCCGTTCGATATAATTGTATCCTTGCCCGTTGATTTCCGTACCGATGGCCAGAACCCCCTTGGGGCAGGCATCCACGCACAGGCCGCAGGATTTGCAGCGGCGGGCATCGATCACGTGAGTCTTGGTCTTGCTCATGGCTTATTCCCCTTTCCCGGCGGCTTCATAGCCAGCGTTGAAGGCTTTGATGTTGAACTCAAGCAGCTCGGGCTTCTTCCTGCCCATCGTCTCCTCGAGCACGGCCATGATCGTTTCGCGCTTCAAGAGCTCCGTCTTTGCGATGACGGCGCCCAGCATCACCATATTGACGCTGCGTACCGATCCCACTTCCACGGCGATTTCGGAGACGGGCAAAAGGATCTGCGTGAAGCCTTCGGCCGTGCCCGGATTCTCCACCAGCGAGGCGTTGGTAAACAACATGCCGCCGGGGGCCACGCCGTGGAGGCACTGCTCATAGATGGACTGGCTCAGCGCCACGGCGATGGTGGCGTCATTCTCCACAATGGGGCTGCCGATGGCTTCGTCGGAAATGATGATGAAGGCAGTGGAGTCGCCGCCGCGCTGCTCAATGCCGTAGGTCTGCGTCATGACGACCTTCAGGTTCTCCCTCATGGCGCCCTCGCAGACGAGTTTGGCCATCAGCGCAGAGCCCTGCCCGCCCGATCCGGAAAACATACATTTGACCAGCATGATTTCTACTCCATTTCGCTTTTGAAGACCTGAGGCTTGAAGTAACCGAGCATTTCTTCGGAGCACCATTTATAGGAATCCTGCACGCTCTTCTTCAGGCCTGTGGGGCACGGGACAATGACTTCGACGAACGAGTAGCCGAGGCCTTTCACCTGGCACTCAAAAGCCTTCTGGATACTCTTTTTGGCGTGCATGATATGCTTGGGCGTGGCCACGCTTTCACGGGCGAGGTACTTCACGCCGGGCATTTCACGCATCATTTCGGGCACCAGCAGGGGGTAGCCCTGCCAGGTCACGTCGCGGCCCTTGAGCGTGGTGGCGGTCACCTGACCGTCCAGAGTCGTGGGGGACATCTGGCCGCCCGTCATGCCGAATACGGAGTTGTTGACCATGATCGACGTGATGGGCATCCCCTTGTTGGCCGCGTGCATCAGGTCGCCAAGGCCGATGGCGCAGGAGTCTCCGTCGCCGCAGTAGGTGAACACGATGTTGTCGGGACGGCAGAGCTTGTAGCCCACCGCGAACGAAGGGGAACGCCCATGCGTGGCTTCAATGGCGTCCACATCCATATAATGGTGGGAGAAGCCGCCGCAGCCGATGCCCACAATGGCAATGGCGCGTTCGCGGATGCCCAAGGTTTCGATGGCTTCAGCCACCAGGCGGGTGACGATGCCGTGACCGCAGCCGGGGCAGTAGCTGGTCAGCTTGTCCAGATTCAGAGTCTTGCCGTATTTCGCGCTGAGATTTTGCATTCCGATTACTCCTCCAACAGACGGTTCACTTCAGCGGTCATTTCCGCGAGGGTGTACATAGGCATATCGCCGCCGGTCTTGCCGAAGAAATGCACCGGGACGCGCCCGTTCACGGCAAGGCGCACGTCATCCACCATCTGACCGTGGTTCATTTCGACGACAAGGATCTTCTTCAGCGTGGAAGGCAGGTTCTCGAACGCCTTATCGGGGAAAGGCCACAGCGTGACGGGACGGATGCTGCCCACTTTCTTGCCCTGCGCCCGCAGATTGGCGACCAGATCCTTGCACATGCGGCCATGAATGCCGAAGGCGACGACGATAAGTTCGGCGTCCTCAGTGTTGCTTTCCTTCCACTGTTGCTCCTTGGCGCGGATGGTCTCGTACTTGGCGCGCAGGTGCTCGTTCATGACGTAGCCGTCCGCGTGGGAATAGCTGCCGGTGATGAGCGCGCGCTTGGGATGATCCTTGGTGCCCGTATAGGCCCAAGAGGAAGTATCGTATTCCGCCGAATAATCATGATATTCAGGCAGAACCGCCGTTTCCGTGGTCTGGGCTGTCACGCCGTCGAACACGAAAAGAACCGGAGTGCGGTAGGTGTAGGCGAGCCGGATCCCCTCAGGGACGAGATCCACGATTTCCTGACCGTCGGAAGGCGCGAGCACCGGCACATGGTAGTCGCCATGCCCGCCGCCGCGGGTGGACATGTAGTAATCGCTCTGCGCACCCAGAATATCACCGTCGCCCGGGCCCACACGCATGGAGTCGAGCATCAGGCAGGGCAATTCGGCACCGCACATGAAGGAAATGGCTTCCTGCATGAGCGTCATGCCGGGCCCGGAACTGGAAGTCGCACACAACATGCCCGTACAGGCCGCGCCCGCCAAGGCGCTGGAAACGGCAAGCTCGCTTTCCATCTGCAGCATCTTGCCGCCGTACTGCGGCAGGATGACGGCCATGCGCTTCATGACGTCGGTCGCGGGGGTAATAGGGTAGGCAAAATGGAATTTAACACCACAACGCGCCAAACTTTCCGCGAATGTTTCCGTGTTTTTTAAGAACATGGTCTGCTGAGTCATACGCACCTCAATGGCAATCACAGTGTCGTGAATGGAACTAAAAACATCAGCCTCAGGCCCGTGAGCCTTTTTTCAGGATGCTTGCATAAACCGGGGAACCGAATCTTTTCTTAAAAACATACCGTATAATGGTATTATATACCATTTATTTCAGGTTAGACGCACTGTATTTCTATGTCAATAGGGGAACCGACTTTTTACGTTCAAACCTCTCATCCTTTCTTTTTTAACGAATGGTATAAATATATTATGAAACATTTATTTTCTCAGAGCCATAGCCACCCTCTTCTCCGGTGCCCGCATATTCCACAAACAGCAGACATCGGCAATCCTATTCCGTTTTCATGCCCGTTCCGGTCCCGTCTCCCGGACAAGCTCCCTCCGCAGGCTTTCTATAATCATAGTATGCTCTATTTTTTGAGTAAAAAAACACAGCAAAGCTCTTTTCCTGCTTTCATGGGCTCGCCGTTTTTTTCTGAGGGTGATTGACATACCGACAAAATGCGTTTTATATTTCAGTACGACATACCGTAATTCGGTTTATTTTGCTTTTTAACAGGCTAAGGGGATGTAAACCTTCACCACTCTCTTTAAGGAGAACCACGGCATGAGTGGAGCAAGACAGATCAGTTTCGAAGATGCCCCGTTTTCGGCCATTCATAAAAAAATCACCGCCGGCACCTTCATGGGCCAGATCAGCGACGGCTATACGCTGGGCATTGTCGGCATTTCGCTCAACTATGCTATGGAACCTCTGGGGCTTACCAGCTTCTGGATGGGGCTCATCGGTGCCGGTTCCATGTTCGGCATCTTCTTCGGCAGCCTTCTGGCGGGCATCACGGCGGATAAAATCGGCAGACGGCCTCTCTACGCTTCACTCATGCTGCTGACGGCCATCGTTTCCGTGCTGCAATTCTTCCTCTCCGATCCGCTGCTCATCGCCATAGTGCGCTTTGTCCTGGGTATGCTCATCGGCGCGGACTATACGGTGGGCATCCCACTGCTCAGCGAATGGGCTCCGGCCAAAAAACGCGCGGGCATCCTGGGGTGGCTGCTGGTCTTCTGGACCATCGGCTATTGCATTTCGTATATTGTCGGCTTTTTCATGGACGGTTTTGTCGCCGCCTTTGGCAACGACGGCTGGCGTCTCGTGCTCTGCACTTCCGTTGTGCCCAGCCTGATCGCCCTCGTCATCCGCTTCGGCACGCCCGAATCCCCCCTGTGGCACATCGCCAAGGGGCGCCCTCAGGAAGCTCTCGCCAACATCCATGCTTATCTCGGCAACCAGTATGGACTGCCTGCTCGCGGAGAGGAAAAGCCCGCTTCCACTTCGTGGTTCGCGCTGTTCGCTCCTGAGCAGTGGCGCAATACGGTGGTGTCCGGCGTATTCTTCTTTGCCCAGGTGCTGCCTTTCTTTGCCATCAGCATCTTCCTGCCGCTGGTGCTCACCAAGATGAATATCCAGAACCCCAACGCCTCCGGCGTGCTGTACAACGTGTTCACCCTCATCGGCGTGCTCGTGGGGCTCTGGATATACGGCATTGCAACCCGCCGCGCTTATCTGCTCTGGACCTTCTACGTATCCGCGGCGATCCTTACTGTGATGATCCTGTGGACCTCAATGTCCCCGCTCGTCGCGCTCATCATGATCACCGCCTTTGCCCTCGTGCTCGCGGCCTCCATCGTCCCTGAATTTTCCTATCCCGCGGAGCTGTTCCCAACGGAACTGCGCGGCTCCGGCGTAGGCCTGACCATTGCCATCAGCCGTTTCGGCGCGGGCGGAGGCACCTTCCTCCTGCCCATCGTGAGCGAACAGTTTGGCATCCATATGGCCCTCTGGTGCTGCGTGATCACCCTGCTCTTCGGCGGCATCATCTGCCACATGTGGGCACCTGAAACCTCCGGCAGAGGCAAAAAATAGCCCCCGACCAAGGGCAATTCGGTTTGGCTTTGATCCCGGCCACTCCGAATTGCCCATTTCATCAAGAATGACCCTCTAAATGTGGCGTTCTCTTTTATTCAGGCAACAGATGAAAGGTTGCGAAGAGATCGACAAACGGGCGGCTCCGATGAGGAACCGCCCGTTTCGTTTATTCTGTGATCACTCTGTGCCGGATTGTGCGCCATTTTGTACAGATAGCGATCAAAAACGATCGCTCTGTGCCAGCGCCGCAGCACTCCCCAAGCGTTAAATCAACATAACCACGTGCCGCACAAAGGGATTCAAACCGTGTACCGAATACCCCGCTGTACTGAATTGATCGCTACCCCACTCGGTGCCAGCGGCACATCAAAAACATGAATGCACAAAAAAAGCCCCTATGGATAGTATCCATAGGGGCTTGAATTTTCTGGTTGCGGGGGCAGGATTTGAACCTACGACCTTCGGGTTATGAGCCCGACGAGCTACCGTGCTGCTCCACCCCGCGACATGCGACAGAAGGGAATATAGGGGCCGGATTCACGTTTGTCAAACATTTTTTCATCTTTTTTCTCAAAAAGAGAATAAAACGACACAATGCACCCTGAATACTGGTTTTATTTCGCTAAGCCATACCGGATTCCGAGGGTTCGGCACAACATGCCGCGGCAGGCCACGGGCGGACAGTTATCGGCAGTACCGCGGCGATGCCCTCAAGAGCGGAACGCGCCTCCGTATGCTGATGCGGAGAAAAGAACACTTTGAGCAACGCCTCCGCGCGATCGAGCACGGTAAAGCTGGCGATGTTGTCATACCCCTCAAGGAGGAAACGAAACATCCCCACATGCTGCGGCGGCACGGAGACGAGCACCTTGTCGCTGTATTCGGGAACGGGAAGCCGGATGGGGCGTCTTTTTTTCTTTTTCATGGGGCCCGGTGTAGCCTATGCTTTTCGGGGACGCAAGGGCGGAACGGCATCCCCACGGGGCCCTTACCCATTCATCTCAACTCTCAATCCATTTATAATGATATAAAAAGGCGCTGGGGAAAGGGCTCCCGTTGCGATAGCGTATGAACTAGGCTATAGTCCATTCCTGCAATCCAACCCGAGGTGGCGCATGTTCAGTGAAGACAGACCAGTAGGCAACCCCGCTCAGATCTTTCGTTCCTTCTTGAAAAACAAGGGGCTGCGTAACACGCCTCAGCGTCAGCAGATCATGGAAGTGTTCTTTAATGAAAGCGGGCACCTGACGACCGAAGAAATCTATGACAGAGTCCGCAAGGAAGATCCTTCCCTTGGCCAAGCCACCGTCTACCGGACCATGAAGCTTCTGTGCGAGGCGGGGCTGGCCCGTGAGGTACGGTTTGGCGATGGGCTTTGGCGGCGTCCATCACCGACCCGCCGCCGACGCCCACCACGATCATCTTATTTGTGAAAACTGCGGGCGCAACATCGAAGTCGTCGACTCGCAGATAGAAGAACTGCAGGACGCGCTGGCCCGCAAGCACGGCTTCAAACCCACATTTCACCGGCTGTATCTCTACGGCATTTGTCCAGATTGTCAAAGAAACCGCTGATACGCGGCGATGCGGCACTGACTGGGCCGGAGGGGTTCCTTCGGCCTTCTTGTTTTTCCCTTTCCAAGGGCGGAGTCTCCCATGCGTTCACGCGATCTCGTGATGATCGTCGTTTCCTTTCTCGCCATGCTCGCCGGAAGCTTCCTTCCCGGTCTGGCTGAACCGCTAGCCCCCTTCCCCCGCCTCTGCCTGATTGTCCTCCTGTATCTCGGTTTCCTTTCCGTCGGCACCGAAGCCCTCTTCACCCATACCCGCCTTATCCCAGGCACGGTAAGCGGCCTCGTGCTCATCCGTCTGTTCGCTTTGCCGCTCCTGTCCTTCTTCCTTTTCAAACTGCTCATGCCGCAGTTCGCGCTTGGCGCCCTCCTTGTCGGCGCCGCATCCATCGGTGTGGTAGCTCCGATCTTTTCCATTATGGTCAATGCGGATACGGCCCTCGTCCTTGCGGGCAACCTCCTCTCCTCGCTCCTGCTCCCTCTGACATTGCCCATGCTTCTTTATATAGTAGACAGTTTCATGACGCTGTCCGGTTTCGGTCCCATGAACCTGCCCGCCCACTTGTCCCTGTCCGGCATGACGCTTTCCTTGTGCGTCACCATTATTGTCCCCTTTGCCGGTGCGTTTCTGACCCGCAAAGCGCCCCGAGTCACCGAGTATATCCTCAAGCACCAGTTCCCCGTGTCTGTTTCCACCATCGCACTGTCCACACTGGCTATTTTTAGCAATTACTCGGGCGTGCTCCACCAGTCTCCCTCGCTTGTCGTCAAGGCCCTTGGGGCCGCCTGCCTCCTTGGGGCCGTTATGATGGTCGGCGGGCTCTTTCTGCCGCGGTCCATGCCCCCGCAGCGCAAGCTCGCCTTTCTGATCAGCTACGGAACCATGAACAACGTGCTCATGCTTATCGTCAGCCTCGAATTTTTCTCAGCCTCCGAATCCATCATGGCCGCCATGTATTTGCTCCCCCTGAACGCCCTCCTCGTCTACTATCGCGCCTTGAGCCGTTCATGGGGGCTGGAGCAGGCTGCCGGATAACCGGCTTGCCACCGTTCTTTTTGCCCAGTACAAAAAGCCGGGGCATATTGTACGCCACCTTTAATTATCCACTCCATTTTTTAATGAGGCCATTCATGAAAAACATTCCGTTGCTTTCACGCGCGCCGCGCTTTTCGCACATGCTGCTGGCCGTTCTTGCATCCGTCGTCTTCGGCGGCTGCTCCCCGTATCAGAAGGCGGCTCCCCAGCCCGAACCTACGGTTCCGCTGACGGGCATGGTGACCTACCGCGAACGTATGGCCCTGCCTCCGGATGCGGAACTGACCGTCACCCTGCATCGCAAAACGAGTGACGGGCGTATGCTGGTCGCCGAGGAACGCGCGTCCACGGAAGGCCGCAATGTCCCTCTGCCCTTCAGCATCGCCTGCCCCGCCGCGGATTCCTCCAGCATGAGCTATGAACTGGAAGCCGCCATTTCGAGCGGCGGAACGACCTTGTTCGCCACCACGAGCCCCCTCATGGTGCATCCCGGAGACGCCGACATTATGGTCCTGACGCACCGGGTCATGGACGCCGCGCCTGTGACCGACGGCCTCGCGGGAACCCGGTGGAAACTGGTGGAGCTGAACGGAAAACCGGCCGAAGTCTACGACAACCAGCCGGAACCGCACCTGCTCTTTAATCCTGAAGGCGCGCAAGGCCGGATCTCCGGTTCCGACGGCTGCAACAATCTCATCGGCAGTTATACTCTCCAAGGCGATCGCATCGGTTTCTCGCAGCTCGGCTCGACCATGATGCTTTGCCCGAAGGGAGACGCGCAGGCGCGGGCCCTTGCTCAGGCGCTCGCCGGGGCCACATCCGTTTCGCATTCCGGGGACACGCTCGATCTGTGGAGCGGCAAAACGCGGGTGGCGCGCTTCAAAGCCACGGCGCTCTAGCGAAATTTTTGGAAAAGGAAACAAATCCGAAACAAGACTAACGCACAAGGGGAACTTCCGGCCCTCGGATTGTTCGGATAGAAAGGCCGCAAGGCTTATGGTTCCTCGCAAAAAGCTCCTTTCGGTTGCGAAAACGTGATTTTTCCTATACTCAAAAACAATCTGTTACCGGAGCACTTTTTCGGTAAGGCAGCCGATCATCCCGAGCCGGAACTCCGTTTCTGGCGCAACAACCTTTTCTGGAGGATGGAAGACATGAAACTCGGCACACTTTTGAGCATGGCCGCAATGGCCGTCATGGGCATGGGCCTCGCCCTTCCGGCACAGGCCGCCGATCCCATCAAAATCGGCGTCTATCTGCCCCTGACCGGCCAGAACGCTTTCGGCGGGCAGCTTGAACTCGAAGGCATCCAGCTTGCCCACAAGCTCAAACCGACCGTCCTCGACCGCCCCGTCGAACTGGTCGTCGTCGACAACAAGTCCGACAAGGTCGAAGCCGCCAACGCCGTGAAGCGCCTCACCGAACATGAAAAGGTGCTCGCCATCATCGGCACCTACGGCTCCTCCCTCGCCATGGCCGGCGGCGAAGTCGCCGAACGCGCCAAGGTGCCCGTCCTCGCCACTTCCAGCACCAACCCCCTCGTGACGCAGGGCAAGAAGTACTACTTCCGCGCCTGCTTCATCGACCCCTATCAGGGAGCCGCCGCCGCGGCCTACGCCTACAAGACCCTCGGCTACAAGAAGGCCGCCGTCCTCACCGACGTGGTCAGCGACTACGCCGTGGGCCTCTCCAACTTCTTCAAGAAGTCCTACAAGAAGCTCGGCGGCGAACTCGTTGCCGATATGAAGTACAGCTCCGGCGACCAGGACTTCACCGCCCAGCTCACCGAGCTCATCAGCAAGAAGCCCGACATCGTGTTCATGCCCGCCTACTTCGCCGAAGGCGCCATCATCATGAAGCAGGCCCGCGAACTCGGCGCGACCTTCGTGCTCATGGGTGCCGACGCCATGGACAACCCCGATACCCTCAAGATCGGCGGCAAGGCTGTGGAAGGCTTCCTCCACACCACCTTCCCCTATGACGTCAACATGGAAAACATGAGCGCCGAAGCCAAGACCTTCACCGATGCGTGGAAGAAGAACTTCCCCAACAAGGATCCCAACGTGAACTCCGCGCTCGGCTATAACTGCTACAATATCATTCTGGACGCCCTCACCCGCGCGGGCAAGGCCGATACCGAAGCCCTGACCGCCGCTCTCGCCGCCACCAAGAACCTGCCCACCGCCCTTGGCGTGCTGAGCATCAATGAAACCCATGACGCCGAAATGCCCGTGGGCATCATCAAGTACATGGACGGCAAGCGTAAGTACATCGGCGACGCCATCGCTGAATAGCTCTGCCTCAGAATGCGGGAGGGGGAAACCTCTCCCGCCTGCGGATGTTCGGCGACAGCGGCACAGGCTGCT